>Ga0207914_100550_pt1 | contig 14547 bp, 9 predicted proteins | sample DeeseametaMP2497_FD_184171 | JGI IMG/M metagenome (GOLD analysis project Ga0207914, IMG submission 184171) | Marine microbial communities from East of Antigua and Barbuda, Atlantic Ocean - MP2497 (SPAdes) | ecosystem: Environmental > Aquatic > Marine > Oceanic | place: East of Antigua and Barbuda... | reverse complement strand
GTAATCTGCTTTTCCGCCAGAGCGGTGGAGTCTTCATCCTTGGCCGAGACCAGGATGGTTCTCAGGCTGGTCAGACTGAACATCCTTTTCATCGCGGTGGTGAAGGGGACCAGCACCGTGTCGTCCTGATTTTGTCCGAACCCCGACTCGCCTTTGGTTTTTAAAACACCTATGACCTCGCACGGCACGCTCCCTATACGAATGGTTTTGCCGATCGGGTCCTCGCCTTCGAAGAGGTTTTCCACCACACTCGAACCCAGAACGCAGACCTTAGCCGAGACTCTGATTTCCCTTTCGCCAAAGAACCGACCGCGTTCGAGCTCCCAGTTTCGAGCGATCAAGAAATCGGAGTTCGTCCCGGATATACTGGAGTTCCAGTTTTTGTTGCCGTAGACGAGTTGGCTGCTGTTCTGGGTGAGAGGGGCCACGGCCATCAGGGCCGAGGCCTCGTTGCGAAGGGCTTCGGCGTCTTCCACGGTGAGCGACTCGCTGCCGAAGGCACCCGACCGCACTCCGCCCCGGTTGACCGAGCCGGAGGAGATCATCAGCGTGTTCGTACCCAGGCTCGCGATGCTGGCCTGCACCGAAGCTTTGGCGCCGTTGCCCAGGGCCAGCATGGTGATCACGGCGGCTACCCCGATAATCATGCCGAGCATGGTCAAGAGCGTGCGCATGGAGTTTCTGGTCAGGGCTCGAAAAGCGAGCCGTATAACGTCGACCATCTTCATGAAGCTCGGAACCTCTTCATCTCAGCCAGGGCGGAGGCGGCCCGTTGGCGGACGGTCACGGGTTCGTCGGTCTGAATACATCCGTCCCGAAAGCGTATGACCCGTTTCATGAAGCAAGAGATCTCGGGTTCGTGGGTCACCAGCAGGATCGTCAGTCCATGCTCGTTGAGATCTTGGAGAATCTGCATCACGGAGAGGGTGGTTTCGCTATCCAGATTGCCGGTCGGCTCGTCGGCTAGTAGGATTTTCGGCTTGGTGACGAGCGCTCGGGCGATGGCGACCCTCTGTTGCTCACCCCCTGACATCTGGGCGGGATAGTGGTCGAAGCGATGTCCGAGCCCAACGGAAAGGAGAGCTTCCTTGCACCGTTCGCGCCTCTCTTTGACCGGCAACCCACGATAGAGAAGAGGGAGTTCCACGTTCTCCACGGCGCTGGTGCGTGGCAAGAGGTGGAAGCCTTGAAATATGAATCCGATCTTTTGATTGCGAAGGTCGGCCAGCTGTTCGTCGTCCATTTTAGAGACTTCCATTCCGTCCACCCAATAGCGGCCGTCACTGGGCCGGTCGAGACAGCCGAGTTGGTTCATCATAGTGGACTTCCCCGAGCCCGAAGGGCCCATGATGGCCACGAACTCCCCTTCCTCTACCCGGAAGCTGACTCCCCGAAGGGCGTGAACAGCGGTTTGTCCGGTGCCGAAGGTGCGTTGCAAATTTTCAATTCTCAAGACAGACATCAGCGGAACATCCCTCTCGGTCCGCCGCCTCGCCCTCGGCTGGTGGAGGGTGTCTTCCTCTCGGTGGAGACGGTCTCATCGGAGCTTACCACCAGAGCGGTACCCTCCTTCAGGTCGCTTTTGACGAGTTCGCTCACCGTGCCGTCGCTCACCCCGGTTTTAACCTGGTGAGGGGAAAGGCTGCCGGCCTCCAATGTGTAGACCATCGTCTCATCGACGGATTTCTCTCCAGGGCCCTTGAATCGAAGAGCTTCGTTCGGCACCAGAAGGACATCCTCTCGCTCCTGGTCATAGATCTCCACGGTCGCAGTCATGCCGGGCTTGAGCATCAAATTCGGGTTGCCGGTACTGACGATGACAGTATAAGTGACAACATTCGAAGTCACCACAGGCGCTTGCCGAACTTCCACGACTTTTCCCTGAAAGCGTTCATCGGGGAAGGCGTCCACTGTAAAGGCCGCTCTCGATCCTACGTTGACTCGTCCCACGTCGGCTTCATCCACACTTGTCTCCACCTGCATCTGGTCGAGGTTCTTTGCCAGGGTGAAAAGATCGGGGGCCTGCAGCTGAGCGGCCACCGTTTGACCCGCCGTCACCGCCACATCCAGGACAATTCCGTCGATGGGGGAGGTGATGGTGGTTCGTTGCAGATTGATCTCGGCCGAGGTGAGGTTCGCCTGGGCCTGGGTCACCTGCGCTTCGAAACCAACTATTTTGGAGCGAGCACCGGATAAAAGCTCCAGCGCGGCGCCGCGCTTTATCTCGGCTGCTTGTACATCGGCTCGGGCGGAGCTAACCACGGTTTGGGCGGCGGTCAGACTGGCCCGGGCACTGGCATAGGACGATTCGGCCGAGGAGACATCGGCCTCGGCTCCCCGGTAGGTCGCTTCGGCGCTGTCCAGCTCGGATTGAGCAATGAGATCTCGCTCTCGGAGATCTCGATTACGCTCGTAGGTGATTTTCGCGTTGTCGCGGTTGGCGCGGGCCTTTTCCACGCCGGCCGCGGCCGAGTCGATGGCGGCTTGAGCTGTCAACACCCCGGCCTGGGCTTGTTGAACCTTGGCCTGGGCACCTAGAATGGCGGCCTCGGCTGATTTGACATTGGCCGAGGCGTTGCCCAGATCGCCTCTGGCGTTTTCCAGGTTGGCCACCGCGTTATTGACCGAAGCCCGGGCTTGAGTTACTTGGGTCTGGTAGGTGCTGGGATCGAGTTGTGCTAGGGCCTGACCTTTCTTCACTTCGGAATTGTATCCCACATAAAGTTGTTCGATGTTGCCGGAGACCTGGCTCCCCACCAAGACCTCGGTAACGGCTTGCAGGGTGCCGGTGGCCGTGACCTTCGAGCGAACATCTCCCCGCGCTACCGGCTTGGTGGTATAGGTAGGCTTTTCCGGACCGGCCTGCCGTTGAGTCCACCAGTAAGCTCCGCCGCTCACCAGGGCGATAAATAGGATAATGAGTATGGTTCTTTTCACGGTTGATTCTCCAAGCTGACTTGACTGATCTCAACAACCCCGACGGCGCGAGCGAGTTGGGCCGAAGCGGTTCGAGCAGCGTTGACGGCTCTGGCCACGTCGGTCCGGGCCTCGGTAAGGGCAAACTCGGCGTCGGAAAGCTCTAAGAAGTTGCCTACCCCCACGCGGTATCTTTCCGCCGCCAGGTAGCGGTTTTGCTCTGCGGCTTCTAGACCGGCCTGAGCCGTCGTTTTCTGTGTTTCGGCGGTGCGCCAGGCCGTGAGCGCGACGGCGATCTCTTGGTAGACCGAGTTGCTGGTTGATTCGAGCTGGTGAGTCAGCTGTTCGGCGGTCGCTTTGGCCTCCTCGGCACGAGCCCGATTCAGGCCACCGTCAAAGAGAGACCAGCTGAGTATCAAACCCGCGCTCCATTGTCGGTCTAGGGGAGTCGGCTGACCGTTGAGATTGTAGCCGGCCGACGCTGAAAGGGTCGGCCAACGAGCCGCGCTGCTGGCGTCGACTTGTGCCAGCTGCGCTCGGATTCGAGCCCAGCCACTTTGCAGCTCGGGACGCTCATCCAGGGCTATCTTCATGAAGTCTTTGACCGAGAGCGGGGGAACGGCCTCGGTCTCTTCTTGCAACAGTTCATAGCTCTGCCGGCTGGGAGTGCCCAAGAGGACGTTGAGTCTCACCCAGTCCAGTTCCAGAGTGGCGTCGGCTCGAGTCGCTTCCAGCTGCGCGCTGGCCAGGTCTGCTTCAGCTTGGGTGACTTCGTTGCGAGCGGCCGTGCCCGCCTCATAGAACCCTTGGGCCTGGTCCAAACGGAGCTGGATATTCTCCACCCGCTGCTTTTGAATGGTTGCGAGTTCCTGGTCGAGTAGAGTTTGAAAGTAGAGGGTGCGCACCTGGAGGATGAGCTCCTGAGCAATTTCTTCGGCGTCGAATTCAGCTGCCGTCAGGTTTTCCTTCGCTCGTCTGAAGTTGGGCTCTCGGGTCCCGTCGAAGAGGGTCGCTCTGGCGTTGATAGAGCTTGAGAGCACGTCTCGAGTGTTGTTCGAGTTTCCGGAGTTGGAGAGGACCAATCCGTTGCTGACCACCCCGCCGGAGCCCTGGCTGGATTCTGAGTGGGTGAAGTTGTTGTTCAAGTCGAGAGTTGGATAGTAGCTTGCGCCGGCCTGGTCCACTCGATAGTCGGCGGCTCGCACGGCGGCGTTGGTCGCTTTGATTGTGGGATTCCGGCTCAAGGCGGTGGAGACCGCCTCCTCCAGGGTTAGTGGAGACGGTACGGTCGATGTCGGAGCCGCAACTTCGACCTCGACGGGACCCTGTTTAAACTCGGTCTCAAGCCCCTGGACCTGGGCGTGAACGGCGGGCTCGGCGAGGCCGCTTTGCAAGGCCAGGCCAAAGGCCAGGAAGGCTAAGACTATCCTTTTCCGTGCTTTCATCTCACCTCAGTCTAAAAAGCCCGCATAACGGACCACTTTAGAAATCCTAAAGATTATATAAACAGCTGTTTACTTTTCTTGAGGGAAATGTCTCAGAACTGTCTACGAGGGAGTTTGTTAGAATGCAGTATGAAAAGAAGAACCATCCTTAAAGGGCTGATGGCCCTCCCCCTGGCCGGTTGTGTCGGCGACACGACCAACGCCGAGCCGAGCACTGTCGAATCGGTCGGGCCTCTGATTAAGCGCAAGATTCCGGGGAGCGAAGAGCAGCTACCCGTGGTGGGTCTCGGGACCTATCAGTCGTTTTCGGAGCTTGGTGACTCCTCTCAGCAGGAGCGTTTGATCGAGGTGCTACGAGAGTTCGCACTGGCGGGGGGTCGGTTGGTGGATACCTCGCCCATGTATTCCAATGCGGAGTCCGTCCTGGGGACACTCGTTCCTCGGACAGGTGTCGAGCCACCCGGAAGGTGGTTCATGGCCACCAAGGTATGGACCGACGGTCGCGACTCGGGAGTGCGGCAGATGGCGGCCTCCGCGGAGAAGACGGGATTCCCCGTACTCGACCTCATTCAGATTCATAATCTTCGAGATTGGCAGCTCCATTTGGAGACACTCAAAGCCATGAAAGAGGAGGGTCGGGTGCGGTATATCGGGGCGACCACCTGGGGTGGGCTTCGGCACGAAGAGCTTGAGAAAGTGATGCAGACCGGGTCTCTGGACTTTATTCAGGTTTCTTACAACGTAGTTCGACGTGAGGTGGAGGAGCGGATTCTTCCTTTGGCCGCCGATCTGGGAATCGGGGTGATCGTGAATCGGCCGTTTGCTCAGGGAGAGCTCTTTGGGAAGGTGAAGGGTAAGGAGCTTCCTTCCTGGGTGAAAGAGGAGGCGGATTGTCGTTCCTGGGCTCAGCTCTTTCTAAAGTTCGTCCTCGGGGATCCTCGAGTGACGGTGGTGATCCCGGCCACCTCAAAGCCGAAGCATCTGCTCGATAATATGGGGGCGGGGAGAGGGCGGATGCCCGGACCCGATTTGCGAGAGCGGATGGTCAAGCAGTTCACTTGAGCCAGAATTCAGCGACCGGCACGGGGACCCGATTGACACTGACCAACCTCGGTTCTTCCGGTTCGATGGTGAGGGTGAGATGTTCCCCACTGAGTTCTTGGGAGTGGAGGGCATAGGTGTGTGACTCTGTCCGGTCTGGATTAAACCAGTCTTGCAAGATCCTTTCGCCGATTCGCATCCGCGTTGGAAGCGGGATGCGACCAAGCTCGGCCCAGTCGCCGCCCATTCTGTTGAGGTCTCGGCCTACCCATGTGACGCCTAGCGACTGAGCTTTTCTTCTTTCCTCGTTCAGCGGAATGCGCAACTCAAGGACGGCGGCCTGGGGCCATATGCAAACGATCCAGGAGCGATGAGCGAGAGGGATCTTGCCGGCTACCAGGGCCTCTAAGACTTCGTCGTCGTCGGTGGCCAGGTGTTCCACGAAGGGGGAGTCGAATCCGATGCGGTCGTCTTCGGTGCGGAGTGGTCTGTAAGGCGGGACGATATCTCGACAGTCGTCCTCTCCAAAGCTCACTCGCCAGAGGGGGGTAAAACTTTGGCGGGCTTTCTCTTTTATGTACCGGACCGGGTCTTCTTTTTCTTGGACCGCCCTGGCCGTCGCTGCTAGAAACTCGAGGTCGTGAAGCGGTATCCAGCGAGTCTCAAGGAAGGCTCCTCGCTGTCGATGTTGGCCACCGAATGCGAGGGTGGTCTGATAGCCGATCTGGGCAAAAAGGAGGGCGGCGAGCTGTTCCACCTTGAGGGCTCTGGCGTTGACTTCTCGACTTTTGCAGTCTGAGCGCGATTCCGCGAGAATGGCGTGAAAGGTCTGGAGAGAGCAGTCGGTTTCGAGTGAATGGAGGGCCCTTTCGGCGAGGAGGCTCTCCTGGCGAAAACGTTCGGCGAGAAAGGCGTCGAACTCAATTCTCAGCTGCAGCAAGTTGACTCGCCAGTTTCGCTGATGGCGAACTTCCAGTCCAAGCTTCTGAAAACTGTCGGCTGTTCCCAGAACTTTCTCTATGTCCAGCGGCTCCGACCAGTGTTCTTCCAGGCGATAAATGAGGTCTGCCATCTCTCGAGCCCGGCGTGGTGTGTCCAGGAAGAGTTTGGCGTATTGGAAGAGACATCGGTCGAGCTGTTCTTCGAGAACAGAGTCTTGGAGAGGTCCGCTCTCGTCGTCGCCCCAATGAAGGGCAGACCAGACCGCCTTGTTGATGTCGTCGTTGACGCCCTCCGAGTAGCAGCCACAGCCGTCGGTGAGCGGGGCTTGGGAGGCGATGATAGCTGCCTGGGTGCGCGGGCGGGGGTTGATGCCCTCTCGAAGATGCGTGGTGGCGAAGATGGGGTGCCAGCCGCGCACGGGAAACTCGCAGGATGCGCTATGGCAGATATCGGGATAGTTGCGTATCAGGTATCCCTCGGGCACCCGGGCCACGTACTCGTCCAAGGGTAGCGCGCTCCAGGGTCCGTAGACGACGCCGTCCAGAAACGCTTTGACCCGAGGTGTTTCGAGCTCCTCAAACCACCCGTCCAGCCGCTCTGACGGTATCCACGGTTCCAGTTCCAGGTCGACGGACACACCCAGACCGTATTGAGAGGAGACCCAGACAGAGGCCTCGGGAAAGAAATTCGACCGCAGGAATGCCGCTTTCTTCTCTACTCCGTTGAACAGGTCGGGGGGCTTGAGCCCGCCCGGATCGCCGCCCGGAACGAAGAGAGAATCGAGACGCTTGAACGAGGAGAAGACTCTCTGCCAGTGGGCCTCGTCGGACCCCGGAAAGTTGGGGAACCACATCGAGACCTGAAGGTCGAGTTGGTCGCACCAGTTGGAGGCTTCCCACAGCATTTCGAGCCACGGCACTTGAAAGTGAGGGGACTGGTCGGCGTCGTCGAGACCGGGCGGGATCATCTCGATCCCGTTGCACCCGAAGAAGGCCGCTTCGAGAATCTCTCGTTTCATATCGTCCACACTAAAGGCGTCGTAGGAGTTGGTCTTGGGACGATAGGCGATCTGGTGCCAACGAATGGGATAGTCTGGTTTCGATTCGATGTGGAGGTCGGTGGGGCAGAAAGCGCTCGAGCGAAGGGGCGTGGCGTAGCTCTGCTCCCAGTCCATCGTCATTTCCCGGAGTAGGCGGCCTATTCCGAAGAGGACGGCTCGTTCGGTGCCCCCGCTTATTGTGACGGACTCGGAGCCCGCTTTGATGGCGTATCCCTCAGGGGTGCCGATGTCTTGAGAGCTGACCTGGAGAACAACCTCCGGCCCGGACCCATTCTGGCTCCATCGACATTGAGAATGCAGCCGAACCTGCTCGTTCAGGATGTCGGCGTAGTTTTGCAGTCGCTCGGTAGGATGGGGGAGCGATACTCTTGCCGTGGAGAGGTCCAGGTCGGTCGGTCCGGGTAGGAGAAGTTGTGAGTTTTCCTCAGCGCGCCAAGCGTCTAGCCATCCCATGCTGTCTCCTACTTATCAGTTTTTACGTTGTCCTCGAGATTGCGAAAAAGAGCTTTGCAACTACCGTCTCCACAGCGAGCTATGATAAATGGAACGTGCTCAGGTCTTCGGTGGATCGTGTAGAGATAGGTGACGGTCCCAACGTAGCGGTCGACCGGCGTTGTTTCCGAGACGATATAGAATCCATCTGCAACGGGCTCCGCCACAGTCAGCGACGTCATAAAGAAAACGAAGAGGAAGAGCCTTGCGAGTGATAAGTCTGTCAAAGGGCTTTTTTCCTAATGAGGCAACCTTTGGAGTCAAACCTGTCCATGGCTTTGGGTTCGATTCCCTCGCGGAACTCCTTCTGGTCAGGTTCGTTTGCGGAACACCAAATGACCGAAGAGCAGAGTGGGAGACATAGCGAGGGTGAAATTGAGAAGCATTCGGGGGTTGGAAAAGTGGATCCAGAGAGATGCAAGGTCGAATAGGAAGATCGAGATGAAAGCGAGATACGCGAATCTGCTGAAGAGGCGGCAGGCGCGGAGCTTGGGTCGGAGCAGGTAGGGCATCATTGCAAGGCAGCACAGCGGAGCGAGCAGGATGGAGTCGGGTGCTGCTGTGACACCCCAACCGGCTATCGCGGGAACAAGGACTTGTATGAAGAAGACTATCAAGGCCTCGGGTGCTGTGGGCTGGTATGGGCCGGTGCTCTTGCTCACACTTGGAGTATAGCCTTTCTGGCCGTACGGAGCGAGTGAACGAGTGCCAGTCCGCCGGCCGCTTGCGGTGCCGAACACATTTGGGATTAACTCCGGTCCACGACTGCCCGGAGGCGGGGGGCCGCATCGACGGATGCCGCTGAAGGGCAAGTTCACTTCGGCACTGACTTGGAAAAAGTCGTAAGATCCTTGCCCCTGAATAGACCGGCGTGGTGCAAACTAGATCCAGTTTCCGGTCACCAAATCTTTCGCGACCGGAAACTCGAAAAATCACAGCCGTGTTTTGCAAGCTGGCCAGTGGCGTGACGGGCTCCTTGAGTGCTCGGTCCCACCCGAGGTGGAGCTTTCGGCCGATGCCGCGTTGACTGGTGGACCGATTCCGAGTTTCCGGTCACGAAAGCTTTCGCGACCGAAAACTCGAAAAATCACAGCCGTGTTGGTCGGACTGGCCTGGGCACGCGAATTTCAGGTCGATCGGTAGGGGCAAGGATCTTACGACTTTTCCCAAGTCTCGGGGTGTAGGACTCAGAGACGACAGCTCATGTCCAAGAGGAGTAACCGGCTGGAAACCCCTTAAGAAACCGGAGCTCCATGAAACGAACAAAGGGGGCTGAGGTGCCATCCGTCCAATACCTTCTCCGTGACGGACTCCATAGAAAGCTTTTTAGCCCAGAGCGCTTCTTCGGGCTCCCTAGACTCCCAAGGCCAGTTCACTATCGACCTGGAGAACGCTCGCCGAAAGACTATCGAATATGGTTTGGACCGCCCAGATAAGGGTTTGCTGAAGCTGGTCCAGGCAGCGGTTCAAGGCGGAGCAGCTGAACTCACGGTCAAGGTTCTGCGAGACGAATTGCGACTAGACATTTCAGGCTCCCCCGAATTGGAGACTCAAGCCGAGAAGGCCGGGGAGCCGCTGAGTGTGGCTTTATGGTCATGCCTCTACTCTGGATTCGGAAGTCTGACTTGCGAGACGAGAGGGAAGTCCTGGCGGCTGACGCGAGAGGGCTTTCAGGAGCTTCAAACATTCGGTACCTCTGAAGGTCTCAGGATTCGAATGCACAGGATGCGTGAAGCAGGCTTTTGGGCCGCCTTGAGGTCTATGTTGACGAGTCGCGCGAATGAGTCATTCATATTGAGGGACCGGCTGGAGCATTGTCATCTCCCGGTGGAACTTGATGGTCGCGTCATAAATCGTTCCGCGGAAAAGCCGGGGAGGAGCGAGAAGTTGCTCTTGCGACTGCAACTCATGGGTCCGCCCGAGTCCGCTGCCAATCAAATCTACGGCGGATATTATGGGCTGGCCGAAGCGAAGCTGACCTTCCGAAACACCGTCAAGCTGGACAGACCGACCAAATTCTGGACGACCTTTGCCGCCATGCAGAAGCCGGCCGACCCCAGCCTCTTCGGGGGTTCTTGGGAACCGGCCAAGTATATGGGGTCGGGCCGGGTGATGGCAGAACTCTTGATGCCGTTCGATAGAGGCCCCCAGGAGTTGGTTTTCGTCAAGCAAGGTGTCGAAGTTGGTAAGGTCTCCTATCCGTGGAGAGGATCGATTTCAGCCCTCGGAGTGGATGTGGACGCCTCGGGATTGTCCTTGAACAACAACCCGAAACTCGAGAATTTTCTGAACAGACTCAACGAGGCTGCGCTCTCCCATCTGGGTGAACTTCTTTCCTGCGAACTACCCTCGGAAGTCGCAGCAGAGGTCGCCTTTCGACTAGAGGCCTCTCGTTACCGGGATTAGCGTGACAAGGTCGGTCCTCAGTGCCAACCGAATCGACGGCTGTGCGGGCCTACCTGATATCGCTCCTCTTTCTTCTGCTCTACGCGGGTTGGTGCGCTGAAACCATCCACTCCCCGAGCCTGGCTCGCTACGACGAATTCCTGACACTGGCACGAACTCGAAGTGTTGTCGATAGCCAAGATCTCTTCGCGATTTACACAAATAACGAACCCAACATGAGAAAACCACCACTACAATACTGGGCTAGCGCAGGTCTTATGATAGCGGGGTTGTCCGACGAGGTGAGCTTGCGCCTTCCACCATTCTTGTTTGGAGTGGGTACTTTGATCCTTACCGCGCTCTGCGCCGTTCATCTCGGCAATGGGCGTGATCCCTGGGTGGCGCCGGCGGCAGTTGGATTCCTTGGAAGTTCGCTTCTCTTCGCCGAGCATATGCGCACAGGAATGCTGGAAACAGGTCTCTGTTTTTTCGTGATGGCCTCCGTGTACTCTCTTTGGCGAGCTCAGTCGTCTTCACAGTGGTGGATCGCTTGGGGTGTTTTTTGTGGTCTGGGGGCACTACAGAAAGCTCCCATGGCTTTGGTGGCAAGTTTCGCGGTAGGGTGCGGTCTCTATGCGGGGAGTCTCGGTGCGTTGAAAGAGGTTGTTCGGCTCAAGCCGTTTCGGCAGGGAGTTTCGATTAATCTCTTTCTCACCGCGTTCTGGCCGATTCTACAGACGCTCCGTTTCGGAGATAGCTACCGGGAAACCGTTGCCAGCGAGGGGCTCCGAAGATTTACTTCAGGGGTGGTAGGAGAAAAGGATGCTGACCAATTCGGCCTCTATTTCGACCGTCTCCTCTTTCTAACCACGGATGCTTCCGTATTTTGGGTCTTGTGCGCCATTACAATCGTTGCGGCGGCATTCTGGGGTAGAGATTTCCTCGGCGACCGCAGAGTGCAGGGCTGTCTCGGGTTTACGGCGTTCGTCATGCTTGTGATTCTGCTTGCGGTCGGACCGGTCTATTCAAGATACGTGTTGGTTTTCACACCCCTTATGGCGGCCGTCACGGCAGCGGGGCTTTCCAGACTGTCAGGGCGCTTCTGGGTGAGTCCGGTTCTAGCCCTCGCTTGTCTGACCTACCAGGCTGCCAGGATGCCGTTGATCCATTACAAAGAGTCGGGAATGACCCGCCCCTGCCTCCGCAGCGCTGTCCGAATCTACTCCCAATATCTGAAACCTGGGGAGCCGGGACTGAGCCTTATTCCGGCCGGACACAAACCCGTTATCCTGGCCGAAGTTCCGTTTGGAAAGCAGTCTCTTGGTCGGCGGGATGAAGTCTTGGACCGCGAGAAGTACACGGCGATAACCTATGAACCCATACTTGGTGACTTGAGGAAGCACTTTCGGCTCGTCGCTGTGAAAAGGCGGCTCGGAAAGCTTTGGATCGTGGAAGTCTCTCCTCGCAAGAAGGGTCAACTCCTAGGGCCGTTCTACCAGGACCGCTGGGACAAAGAATATGGGGAATAGCACCCCCTGAAACAAATCTGTAACGTGTCGAGACCCGCCTTGTCTTAAGATGACAGAATAATGATGATCACTTCTCCGTTTCTCACGCGACAAACACAGCTTTCGCCTAGCTCAAAGCCCAATCCCGACGTCCAAGCGAAAGACGACCAGCAAGATTCTTTTACGCCTGCCGAAAAGCGAGAACTGGATGCCTGGAAGGACCGCCAGCGGTTTAAGCTCGGTATCCTCACCACGCCTCCGGCCGGAAGCCGTGATCCCGAAATGGAGAAGGCCCGCGACTATGTGACCGATGTTCTGTTCAAAGTGGCGGGCAAGGATCTTTCCGAGCGAGACGATCTGGAACTGAGAGTAGAGGTGTTCACCGGTGACATCCCTCAAGCGGCTCTGGACGACGACATGTCGAGAGAAGAGCGCTGGCAGCGGAGCTACCGAGACCAGGAATGGCCGATTCGTCGCTGGTTTGAAACCTCTGACAGCAATACCGAGAAGCCGATCTACCGTCTGATGGTGGATTTGGGAATGCTCAAGTCTCTGGAGACCGAAGACGAGTTGGCTTTCATCCTGGCTCACCAGGCCGAGGTTCTGCTGAGCCACGACAAACTCGATCCGGAGAATACCGAGCGTCTGAAGCCCGCGACCAAGTCGTTCGTGGATTCCCGCGAGATGCAAGCCTCGGTGGACCGAGCCGCCATCAAGCGAATGGTGGAAGGCGGTTTCAACCCGCGCGCCGCTTTCAACGCCCTGACCTCTCTCTATAAACAGAATCCCATTGAGTATCCCGAAGCCGACCTGGAGCGCGCTCTGAGAGCCGCCGGTCACGGTCACGAAGCTGAAGGCCTGCGAGTTGGTCTGGCTCAAACAGAGGTGGAAAACTACGTGCGCAAGGGCGATCCGACCGTTTCCAAGGAGATGAAGCCCCTGCCCGACAGCGTGCGAATCGAGGCCCGCCCCAATTACGACAAGCCGGTCGACGACTTGGATGCCTTCAAGGCCGATCATCGCGGTCTGGCCGAGAAGCTCGCGGGAGACGAAACGCCGCGCTGGATGTTCGACTCCAGTTACGGTCCGCGCGAGCACTACCAGATTCAGCGAGCCGGTGGAGACAAGATTGACAAGGAAGCTGCCCTGGTGGATGCAGCGCAGCACCTGGACCAGCTGGAAGGTAAGACCGCCCAGCAGAAGGTTGACGGTTTTCTGAGACTCATGCTGAGCCTGAGACACTCGGCGCTGCCCAAGGAGAACTTTTCCGAGGATGGCTTAAAGACGATCCACGAATTCCTGGCCAAGAACGGTTCGGAGTGGAATGCTCAGTCGTTCATGGACACGCTGACCTCGAAAAGCAATCAGAGTCTGCACTTTAGCTTCGTTCACAGCCTGGTCTACAACCGTAATTTCCAGGATATGGCCGGCGGTTCGCTGCCTGGTCTGGCGGAAGCCGTACCGATGGCCTGGCTCAAGCGCAACTACGATCAGCCGAAGCCCGACCTCTTGCCCAGCCTGGTTCGCAAGAACCACGACGAAGACACAGAGACCTGGCCCCTCGGCCCGGGCATCGACAAAGCCATGCTGGCCTATCTTTCCAATATGGACCCAACGCCGCTTCTAGCCAAGACCGGTCGAACCGGACTTTCCGAGGCCACCGAACTCGCCAATGAGCTGTTCAACCTGAAAGAGCCGAACGAAGAATTTAAGAAAGGCTTGCTGGAAGCCGGTACCAACCTTCGTGAGAAAGCCGGTCAGTCCAGAGAGCAGAAGACCAGGGCAAGACTTCAGCAGCCGCTGAGCGAGCCTCAAAAGGTGAATCTCTTTCTGGAAGCGCTCGGAGAAACCGAGAGCTGGCAGAACTTCTCGCCCGAGTTCGAGGGCGAACTCAAGGGTCTGCTCCGGGACTACATGAACGTGGCCACCCAGCAGCCTGGTTTCAGCAGCCACACCAACGAAGCCAAGATGTACTCCGAGGGACTGGAGAGACGCTTTGTCGAGATTGCCAAAGAGTCGCCCAACCCTCGGGCCGGGATCACCCATCTGGCGCGTCACCTCTATCCGACCCGCCGGGTGAAAGCCCATACCGAGCGTCGAGAGTGGCTCGGCGAGGCTGCTCGTATGCTGGCCGCCGATGACTATCAGGGTCAAATTGTGAACCCTGACCGAAGCCAACACGCCCAACACATCAGCGACTCTCTTACGTACACCTTTCAGTTGACCCCGGAAGATCTGCCCGACACCTCCACCGCTTCGCTGCGCAAGCTGAATGAGCGAGTCAAGGCCGATGAGTTCGAGCCCAAGCGAGAAGACTACCAGTCGGACCGGGAGTATCGCGATGCCACGCGCGCCTATTCCTCCAGAAGAAGTCAATTGAGAGAAAAGCTGCAGCCGATCGTTTCCATCGAGAGCCGGGGAGTTCTGAGCAAACTGGCTCTCCTGGGCCACGACCACGAATTGAGCGCCAACTTAGCTTCTGAAATGACACCCGAATCGTTCCTTTCGATCCTGGGCGGAGCTGAGGAGGCTAAAGAGCGCTACACCATCACCAAGGAACTCTACAACTCCAGCGGCGACGAGGATGTCGGTGCCGATGCGGGGGGATTCCTGGTCGACGGTCTGTTGGCTGTTCAGGACGGCATCGAAGGCCTGCAAAACTGGTACGACGTTATGGATCGTACTGTCGAATTCAGTGATGGTGGACTGGAGTCCCGGGTCGGCGCCAAGAGAAAACTCGGTGACAACCTCTTCAAGC
>Ga0207914_100545_pt1 | contig 14657 bp, 8 predicted proteins | sample DeeseametaMP2497_FD_184171 | JGI IMG/M metagenome (GOLD analysis project Ga0207914, IMG submission 184171) | Marine microbial communities from East of Antigua and Barbuda, Atlantic Ocean - MP2497 (SPAdes) | ecosystem: Environmental > Aquatic > Marine > Oceanic | place: East of Antigua and Barbuda... | reverse complement strand
CTCGTCGAGGGGGTCGGAGCCGAGATCTGGACACGGCTGCCCGAGCCGCAACGGGTGGCGATGCGGGCTGTGGTGGATTACCGCGAAGCCGCCGGAGGCGACGACGCCCGAGCGGTGTCGGCCGGCTTTCTCACGCTGGTGCACACTCTTGCCGAGCGGTCGCCGGTGCTGATCGCCGTCGACGACATCCCGTGGATCGACCGGTCGACCCGCGACGTCCTCGCGTTCGCCGCGCGACGTCTCGACGGTCCCGTGGGGTTGCTCGTCACCGAACGTCTGCGGGCCGATCTCGCTTCGGCCAGTTCGTGGTTACGCATGCTGCGTCCGGAGTCGTCGCAGACCCTGACGATGGGACCGTTGAGTCTGGGCAAGTTGCACTCGGTGCTCTCCAGCCGTCTCGGGCAGTCGTTCGCCCGTCCCACGATGTCGCGCATCGCGGCGATTTCCGGTGGAAATCCTTTCTACGCACTGGAGTTGGGGCGTGCACTGCTCAGAGATCCGCGCGGCTCGGATGTTGCGCTGCCCGGCACGCTCACCGAACTGGTTTCGGCCCGGATCGGCAGCCTGCCGCAGGAGGTGTTGACGTCACTGTTGGCGGTGGCCTGCGCGGGTGCGCCGTCGACGGCGACGGTGGCGCAAGCCATTGGCCGCGACGCTGCTGAGACGGTCGACCTGTTGAGCCGCGCCGAGGACGAGGGGATCATCCGATTCGACGGGCACCGTGTGCGGTTCAGTCATCCGCTGCTGGTCCAGGGTGTGTACGCGGGTGCGACGGCGAGCGCGCGCAGGACGATGCACCGTCGGCTCGCCGATGTCGTCGACGAGCCCGAGCTCAAGGCCCGTCATCTCGCTCTCGGCGCCACGACCGCGGACCCAACCACGTTGGAGATGCTCGACGAGGCGGCCCGCTCGGCGAGCGCGCGCGGCGCGCCTGCCGCCGCGGCCGAACTCCTCGACATGGCCATTCGCCACGATCCTGACGGCGCGCCGCAGCGCCGGATTCGGGCCGCGCGCTACCACCTGGCCGCCGGGGATGCGCGTGCGGCGCGGGAACTGTTGGAGCCCACCGTGGAGGCGTTGCCGGAAGGGCCGTTGCGCGCAAAAGCGTTGGCGCAGTGGGCCGCGGTGCACCTGTTCGACGACAATTTCCTGGAAGCCGCTGCACTTCTGCAGCGGGCGCTGGGCGAGGCCGGCGACGACCCGGCACGGCGTGCACAGATTTCCACCGCATTGGCTTTCGCGCTGTTCAACGGCGGTCACGTCGAGGCCGCTGTCGCGTGCGTCGAACAGGCCGAGTCGTTTGCCGAGGCGGCCGGATTGCCGCTGCTCGCCTGTCAAGCGCTGACGATTCGTGTGCATCTGCACTTCATGCGCGGCGATGGCCTCGACGAGATCGCGTTGCAGCGGGCGATGATGCTGGAAAGCGAGTCCGGCCATGTGCCGGCACCGTTTCGGCCCAGCTTGCATCATGCCTGTCTGCTGTCGTGGACCGGTCGGATCGAGGAGGGCCGCGACGAGTTGCTCGCCATCAGGAAGCGCTGCATCGAGCGGGGTGAAGAATCAGATCTGCTGCCGGTGACGTTCAACAGCTTCCTCGCCGAGTTGTGGCTGGGGCACATCGACGCCGCGCAGGCCGTGGCTGCCGATGCGATGGAGCGGGCTGAGCAACTCGGCGGCGAGCTCGCGCCCGGTATCGCGCACACCATGCAGGCCGCGTTGGCCGCGTTCGCCGGCAGAGAGGACGCGGCGCGACAGGCCGCCAAGCGGGCGCTGTCCGCCAGTCGACGAAGCGGCGCAACGACTTTGCTGGTGTGGCCGATCAGCATTCTCGGATTTCTCGAGTTGTCGCTGCACAACCATGACGCGGCAGCGGCAGTCTTCGACCCTGCGTTGGCGGTGCTCGACACGATGCCGAACTCCACCGAGATCATCACCGCGCCCTTTGTCGCCGACGCGGCCGAGGTGCTCATCGAACTGGGCCGGACGGAGCGCGCAGATGCATTGGTCGAGCGTCTCCATCGCAATGGAAAGCGGTTGGGACGGCACTGGCTTCTTGCCGTCAGCGCGCGCTGCCGGGGCATGCTGCACGCCGCTCGTGGTGATCTCACGGCAGCCACCGAATGCGCGGAGGAAGCTCTCGAAGCGCATGACCGGTTGCCGATGCCGTTCGAACGCGCTCGCACGGAGTTGTTGCTGGGCAAGCTCCAACGCCGCAGACGGCACCGGGAAGCAGCTACCGAGGCGCTCCGAAGCAGCCTGGCGGTGTTCGACGATTACGGTTCGCCCTTGTGGGCCGCGCGTGCCCGCACCGAGTTGGCTCGCCTTGACAGCGTTTCCGGCGCTTCGGCGACACTGACGGCGACCGAGCAGCGCGTCGCCGAGTTGGCCGCGGCTGGTCACACCAACCGCGATATCGCCGCCACCCTGTTCATCAGCCCGAAGACGGTCGAGGCGAACCTGGCGCGCACCTACCGCAAGCTCGGTATCCGCTCACGCAGCCAGCTGGCCCGCCATGTGCACCCCACCGACGTATAGGAGGGGTTGCAAGGGAAACGCCTGATTCGTCGATCCCCGAGTTTGGCTAGTTTCCACGGCTATGACGTCGGCTGTGCACCAGTGCTTCCTTGCGGAGTGGTACGTGCCGGAGTGCGCTGAGGCCGACGTCAGCGACATCGTGCAACGCATGCGCTCGGCGACCAGCGGGCCCGGCCCGTGTGCTGTGGTGCGGTTGGTCGCAACGCTGGCGGTGCCCGCCGATGAAGTCGTGTTCGGACTCTTCGAAGCGCCGTCCGCAGACTCTGTCACCGACGTCTGTGAGCGGGCCGGACTGCCGCCGATGCGCATCAACGCCGCATTGGATGTCGGGCTGAGCGGATCGAGGGTGCCGGGATAGGGATTTCCCTGATTCGGTCGGCTCACATCCGGTCATAGCGTCGTCCCGTTCGCAAGTGTGCGCTGGGTGAGGGGTCGGGACTGATGGAGTCGGCGAAGTACGTGTCGCGGGTGGGTGCGTTGGCGGTGGCGCTGGGTTTGGGGTTCGCGGTGTCCAACAGTCCGGCGTTGGCGGATTCGTCCGACGGTGGGGGTGCCTCGGACTCGTCGAAGTCAGAGTCCTCGAACTCGGAGTCGTCGAAGTCAGCGTCGTCAGAGTCGGAGACCTCGGAGAAGGGCGACGCGGGTTCGGGGTCGGGCGGCGGGGGTGCTGAATCCGATGACGACGATGGTGACGCCGAGAACTCCGACGAGGACGACACCGCAGCCGAGGCGGCCGACGAGCTGGCCGCTGAGGTGGCGGAGGAGCTGGCCACTGAGGTGCCAGAGGAGCTGGCCACTGAGGTGCCAGAGGACGACAACGATGACGCCCACGGTGCTGAAGACGAGTTTGATGCCGCAGTCGAGGAGTCGGTGGAGCTCATCGAGGATAATCCCGCCGAGGTGGAGCTCGCTGCAGACGGTGACCGCGTTGCGGAGGCGGAGTCGGTAGACGAGGCGACGGTGCAGCAACCGGAACCCGTTGCCGATGCAGTGCACTCTGCGGAGCCGGGGCTGGCCGCTGAGACGAGCGAATCGGAATCGTCGGCGCGCGGGTTGCAGACACAGCCGGGCACGTTCGTCGAGGTGGCGTCGAGTGCGTTGGGTGCGGCGATGGCGCCGTTGGCGGCTCCGTCAGCCCCGCCGGCTCCCACGCCGTCGCCGGCGTTGTTGGGGATTCTGGGGTGGATACGTCGGGAGATCGAGGCGACGTATGCGAACTACAGCATTTCGATCAATGGTGTGCAGTTGGTGCAGAACGGCACTGCGGTGGCGATCTCGGATGGGTTCGGATCGATCGCGATCGCCTACGGGGAGAACGCGACGGCGACGGCGCAGGGGTGGTTCACGCGGGCGGTGGTGCGTGGTGATGACTCCACCGCCGAGGCCATCGACGGTAACTTCAACCGCGCACGGGTTTACGGCGATGACAACGCCGCGACAGCCAGCGGCACATTCAGCAGGGCCATCATCCGCGGCGAGGAGAACACCGCGGTGGCCGACGGCTTCTCCACGAGATCCACGATCGTCGGTGATTTGAGCATCGCCTCGACTACTGGTCGCTATACCGTCGCAGCGATCGACGGTGACAGCAATGCGGCCACCGCAGCCGGGGTGGGGGCGTCCGTGCGGATCGTCGGCGATGGGAGCGTGGCCGACTCGACGGGTGGTGCGCGGGCGCTGGTGATCGGTGACTCGAACTCCGCTACCGCACAGGGCGACTTCTTCACCCGCGCGGTCATCATCGGCGACACCAACTCGGCAACCGCGGCTGAGGGCAACTTCAATCGTGCGCTCATCATCGGCGATCTGAATCTTGTGGGCGCTGCGTTCGGTGACAACAATCGCGTCGTCGCGGTCGGCGACGGAAACAGCGCGCTCGCTCGAGATGGTGACCACAACACGGTTGTGGTGCGTGGCAACAACAATGGCGCCACGGAGACGCCGCCATCCTTGGACGGAGTGGTGTTCGCCGGAAACGGCGACCGCAATACGGTCAGGGTTCGGGGGAACAATAGCGAGGCGAAGGCCGACGGTGACCGCAACTACGTCCGGGTCGACGGCATCGGCAGTGTCGGCTTCGCGTCCGCGAATGCGAAAGTGGTCATCATCGGTGACGACAACCTCGCCGGGGCCGAGGAGCGCAGCGTTTCCTACATCCGAGGCGACAACAGTGTGGCCAGCGCGGTGGATGACGCGACGGCCGTCATCATCGGTTCAGACAACGCCGCGGAAGCCAGCAGCCGTGGCCTCGCCGTCATCGTTGGCATGAACGACTCCGCTACGGCTGACGGCACGGGCGGAGCGACGTTCGTACTCGGTGACAACAATTCGGGATCAACGGGGTTCGGTGACAACCTGGTGTTGCTTGTCGGCGACGACAACACCGCTACCGCTATCGCGGGGGGCAACCGAAACAGGGTGCTGGTGTTCGGTGATGACAACGGTGTGCTGCTCGATTCCGGTGATCACAACAAGGTCGTCATCACGGGATCGGGCAACGCCGGGAGGGCTGGCGATGGCGACCACAACACGGTGGTCATCCGCGGCAACGACAACGGTGAACGCTTCTTCGGTCCGGCCGCTCCGCCCAACGAGTTCGTCATTGCCGGAACCGGGGACCGCAACACGGTGCGGATCGACGGTGACGGCAACATCGCCGAAGCCACCGACGGGCACAGCACGGTGTACATCCGCGGTGACGACAACACGGTGACGGCCGGTGGCGAGAGCTCCAGTGCCGCAGTAATCGTCGGTGACGACAACACCGCAGAGGTCGCCGCGGAAGAAGCCCGCGCGGTGATCAGGGTGTACGGCAACCAGAACGAGGCGACCGCGGCCGCCGACGGTGACGGATACGCCACGCTGCTGTTGATCGGCGACCTCAACGAGGGGGTTGTCGCGGCGGCGGGCGGGCGCGCCAAGGTGGTGATCATCGGTGCCGGTAACGATGGGCTAGCCAGCTCCCAAGACGGTCGAGCAACGACAAGCATTGTCGGCGAAGATAATTCGGTCACATCCCTGGCGGATAACGACTCTCGGGCCACCGCCACGCTGTGGGGTGCTTCCAGCACCGTGACCGTCGACGCCAGCGACGACGCGATGTCCCGTGCGATGCTGTCCGGAGACGACAGCACGCTCGTCGTGAGCGCCGATTTCGGTGCACACGCAGTGGGACGAGTCGTCGGTGACTTGAACACCGGTGCAGTCGACGCAATAGACGACGCGCTGGGGATTGTGGAAGTGGTTGGTGGCACCAGTTCGGCTTCCACGGAGGCCTACGGGGGAAGCTTCAGCCGTGCGTCGGTGTACGGCACGTCTAGCGCGGTGGCTGCCACCAACGGCGATGCGGTGGCGGTCGGTAGGGACAACGTCGCGTCCGCTGACGAAGGGGCCGTCGTTCGCGTCTTCGGGCACGACAACAGCGGCGCCGGCTATGGCGAGGACAGCCTTGTCGTGGTGATCGGGGACGGCAATGTGGCCAACACACGCGTGTATCTCACCGGCAACCGCATCTATGTCCAGGGCGACGGCAACACCGCCGAGATCAGCGACGGTGACCACAACACCGTGCGTGTCTATGGCGACAACAACCTCGGTACCGCCCGCGGTGGCGATCACAACACCGCTCTCGTCTATGGCCGGCAGTCCAACGCCGAAGCCGGCTGCTCCTTCGCCACCACCGACGGTTGCGACGGCAACACCGCGACCGTTCGGGGCAGCCAGAGTTCGGCGATCAGCGGTGGCAGCGTGGGCCTGAGCGTAGGGGGCGACAACAACACCGCCACAGTCCGGGGCGATCGCAGTAGCGCAACCGCCGCCAATGGGGACGACAACTACGCCAGCGTCCGCGGGGACGGTTCCGACGCGGGAACCGGAGATGACGTGGGGAGCAACAACACGATGCTCACTCGCGGTGACAACTCCTCGACGCGACGGCTCGGCCCGGGAGACGACAATCTGGCCTACGTTTCCGGTGCCGAAAGTGCCGCGCAGGTTCTCGGCAGTAGCAACATCGCCGTGGCCATTGGAACATTCAGCAAGGCCGAGTCCGGGTTTGATTTCGAGGACCCGCTGAACAGCCCTGACAGCCAGTACAACCTGGCCATCGTGGTGGGCGGGCAGAGCATCGCTTCAGCCGGCCCCGGTGATGGCAACACCGCGATCGCCGTGGGTTACGACCTGGATGCTGCGACCGGACCCGGGGACGGTCTGACAGTGGTGAAGCTCTTCGTCGACGATTGACCCCGCCGCCGGCGGCTCTCCAGGTTTGTTTTCGGCCGTGACGTGCTATCACTGAGCATGGCCACGAGTCCCCCGCGCGGCCCGGTCGACGCAACGCAGGTACCCCGCTTCGCCGGTCCACCGACGTTTGCACGGCTGCCGCGCCTGGACGAGGTCACCCGTGCCGACGTCGCCGTGGTCGGCATCCCGTTCGACTCCGGGGTCTCCTACCGGCCCGGCGCCCGGTTCGGGCCGGCGCACATCCGGGCGTCGTCGAAGCTGCTGCGCACGTATCACCCGCCGCTGGACGTCGAACCGTTCGCCGCGCAGCAGGTGGCCGACGCCGGCGACATCGCGGTCAACCCCTTCGACATCGCCGATGCCATCACCGCCATCGAACGCGCCTCCGACGAGCTACGCAGTGGCGGGTCGAAGTTGGTGACCTTGGGCGGGGACCACACCATCGCGCTGCCGCTGCTGCGCTCCCTGCACCGGGAGCACGGACCGATCGCGGTGCTGCACTTCGATGCGCACCTCGACACGTGGGACACGTACTTCGGGGCGCCGTTCACCCACGGCACCCCGTTCCGTCGCGCCAGCGAAGAGGGGTTACTCGACCCCGAACATTGCCTGCACGTCGGCATCCGCGGCCCGCTCTACGCCCCCACTGACCTGTCCGACGACAAGGTGCTCGGGTTCCAGGTGCTCAGCTGCGACGACTTCCAGCTGCAGGGATTGGCCACGATGGTCGAGCGGATGCGCGCCCGTATCGGCGAGGCGCCGGTGTATGTCTCGGTCGATATCGACGTCCTCGACCCGGCTCACGCGCCGGGCACCGGCACCCCGGAGGCCGGCGGGCTGACCAGCCGGGAACTCCTGCACTGTCTGCGAAACCTCAAGGGCATCAACATCGTCGGCGCCGACATCGTGGAAGTCGCCCCCGCCTATGACCATGCTGAGATCACCGGCATCGCCGCAGCCCACGTCGGCTACGAGCTGCTGTCGGTGCTGGCCGCGAACCGGGCTGGACCGTGAACCGCAACGGCGGCGCGGCGGTCGTCGAAACGCTGGCCGCCCACGGCGTCGACACCGTGTTCGGCATTCCCGGCACCCACAACCTCGAGCTGTACCGTCACCTCTCCAAGAACGGCATCCGCGCGATCACTCCGCGTCATGAGCAGGGTGCCGGATACGCCGCCGGCGCCTACGCCTGGGTCACCGGCCGTGCCGGCGTGGTGATCACCACCAGCGGACCCGGTCTGACCAACGCGATGACGGCGGCCTCCACCGCCTACGCGGAATCGCAGCCGCTGCTTGTGATCTCACCCGGCATGCCGACCGGAACCGAGGGCCGCGACCTCGGCCAACTGCACGAAGCCAAGAACACCAGCGCCGCCATGGATCAGCTGGTGCACTGGAGTCGCCGCGTGCGCTCCGCCGAGGAGGCCGCCGACGCCGTCGCCGACGCGTTCACAGGTTTCTCTGCCGGGCGGCCCCGGCCGGTGCACATCGAGATCCCCGTCGACGTCCTCGAGCAGCAGTGGAGCGGTAGACCGCGCTCGTCCGTCGACGTAACCCTGCCCCCGGCCGACGCGGCGTCCGTCTCCAGAGCCGCCGACGTTCTCAGCAAGGCCGAGCGGCCGCTCGTCATCGCCGGCGGGGGAGCGGTCGACGCGCAGGCCGAGGTGACCGCGCTGGCTGAGCGCCTCGGTGCGCCGGTGGCGACCACCGTCAACGGCAAAGGTGTTGTCGCCGAATCGCATCCGTTGTCCGTGGGTGCATCGATCCGATTACCTGCCCTGCAGGAGGCGGCCGCCGACAGCGACGGCCTGCTGCTGATCGGCACCGAACTGGGCGACTCGGACCTGTGGGGCGGCCGGATCCGGGGCCGCACCGTCATCCGCTGCGACATCGACGCCGCGCAGCTGCACAAGAACTGCCCTGCCGACCACGTCCTGCTCGGCGACGCGCTCGCCACCGTGCGCGCGCTGCTCGCCGCCGTGCCGCACGACGACGCAGCCCCGGGCAGCGGCCGTGCGGCCACGCTGCGAGCCCACTGCCATGAAGAGGCCCTGCCGGACGCCGGAATCCACGCCGAGATCAGCGCCGCCGTGCGTCAGGCACTGCCAGCCGACGGCGTCCTCGCCGGGGACAGCTCCCAGGTCACCTACTTCGGGTCCGTGCACTTCGTCGACATGCCCGCACCGCGCCGGTTCTGCTACTCGCCCGGCTTCGCCACCCTCGGCTACGGGCTACCTGCCGGCCTCGGCGCGGCCATTGCCCTGCCCGGCACTCCGGTGGCGGTTCTTCTCGGCGACGGCGCCATGATGTTCGCCGTCCAGGAACTGGCCACCCTGGTGCAGCACGAGCTCCCGGTGCCGGTCGTCGTCGTCGACAGTGGCGGCTACCAGGAGATCCTGGACCAAGAACGCAGCCGCGACATCCCCCCGATCGGCGTCGAACTCAACAGTCCCGACTTCGCCGCGCTCGCAGTCGCGATGGGCGCCCGCGGCGAGCGGACCACTTCGGTCGACGACCTCCCCGACCTGATCACCTCGGCCCTCGGCGCAGCGGGACCGACCGTCATCCACTTCGACATCCGCTGACATCGGAGAGGAGCGCGACCATGGACATCGCGGTCGTCGTCATCTACCTGCTCGGCATGATCGCGTTCGGTTTCTGGGGTCGCCAGCGCGCCAAGACCGAATCCGACTTCCTGGTCGCCGGTCGTCGACTCGGTCCGCTGCTCTACTCCGGCACGATGGCCGCGGTGGTGCTCGGCGGTGCCTCCACCATCGGCGGCGTCGGCCTGGGCTACGAGTACGGCATATCTGGCATGTGGCTGGTGGTCGCCATCGGCGTCGGGATCATCGCGTTGAGCCTGCTGTTCGCCGGGCGGATCCAGCGCCTGCGGGTCTACACCGTCAGCCAGATGCTGGAACTTCGCTACGGCCCGGGTTCCAGCGTGCTGTCCGGGGTGGTGATGTGGGGCTACACCCTGATGCTGTCGGTGACGTCGACCATCGCCTACGGCACGATCTTCAGCGCGTTGTTCGACATCGGCCGCGTTCCGGCGATCCTGATCGGCGGCGGAGTGGTGATCATCTACTCCACGCTGGGCGGGATGTGGTCGATCACGCTGACCGACTTCGTCCAGTTTCTGATCCAGACGGTCGGCATCTTCTTCATCCTGCTGCCGATCGTGCTGTCGAAAGTGGGCGGCTTCTCCGGCCTCGCTGAGGCGGTGCCCGACGACGCGCTGTCGCTGACGGCGATCGGCGGCGAGACCATCCTGACCTACTTCGTCATCTACTCTTTCGGTCTGCTGATCGGACAGGACATCTGGCAGCGGGTCTTCACCGCCCGCAGCCCCGGTGTGGCGCGGTGGGCCGGCACAGCGGCTGGGGTGTACTGCCTCGCGTACGGGGTCGCGGGCGCGTTGGTCGGCACCGCGGCCCAGGCGTTGCTGCCGGCGCTGGACAACCGCGATGACGCATTCGCCGAGCTCGTCTCCCTGCAGCTACCCGCGGTGCTGGCCGGTCTGGTGTTGGCAGCGGCCCTGGCCGCGGTGATGTCGACGTCCAGCGGCGCGCTGATCGCCACCGCAACGGTGTTCCGGCACAGCATCGTGGCGCGGCTGCTCAAGCAGACGCCCACCGACGCGGACGACGACGAAGTCGGCAGCAACCGCTACTACGTCCTGGGCTTCGGACTCGTGATGGTGGCGATCTCCTGCATCCTGCTGGACGTGGTGGCCGCACTCACGGTCGCCTACGCGATCCTGGTCGGCGGCCTGCTGGTGCCGATCCTGGGTGGCTTGCTGTGGCGGCGTGGCACCAATGTGGGCGCAGTGGCGGCGATGGCGGTCGGCACCGTCGCGACGCTCGCCACGATGATCGTGCTGGGCGACATCTACGCCAACGAGCCGATCTATGTGGGTCTGGGGTCCGGGCTGCTGGTGTTCGTCATCGGCAGTCTGCTGAGCCCGCCCACCTCCGAGGCCGTCCTCGCCGAGTGGGACCGCCGCAGCGCCGGCAAGGGAAAGGTCAACCGCGAGACCGAGCAAGCCCGAGCGTCACAGCCGCCACAGTGACTCCTGCGCGACGCTGGCGACCAGGGTTCCGTCCTCTCCGATGATCGAGCCACGTGCGAGCCCGCGGGCGTCGTTGTGGCTGATGGCCTCCGCGTCGTAGAGGTGCCACTGCTGCGGGTCGAAGGGCCGGTGCAGCCACAGCGCGTGGTCGAGACTCGCTGCCCCGCCGCCGGGCAGCTCCTCCCCGGGTGGCCGGGCGGTCGGCACCAAACCCACGTCGGAGATGAAGGTCAGCGCACACGCCCGCACCAGCGGGTCGTCCTCGATGGGTTCGCGGCTGCGGAACCACATCGGCTGAATAGGCCAGTTGTCCACGACGGTCTTGGTGGATCGGATCTCGAAGTGGTCGGCCCACCGCTCGGGAAGCGGGTTCGCCAATGTCGCGCCCGCCAGCGCGATGCTCGGCGAGCCGGGGCGTTGCCAGTCGGTGGTCGTCTCGGCCCGGTGGAACGAGGCGAGCATCTCGAAGATCGGCACATCATCCTGGCTGGCGGTAATCCGGCGGGTGTTGAACGACTTCCCGTCGCGGGTCAGCTCGACGACGTACTCGACGTCGACGCCGACCTTGCCGCCCTTGATGAAGTAGGCGTGCAGTGACTGAGGTAGCCGGTCTGGTTCCACCGTCGCCCCTGCCGCGGCGAGCGCCTGGGCTGCAATCAGGCCGCCGAAGAGTCGGCCACCAGCACCGAACGTCGCGGAGCTGCGGAAGGTCTGGCCTTCACCGTCGAGTCGTACCAGGTCGGCGATCCAGCTCGGCATGGTCCTCCATCGATGATCGGCTTAGTTTGACACATGTTAAACATCGGCGATGGGCGGTGATCAGCGCGGGGTGTCACCGCTGTTTTGGTCATTCGGCGTTGCTCGGCTAACTGCGGGGCTAACCTCGTGCCCAGTGGGAGGGGGTCCCCATGGTCGCGCAGCAACACGTCGGGTGGGTTGCCGGGATGGCCGTGTCAGCGGGTGTCGGAGCCGCAATGCTTCTCGGCGGAGCGGGATCCGCCGCGGCGGACAGTATTGGCGCCGACACGGCTGCGGCAGACAGCGTCGCCGCGGACAGTGCAGCGGCCCGGAACGACGAGTCCGCCGCTGGCAGCGCGGCGCGCACCCACACTGACGGACCCGCCACCGATGAACCGGACGCGACGGATGACGACGCGTTCGAGGACGAAGAGTTCGGGGACGACACCTTCGAGGACGGTGCCTTCGAGGATGACGACACCGCTGACGACGATGTCGGTGACGACGGCTTGGGCGATGACAGCTTGGGCGACGGCTTTGGTGACGACGATGGCGGCGGCGACCTCGACGACGACAACCTCGCCGACCAAGAATTCACCGACGGCGTCGTTGACGAACCGGTTGACGAGAGCGACGCGCTGCCCGCGCAGGCCTCCGTCATCGCTTCAGCGACTTTGTCCTCGCGGCGCGAACCCGCCCTCGCCGAGTTTTCCAATGCCGCGCCCACCGTCACGACCTCCGTGGACGACCCCGACCCCCTGACCGGCGTTACGACCGTCACGGTGGCCGGCCAGGATCCCGACGGTGACGCGCTGACCTACACGGCAGGCCGGCCCAGGTTCGGCCGCGTCATCGGCGACGGTGCCGGGGTTTTCACCTACACGCCCACCAGTTTCTCGCGCCTGCTGGCCAGGTTCCTGCCGTTCGCGCGCTCCGACCGCTTCGTGGTGACGGTGAACGATGGCCACGGCGGTGCCACGTCCTCGACTGTGGCCATCACCGTCATCCCGCTCAACAGCGCTCCCCGGGCCCGCGGAGTCACCGTCAACGCGCCGGTCGTCGGTACCGGCGCCGTGACCGGAAAAGCCAATGCCTTCGACCCGAACTGGGATCGCCTGACCTTCGTCGCATCGACCAGTGAGACCGCCAAAGGCGTTGTCACCGTGAATAGCAACGGTACGTTCACCTACACGCCGACCGCCGCTGCTCGCCACACCGCCTCGGCTGTCGACGCCACCGTCGGCGACCGCACCGATGCGTTCCGGGTAGCCGTTTCCGACGTCTTCGGCGCGGTCACCGAGATCCCGGTGACTGTCACGATCAGCCCGGCCAACGGCACCCCGACGGGCAATGCCACCGTGAATCATCCCGATCCTGTCAGCGGCGTCGTCACCGGCGTGGTGATCGGCACCGACGCCGACGGTGACTCCCTGACCTACAGCGGCTCGACCATCACCACCAAGGGCACGGTCGAGGTCAGCGCCGATGGCCTGATCACCTACTCGCCCAACGCGATGGCGCGGCTGCTCGCAGGATCTGTCTACTCCACCCCGGCGCGCAGGTCAGACAGCTTCGGGGTGACGATCTCCGATGGTCACGGTGGCAGCACGACGGTGACGGTCAGCGTGACGATAGCGCCCGACACCCAGTCACCCGTCACGGTGCCGCAGTCCACGTTCTGTGGTTGCACGATGATGCCGGCCGACACCATCTACCACGCCGACATCCGTTTATTGGCAGCGGTTTCCGAGTCAGACGAGTGGATCGAGCTTCTCGGCGGCAGCCGGGGCGCCACCATGAAGGCGCGATGGGGCGGCAATGAGTGGATGGGTAGCACCGCGGGAATCCCGGTCAATGTGGTCGGGCCGGACCACCCCACGGAGACAGTCGTTTTTAACCGGGGTTACTCGACCACAGGGCCCGGCATCGATGATCGGCCCTACGCGATACCGGACCGCCCGCTGGTCGAGGGCATGCCGTCGTATCCGGCATGGGACCGCCACTTGTTCGTGTTCCAGGAAGGCACCTGCGTCTCGCAGGAGTTGATCAATGTCGCCAATGGAGTGGAGTTGCCGGGTGCCGGTGTCCTCGACATCCTGGGCAACGCTGTCTACCGGTCGATCTGGGGCTCGGCGTGGATCGCGCAGGGCGGTGTGCACTACGACATGAGCTCGGCGCTGTACCCCGAGATCGGGTTCGCCAACGCGGCGAAACTTCCGCAGGTGCCGTTGATGGTGCGGCCCGACGAGATCGAACGCGGCTACATCGACCACATGCTGGGGATCACGATCGCCAAAGACCTTGGTGCCGGATATGTCTGGCCCGCTCGCGCCGGCGATGGTAGCGGGGCGGACGGTGTGCCGATGGGCATGGTATTCCGGCTGCGCGAGGACGTGGACCTGAGCGGCTATGCCGAAAGCACTCAGGCGGTGCTACGTGCATTGCAGGTGCACGGTGCCGTCATCTTCGATTCCGGCGGACCGGGGCAGGACGGGATCACTCTTGCCGGGATGAGCAACGGCTGGGAGGGCATCGATCTCGCCGGCATGCAGCGTGAACTGTCCGAGATTCCGCTGCAGTGGTTCGAGGCCGTCGACGTCACAGGAATCGCCGCCGATCCTGAAATCGGTTGGCAGGTGGACGCACCCGCCTAGTTTGTTGGTGGTGGTTGGGGTTGGAAGGGGGTGTACCACCACCAGTCGGCGCGTTCGCCGGTCGGCCCCTTGCAGGGGGCGACGGCTGGTGGGGGTTGTGTGGGTGGTCGGGCCAGCGACGCGTTGGTCAGGTGCTGGCCGTCGGTGTCGGTGACGACGAGCTGGTGGGCGGGCCCGATGAGGGTGATCCCGCCGGCGTGGTGCAGCCGATGGTGGTAAGGGCAGACGAGGACGAGATTGTGCAGCTCGGTCAGGCCGCCGTTTTCCCAATGTCGGAGGTGGTGGGCGTGCAGGCCGGGTGGGGCGTGTCAGATGGTCTGTGTAAGTCCTGTTAACGGAAGGATCGCAGGACGTGACGACAGGCAAGGACAGGGATTCATCGCTGGTTGAGGTGGGTTCCACTGTGGAGATGGCCG
>Ga0207914_100543_pt1 | contig 14688 bp, 11 predicted proteins | sample DeeseametaMP2497_FD_184171 | JGI IMG/M metagenome (GOLD analysis project Ga0207914, IMG submission 184171) | Marine microbial communities from East of Antigua and Barbuda, Atlantic Ocean - MP2497 (SPAdes) | ecosystem: Environmental > Aquatic > Marine > Oceanic | place: East of Antigua and... | reverse complement strand
CCCCTGAAAAACACCGCCGATCCCCAGGGCGATCGTGTAGATCAAGACGCCGATGGCCGCTATCCAGAAGTGAGCGTTCACCAACCATGGCCGCGTCCAATCTCTCCCCAACAGCCTCGGCATGGCGAAATAGATTCCGCCGAAAAAGACCATGGTGGTAAAACCGTAGAGACCAAGGTGTGCGTGAGACACCGTCCAGTGGGTGAAGTGGCTGACGTAGTTGAAGGTACGAGAAGAGTGCAAACAGCCTTGCAAGGAACTCAGGGTGTACATCATGGCTCCGAACACGACGAAGCGCAGGACGACCGACTCCTTCAACACCTTGAAGTGACGATAGGCCGTGACGTGATGATTGATGGCCACCGTCACCACCGGCACCACCATTCCCACACTCATCACGATGGAAAGATTGATCAACCAGGTCGGCAAGGGTGAACCGATGAGGTGATGACCTCCGACCTGAGAGTAGAAGAGTGCCAGCCCCCAAAATCCGAAGAGTGAAAGCTGATAGGATGCCACCGGATGACCGATAATCTTGGGAAGCAAGTAGTAAATGATTCCCAACCCCAGAGGAGTCACCCAAAGACCAAGGACGTTGTGAGCAAACCACCAGTTCGCTATGGCTTGTTGGGCGCCGACGTGGAGAAAGTGGGTGTTGGCGATGACGAACAAGACAGGGAACCAAATGAAGGCCGCCAGGACGTACCAGAGCGTCACGTACAGGTGCTTCTCCTTGCTCTCCAGCACTGTCTTGAAGAGCGGAAAGGCTACCATGGCACCCGCCACGGCCAGCAGGATGTCGATCGGCCACCAAAACTCCAGCCACTCGAGTCCGTCGGAGTATCCGTGAAGTATACCGAGGCAACCCAAAACGACGCCGATGTTCCAGATGACGCCCGCGACCGTGAGCACTCCTCCGGCGCGCAGCGGAACTTTAGCAATTCGAGGGACCAGCCAAAGAGACAACCCCAGGCCGGCGAAGCTCAGCCAGCCGTAGGCGATGATATTTAGATGAAGGGTTCTGACCTTACCAAAGCTCAAGAAGTCGTAAGCGTCCAAAAGGGTCGGTTGATGGAGCTTGAAGGATGCCAGCAACCCCAGGAACGAGCCCAACAATAACCAGATAATGGAGGAGACTAAGAAAAACATTATGGGAAAGCGAGCCGAACGGTCCAACTCTCTCCATTTCTTGCTCATTTGAGAAGTGCGATCCGGCTCCGGTTCGCCCGCCTCGCCATCGGAGAAAATGGCGAGCGCCGCCTCCGGCGGGACCAGCACTTGCTTCTGTATGAGAGCGACCACGAAGGCCGCCATCCCCGTCACCGAGATAGCGAATGTAAGAATGAGAAACGCAACCTGGGAATCCAAAACTTTCTCTTGCCCTCTGCTCTCTTTCTGCTAGAATCCACATTGAAGACTTCATTGTCTTCAATTGCTTTTTACAGGAGATTTCGTGGACAGTCAAGGGAAAAAAGAACTCTTCTACTTCGTGTCAGGGTTATGGTGTCAAACTTGCGCGGCAACCGTCGAGTCGATGGCTACCAGTTGCAACGGCGTCAGACTGGCCACTCTAAATTTCGCCACCAAGATCCTACGGGTAGAACTCGATCCGAGGTCTTCTTCAGACTCTGCGCATCAAGATTTCGCTAAGCGAGTTCATAATTCAGGGTTCTCGGCGAAGCGGTTGGCTTCGGGCTGGATCCAGAACTTCGAAGCCGAGCTGGCCCAAGAAATGGAGCGCAAGCTTCGGCCGGTCCCATCGTCGATCGTCTTCTTCTTGGCCATGTGGTCGTCCATGTTCGCCTTCGCCGGCTACATCGGTGAGGTTCCGGAAGAGCAGGAATATCTTCTTGCTTGTCTGGCCACGGTAGCTGGACTCCCCGCTCTTCTCCTGGGCGTTCAACCCTTCGCTCGAGCCGGTTATAGAGCGCTTCGAAACGGTGGCAGGCTGACACTCGATCTCTTCATCACTTTAGGTGCGGCGAGTGCCGGGTTCTTTTCTCTCACCCTCCTCTACAGCTCTCAGCCCATCACTTATGTGGACTCGGCAGCTATGATCTTGTCTCTCCTCTTGCTCGCGAAGCATCTTGAGGCACACCTGAGCCACGGGCTATCATCTCGCGTTCTCGAAGCGACAACGCCACTTCAACCTGAGGTCCAGGTACACCGACGAGACGTTTGGGTTACGCGACCGGTTTCCCAGATAAGAGCCGATGAGATGATCAGAGTGGAGCCCGGTCAGACAGTTCCTCTTGATGGAAAACTGCTCAGTCCCAAAGCTAAGATTGATCGGCACCTGGTAACCGGAGAATGCGAAGTTCGAAACCTTGTCGCAGGGGACGAAGTCCTCTCCGGAATGGTGGCTCATAGTCGTTGTGAGTTTACCGTCGTGCGTCCCCTGGGCCGTCGAACGATCGACAACTGGGCCGAATCCGCTCTCATCTCTCCTACCAAAGAGCACACTTACTCGAAGCTCCTCGCAAAGGTAGAGACAAGACTGGTTCAGATTTCGCTCACGGGCGCACTCCTGGTGTTCGCCGTACGCACGGCAAACACGGGCTCCCTGGCCGAAGGCCTGGAAGGCTTCTTCATCGGAGTGCTCATTTTTTGCCCCTGCCTCTTCGCGGCTATTCTGCCCATCGCAAGGCAGATGGCCTCACTCTATCTTCGCAAGCAGGGCATACTCCTATATCGACCGGAGGCACTCTTTGACCTATCTATGATCGGGGACGTGTACCTGGACAAGACCGGCACGCTGGAAGCGGTCCATACTCTCTTCGAGCCGGGTATATCTGCATCGGAGAAGATTCAAACAACGCAGACACTTCTCCATTCTCTACGTCATCATTGCGCTCACCCTATCCTTCGAGGCCTCCCTCCCTCTTCGCGGGAGATAGCAACTCCCACACAGCTAACAGAGGTAGCAGGCGAAGGGGTGGTTGCCGACTTTCCCGCGCTGGGAAGAATCACCGTCGGGCGAGCCAAATTCGTGCAGCAAGAAACAGGAGGAGTTCCGATCGACTTTCCCGTTCCACCACACTTCCCGGTGGTTGCCTTAGGGCGAACTCCGGTTGGATTGCTCGTTCCCAAGACCCATTTCGATGAAGCCGGCTCCCGGTTTATCAAAGGACTGCGGGAGAGAGGCCTGCGAGTTAGCATCCTCTCCGGCGACCCGGACCCTGCAGCCTTCCGCCGCTACGAGACAGCATCCGTCTCGTATCAAGGGAATCTCTCTCCCTCGCAAAAGGCCCGGCGGATAAAGAATCCGGCGCTCTTTGTGGGCGACGGTCTCAATGACACTCTCGCCCTGGCTCGGGCCCAAGTTAGTTGCCGCCTAGGCGAGCGAGCGAGAGACTTTGCACCGGTCGACCTCCACATCCGGGGTGGCAACCTTGTTTCTCTGCTCACGGTTCTGAGATACTCCAAGAAATTCACCGGCGTACTCAAGCAGACCGCCGTAATCGCCCTTCTCTACAACGCCATCGCTCTCACCCTGGCTTCTTCGGGCCTGTTCTCCCCACTGGGAGCGGTTGTAGCCATGCTGCTAAGTTTCCTTATTCTGCTCATCAGTGTTTCCCGACTTGGCTACTCGAGGACATCGGTGAGGATGCGCCCGACCTGATATTTTTCGCGCAATTCATAAGAACTCGTCGACAATCCGCAGAGACATCCCGAGCTTCTCCGCGAGGTCTCGACCCTTTGCCGCTGCTTTCTCCTGGTCGGAATAGCGATAGAGTTCATAGTAGCTCTGTGGTTGTTGGACGACTGCAGCACTCGGAACACCGGCGACCGGTTCCGCACTCTCTAGACCTACCGTCCGGTAGATGCTTCGGCTGCCGTTTATCGTCTCGACTCTCTTGGCTACCGTCACCGAACGGAAGTCTGCCAGAGGGGTGACGGCCTCTTTTTGGGGAAACCAGAGATACTTGCTCCAGCTTACATAGGTTCTATTCGAGAGGTCTATCCAGCAGCCGGACTGTCTAAAGAGAAGAATCGTTGCCGCCCAAAGAAACGGCAGAAGAAGGAGGCAAAACTTCAAAGCCTCTGACCAATCGTTGTTCTCAAGAAGGATGAGCGGAGGAATGGTCAGACTCACAATGCCAAAAGCTACACCGACGACTTGCTTGAGACAGGAACTCTTGCCCTCCGCCAGCATGATTTTATCCTGCCTGTCCATTTGACGTTCTTCCTTTCGCGGTAGCGGACCCCTGCGAAGCAATTGAAGGGAGAACCCGAGGCAGTAAGGCGAGGTCAAACCCACTTGATGCGCGAATGATGACACCCTGGGCAGTCGGGATTTTACCCTTTTCGGGGCTAAAATACATAGCTTGCTAGCTCGTCTACCTACGCATCGGCCTGGTGTTACCACTTCCGCCGCAAGGTTGACTTCCAACCTGCCGGGCTCAGCTTTGGTTGGGCGGTCTATCCGCTGGCTGACTCAGCCCTTTTCTTTCAGTTTCGCTCTCCTTCCAATCCCAGGGCACAGGGATTTCCTGGTCGCACCATCAAGTGGGTTAAAGCAATGGGAGCAGAAAATCTCTATCTAGGGCTTCAAAAACGCTACCGTTTCCTGCATCGGTATGGGTCGAGACTCGTCGGTGAGAAGCTCTGCTATGGTGGAAGCGCTCAAGACGCTTTCTACCTCGGCCATCGCCTGGTCGAGTCGGGCGTGCATTGGACACAGCACTTTGCTGTGTGACTCTAAGCCGAGGGGACAGCCCACGATCCGCTTAATTGGGTCTACTGCATTCACGATGTCAAGGATGGTTATCTCATCCGGACTCCGCTTCAAGGAAAATCCACCGCCTACTCCACGGCGGGAGTCGACGATGCCTGCCTTGACCAGGTTCTGCATGAGCTTCGGGAGATAGCTCGACGGCACTTTAGCTCGCTCGGCGAGTTCCTTTGCGCCAACGAGGTGCTCCTTCTTTAAATGGGCCAGCATGACGACGGCGCGGACAGCATATTCCGCAGTTTGGGAAAACATGCGGCTATCATACCAGTCCGAGACAATCCTCTCCAGTCCTTGACGAGTAGCGCTCACGCCACTATCCTACAATTAAAGACAATGCTATCCCTTTTCTGGCTTCAGAAAGTGAAATTCTCTAGTAGAGTGGGCCCCACCCCTAGCGGAGGATTTCACTTTCGGGAGTAAGAAGCATATCCAGTAGAGAGCACTCGACCAGGATGGTGTTTCATACCAACCTGGGATCAGACTTCGCTTCCGACTACCGCCGGCTGGAAAGACTGTAAAGCAGCGTCGTGAAGTCGCTGGACCCCTTGACCGTCACCCCAAGGTCCTTCACCCGGCCCAGGCCGATATCCATAACCCAACCGTGAATCTGTGGAAGCGCCCTATCCTCCCACGCCTGCAGAATAATCGAACTTGTGCATACGTTGACCACCTGTTCGATCACATTCAACTCCACAAGTCGAGCGCTTCTCTCTTCCACCGGCAGGCGCTCCAAAGCTCTTCGGTGGAGGCGATAGACATCCTTAATGTGACCGTACCAGTTGTCGAGCCTCCCGTGCGACTGGCTCGAGATCGCGTCGCTAATCTTTCGACATCCGTAGTGACCGCAGACAATGACATGCTCCACTCGAAGCTCGCTCACAGCGTAGTCTATAACGCTGAAGCAATTCAGGTCTGTATGAACAACCATGTTGGCCAAGTTCCTGTAAACGACGATATCCTCAGCATTCAACCCCGTCATCTCAGAGGGTGAATCTCGTCCGTCAGCACAACCGATCCAAAGCACCTTCGGCCTTGGCGCCTCCACCAAGCCGTCAGGCCGAGCTAATCGGTAGGCGGCAGAGCGCTCGGCGAATCTAAGGGTGGCGTCTCTCAATCGCTGATATGTCGTTTCCGGCATGCTCTCTAAAATTCTCGTCCTTGACATTCCCCCCTTTGGCCTTAGATGAAGAAACTATTAAGAAGCCATCTGAAAACAGGATTCACCGAGTTTATGAATGAATTAATTAACGGCCTCGCACCAGCCCAATTCTCAAATCTCTTTTCAGTCCTCTTCAAACACAAAATGGAAACTTTTAAGCTCGAAAAAGAACCCTTTCTCTTCCTTCCCACACAAGAAGTCCACCTTCACTGTGTGCTGGACGAAATCGGTCAGGCCCTCAAAGACGTATCGTATCTGCACGAGAGCGACAAGGAGAGGTCTCGTGAAGCTCTCTCTATCCTGGTGGATACATCCCCGGACTGGAGGCGCAACGGGGTCGCTTGCTTCCACCGGCGCGTCAAAAACCTGGAGCAAAACCTCGCGGTACTCGTTCGGCTGGAGAATCCCGTGCCGTCTCCCCAGGGCGGCCACATTCGCTTCGTCTGGCTACTGCTCTCCGGCGCAGCGACCCATCCTCGCCTTGACGTAGCTGTCGAGTTCGCTCGACTGGCCAAGAACCCGGACTTCGCCTCCGCTATACTGAGAGCCGAGAAGGCAGACGAACTCTTCGACGCCTACCGCGCCGCCGTCGACGCTCAACTGCATCACACCACTCCGCTTAACCAAGAACTTACTCCCAGCGGAAAACCCTTCGGATGTCTACGCCTCGACCTGGCTCGTCTCGCTGGTCGTTACGCATCCGACTTCAGCGATGGCATGAAGACCAAGACGGTGGCATCCGTTCTGTTTCTATTCTTTGCCTGTTTAGCTCCCGCCATCGCCTTCGGAGGGCTGCTCTCCGTGATGACGGAGGGACAGATCGGAGTCGTAGAGACTATTGTCGCTTCGGCCGCCGGGGGAATTGTCTATGCGCTCTTCGCCGGTCAGCCCCTGACAATACTGGGTAGCACCGGACCGGTCATCATCTTCATGGGGATGCTCTATCCCCTCACCAAAGCCATGGACATCCCTTATCTCCCCTCGGTGGCCTGGGTGGGTCTATGGACTTGCTTTTTGCTGATCCTATTGACGGCGCTCGATTCCTGTTGTTGGATTCGTTACTTCACCCGGTTCACCGACGAAATCTTCGCCGCTCTGATTTCTTTGATATTTATAGTGGAGGCAGGTAAGGACCTCGTTCTCGTCTTCACAGACCACCGCGTGCCCAAGGATACTGCTCTCTTGTCGCTAGTCCTCGCCCTCGGAACCTTTGGGATTGCATCTCACCTATCCAAGTTCCGGCAGAGTCCGTATCTCCGTCGACAAGTCCGGGAGTTCCTTGCGGATTTCGGGCCCGCGTTGGCCATGGCTATGATGACTGTCGTGGCCTTTACTTTGCACGAAGTCAATCTGGAAACGCTCTCCGTACCAGAGGATATTGTCACGACTAGCGGCAGGGCGTGGATTGTCAATCCTCTGGACACCCCTATCTGGGCCAGATGGGCGGCGGCCTTGCCCGCCGCCTTAGTGACAATCCTGGTCTACCTCGACCAAAACATCACCGTCCGTCTCGTCAACAGTCCCGACCACAAGCTCAAAAAGGGCTCCGGATATCATCTTGATTTGCTGCTGGTGGGTCTCCTGATCGGCGCGTTCTCGCTTTTCGGTCTTCCTTGGATGGTGGCGGCAACCGTGCGGTCGTTAAACCACGTGCGAAGCCTTGCCACTAACGACACCGGCACGGATCGAGTCGTCGGAGTCATCGAAACACGTCTTAGCGGCTTGCTCGTCCATCTACTCTTAGCTTGCTCCCTTTTCTTGCTTCAAGCTCTCGCGTACATACCCATGTCCGTGCTTTTCGGACTTTTTCTCTACATGGGTGTCGCCTCCATGACCGGCAATACGTTTTTCGAAAGACTGCGCCTCTGGGTCATGGACCCTTTGAGGTTTCCCACCGATTCCATCATCCGTGCTATTCCGGCCCGCACCGTCCATAGATACACCCTGGTTCAACTGTTCTGCTTGATAGTTCTGTGGATCGTAAAGGCGAGCCCTCTAGGTCTCCTTTTCCCAATCTTCATCGCCCTACTGGTACCTGTAAGGCAGTCTCTCGAAGGACGCTTCCGGGATGAGCACCTCGCCCTTCTCGACGCAGAAGAGGAGCCCGAAGAAGAACCGGCGGACATCAGCTATTTCTGAGCTCCGGAAACCGTTAGCGATCGTTTCTTAAAGGGTTCTCAGAAAAGGCCCCGGGATTAATCTAAGCCTTTGATGAAGCCAACCCCATGATTATGTCGAAGTCCGAGGTCTTAATCGTCGAAGACGAAAACAGCGTAGCCCGCTTTCTCTATCAAGCGCTGGAGGAAGCGGGATACTCCCCCACTGCCTGCGGAGACGGAAGGATAGCTCTCGATCTGGCTCTGGCCAGAGACTTTGATTTGGTCCTCTTGGATTTGATGCTTCCCGGAATGGAAGGGGTCGAGGTCTGCAGAGCGCTCCGTCGGGCCGGGCGTCTTGTGCCGGTGATGATGGTGACCGCCCGGGATCAGATCGAAGACAAGATCAAGGGTCTGGACGCGGGTGCCGACGACTACATCGTCAAACCGTTCAATCTCCAAGAACTGCTGGCTCGGGTTCGTGCCCTCTTGCGCCGTGCGGACTCCACCGAATCGACCGCGACCAGCCCAGAAGTGCAAGTCGGTGCTTTGGTTCTGAATAAAGCTCGACTAGAAGCCCGACTGAACGAGGTACCGATATCTCTCTCAGCCACCGAGTGCAATCTCTTGGACTACCTCATGGTTCGAGCCGGGGAAACAGTGACCCGCGAGTCTCTGCTCGAACACGTCTGGCAGTACGACTTCAACGGAGACCACAACGTCCTCCACGTCTATATCAGCTACCTTCGCGGAAAGCTTGAAGGTCCGGGGCAGCCTAAATGGATTCATACCGTACGAGGGGTGGGGTACCGATTGCAGGCCCCTGCGTGAACCAGCTCTCTCTTCGCCAACGGCTCACCGGAATGGCGGGTTTGCTGGCGCTTATTCTGCTGCTCCTCACCTGGGCTCTCCTGGTGGGCGCCAACCACAAGTACGCTCTTCAGAATAAGCAGGCCGTCCTCACCGCGGTCTCACGCGAACTGGCCGAAGAGATGGAGCCATACCAGACCGCCGACGGCGACTTCCCGGAAATGAAAGAGGAGATTCAGGAGGCGATCGACATCACTTCCGAGCGCCTGGCCGTGCTCCACCTTCGAGACGGGGAGGTGGTGGGGCGTTCTCATCCGGAGCAGCCGCCCTGGCCTGACGTTTCCCAAGACTGGCTCACAGTGACCTTGCCCTATCACGGGGAAGAACTGGTGGCCGCTCTCTACTACCGAGACACCAGGGAAAAGCTCAAGAAACAAGCGATCGTCCTGGGCCTAGCAGCTTTCTGCTGTCTCCTGGTCATCACCGTGGGTACCTGGTTTTTAGTGGGCCACGTGCTCTCTCCGATCGGAAAGCTCTCGCGCCAAGCCAAAGCCGCCGAATCGGACCTCCAAACCCGTCTCACCGCTCCTTCGTCCGACAGGGAACTAGTGGAGTTGGTCTCCACGCTCAACCAATTTCTGGACGGCCTGGCCCGCACCTCGGAGGTTCGCTCTCGGTTTTACTCCGCGGCCTCCCACGAACTGCGCACACCGTTGCAAGCTCTGTCCGGCCACCTGGAGCTCGCTCTTAACAAGGAGCGACCGGCCGAAGAATACAGACATTCGCTGGAGGAGGCCAGAGAGCAGACCAAACGGCTGATACGGCTCACTCAGGACCTCCTGCTGCTCAATAGGCTGGAGACTTCATCTCAAGCGAAACTCCAATCGCTCGACTTGGCCGACTATTGTGAAAACGCCTGGGTCCTTTTTAGACCGCTAGCAGAAAAGAAAAGACTTGAAGTTAGTCTAGATTTGGGTGAGGATTGCTCGATTCAGACATCGCCTTCCTACCTCTCTTCTCTCTGCCGAAACTTGCTCGAAAATGCGGTCAAATACGCAACGCCCGGAGGAAGACTAGAGATACGAGCGAGCAAAAACGAACTGCGAGTTTACAACGACTGCGCTCCTTTGAGAAAAGAAGACTTCGAGAAGCTTACCGAGCCGTTCTTTCGTCCCGACACCTCCAGGACCGGCGCTACGGGGGGGAACGGACTGGGGCTCTCCCTGGTGTCGGCTATCGCAAACCATGAGGGCTGGGGCTTTCAACTGGCCCAAACTCGAGAAGGCTTTGAAGCCGTTATCAAGATGCCGTTCAAATCTTAGAGCTATCTGAGATTCGCGCAACCCCCTAGGCCAGTGAGGCATGACTCCGAAGGACTCCGGTATGTCCAGGTCTGTTCTTCACCTCCTGATGAATACAGTTCTCGCCCTTTTTTGCCTCGCCTTGACCGTCTGGGGTCAGGAAACCGAGGAGCCCAAGCCGATCAGCTATCCCCGGATTCGCCACCAGGGACAGGTTCAGTTGCAGTTCAACTCGGGCAGTTTGGGAAGTACGCGGGCCACGAGCGATTCGCCGGCCAACAACGGCGTAGCTGATTTCCCGGCTACGGACAGGCTCTTTTTTCGTCGCATCCGCCCCGTTTGGGTGGTTGAGTTCTCTCCTCAACTGGAATTGGACACCGAGTTTGAAATCGATCTTCAGGACCAGCCGTTCGACGAAGTGAACCTGGAAAAATCCCGAGTCGAGATGCTGGACTTTCTGCTCCGATACAGTTTCACCGACAGCACTTCCGTTGCCCTGGGTCGCTACAAAGTGCCGTTTGGTTGGGAAGGGCTCAGAAGCTCTCGTACCATCAACACCGTCGAACGCAGCGATGTGACCGTCTATTGCTATCCCGAAAGGGATGTCGGTCTGACTTTCTATCACGACGCACCCGAGCTTGGAGAGTTCGCCATCGGGAGTTTTCTGGGTCAGCCTCGCAGCAACGGAGGAGCCAACGGAAGCCTGGATCTCATCGGAAGAGCGAACTTCCGAGTGACGGAGGAGCTTCGCCTCGGCGCCTCGGGACATATCGGAACGTTCAGGCCGACCGGTAGTGGGATCGACATACCTGTTCGACGATTCGGCGCAGAAGCGCAATGGTCGTCCGGACCGTTCAAGGTGGAGTCGGAGGCGATCTACAGCGACGGATACAACACGGCCTCCGACGCCGACAGCAGGGCCTTCGGCTACTACCTGAGCGGAATCTATCAGATTGCCGAACCACTTGACTTTGTAATTAGCTACGACAGGTTCGATCCGGATCTGGACCAAAAATCCGTCCTGGCGCCGAGCAACCGCATCGACGACCGAGACCGCAAAGTGATCGGACTCAACTACTACATATCTCGTGAGCCGATCCACCGGGTGATGCTGAACTACGAGATGAGGCAATCTCTGGAAGGCCCTGCTCTCGACAGAAACGGATTCCGTCTACGCTACCAAATAGCTTGGTAGGGATAGGATGCCCTCTGCTCCCCACCGAAGCCCCGGTCCATGCGAAAGTACTACCTCAGGGCGACCACACCAGATGGACAGAGCCATGTCTTCCAGGTGACGGCCAGCCACGTCGTAGGACGGCAAGCCTCCTCGGAGACACTGAACAAGTTCTCCATCGCCGGCGACCGCACACTTTCCCGCAACCAATTCGAAGTAACCCTGGAAAACGGCCAACTCCGGGTGACACCTTATCTTAGCTCACGCAATGAGACTTGCTTTCAGGGGATCCTCAAGCCGGGTGGGGATTTTATGGCGGCGCGCACCCGATTCACATTTTATTGGGAAGAGCTGGAGGAAAAGCAAGAAGAGTCGGTCGAGATGGACGCGCCCTCGGAGTTTGCCCTGACTCCTTCCTCGCGCCTCAGTGAGAGACATCAGCGGGCCGAGCGATGTCTCACCGTCATGACGACCTTTCTTCCTCGGCTGCGCAAAGCCGAGACCACCGAGGCTCTGTGGAAAAACACCTACGAACTGGTGCACGAACTGCTGCCCACCGCTCGGGTCGCCTTCATCGAAAACGGGCAGCCGCGCGGCGACATGGTGAGCCCCAGTCGAAGACTCTTGAAGAGAGCTGAAGAAACGGGCAATACCATTCTGCACCTCTCCGACCAAAAATCGGAGTTCACTCAGTCGCTCGGCACCGATTGGGCGATCGCCGTGCCGATTCCCGGGTCGGTCACCCTTTACGCCGAGGGCACCGACAGCAGCCTCTCACCGGGCACCGAGGAACGCGTTATGCTGGACCTGGTCGGCGAAATGCTATCCCACCACCTGCTCAACCGGAGACTCGAGCAAGTGGGACGGTTTCTCTCTCCCTCTATTCGAGATCTTGTCTATGGTCCCGAATTTGAGAAACTGCTCAAGCCTCGCCTGGCTGAAGTCACGGTGCTGTTCTTCGATCTGCGCTGGTCTTCCAGAGCACTCGAAAACACAGACCTGGCCCGCTATCAGGCTGAGATGACCGAGCTGATGACCAGGCTAACCAACTGCATCTTCGCCCGCGAAGGTACCGTCATAGATTACGTCGGCGATGCCATTATGGCTTGTTGGGGCGCCCCGTTGGAGCAGCGCGACCACGCCCATCGAGCAGTCACCGCGTCTATCGACATGTTGCGAGCTTGCCGGGGCTTGGGGAAGACCTGCGGCGTGGGGCTGGCCAGTGGGCAGGTTATGGCGGGACAGGTGGGGGCCAGAGGACAGGCCAAGTACGGGCTCGTCGGCACCGCCCCAAACGTGGCCGCCCGTCTGGAGGGGCTCACCAAATACCTGGGCGCTCCGATTCTGCTGTCCAGCGATTGTCGTGCCTACAACCCGCCCGGCATCTACCGGCGCCTACTGGAAGTCCGACCGGCCTCGATGGATAAGACCGTGGAGGTGCACGAACTTGTGCTTCCACGGGAGTTTGGAGGAAGTGGGGTGGACGAAGAGGCGTGTCGCCGTTTTGAGAAAGGATTTTGGTCGGACGATGACCCGGTGGCTTGCGCCCTCAGGAAACTCGGGGTGGAGCAAGGAAGCGACGCCGTTTTGGATATGCTGCAGAAGTGAACGCTCTCGGGAGAATTCTTTGCCTGCTTGTCGTGCTGATTTCGGTCGGGTCCGCCGAAGAGTTCTTTGGACCCGGGCCAGTCACGGTACCGGACCTCGGTGTGAGAGTCGAGGTTCCCTCCGGCTGGAGCCTCCGCTACCAGGGAGAGGGAAAGGTCCAGGCTTTCTTCTTGAACGCGCTGAGTGGTTCGATTCGCACGTTCCGATTCTCTGAGACCCGCAGGGAAGGGAGCTCGATCGATGTCGCCATGAGTGAGTATCGTCGGGTCAAGAGTGTCGACGCGGGGAATCGAGACGTCGTCTATACCATCGACAGTCGGGGCGAAATCAACTCTTGGTACTACTTGCACTATACGATCAACCACCCACGTTTGGGTGAGTCCAAGGGACTGGTCGCTTGCGTCTCCAGGGGAAACGGCCGCTACCTCGTGGCCGTCGGGGAAGGGACGCAGGCGCGAGTTGGAAAGCGCCAGGGGCTGCAGCCGACCGACGTGGAGATGAATGCCATGCGAAATTTATTAGGTGGAATTCAACTCTAGCTCAGTGCCCGAGGATCATTTTCTCCCGTTTACTGCCCGCTCTCGGTGTATCGGACGGAGTTTTGATACTTCTGCTTCATCTCAGCCTGCTGCCGTTGGTTTTCTCGCCACCAGTCGTCGGTTTGTTGACGGTTGTTCTGTTCCCAAGTTTGAGTGCGCTCGTACTCCTTCTGCCGGGTTGCCTGTTGGCGCATAAATTGCTGCGAAGCCTGTCCTTTTTGCAGTTTGGCTCGCTCTTGAGCTTGCTTCTGCTCGTTGTCACTGTACCAACCGCCTTGCTTCTGTTGGTTCTGCTGATACCAGGAACTCTGCTGCTGCTGATTCTTACGATACCACTCAGCCTGCTGCTGTTGCTGCTGTCGATACCACTCGTCGGCGGGCTCTGCTAAAGTGCAGGCGGTTGTCGCAAAAACAGCCAAAACGGCTAGAGTGAACTTTTTCATAGCCAAATCCTGTTCGAGACCAGGGTTGCAGGTCCTACCGGCGTGAAGTTGAGCTTTCCCATCCCCGAGGGGTACGACCTCCGGTCCAGCCTTCGCTGTCTCTCCATGGCGGGTAAAGATCCCACTCGCTTGCGACTTCCCAATGGCGGCGCGAGAAAGGTCTGTTGGGTCGGCGACCAACTTTGCCGTCTCACTATCGGCGCAAATCAGACGAAAGTCGTGGTGAATATCGAGGGGGCAAATCTGCAAGAAGCCGAGATTCGCGCTTTACTGGCCCTGGACGACTGTCCCGACGTGCCTCTGATTCCGGACGACCCCCTGTGGCGACTACCGACTCGAATTCGCCGCTTCCGATTGGGCCGCGTACCCTGGGTTTATGAGGCCGTGGTCCAGACAATCCTCCACCAGAGAGTCTCGGGCTCGGAGGCAGGTCACAATTGGAACCGACTTTGTCGTCGCTACGGAGAGTCTTGGGAAGGCCTTTTCTCCGTTCCCGCGCCGAAACGGCTTCTGGCCCTGTCTCCGGCGGAGTTTGCTTCCTGCGGCATCGAACAAAAGCGCATGATTCCGATCAAGGAAGCCGCCTTTCGGATACAGAGCTATTTTCCGCCGGAGACATCATTGGAGGATATCGGACGGACCGTTCTGGCCTGTCGCGGGGTCGGCGTTTGGACGGAACAGTATGTCCGAGGCCATTTCCTGGCTGATGCCGATGCCGTTCCGCTGGGCGACTATGCCCTGCCGAAAACCGTATCCTACTTCTTCGAACAGAACGCAAAAGGAACCGACGACGACATGCTGAGGCTGTTGGAGCCCTATCGAG
>Ga0207914_100540_pt1 | contig 14767 bp, 13 predicted proteins | sample DeeseametaMP2497_FD_184171 | JGI IMG/M metagenome (GOLD analysis project Ga0207914, IMG submission 184171) | Marine microbial communities from East of Antigua and Barbuda, Atlantic Ocean - MP2497 (SPAdes) | ecosystem: Environmental > Aquatic > Marine > Oceanic | place: East of Antigua and... | reverse complement strand
CGACCCAGGAAAATCGAAGTGCCGAAGTTCTCAAACACGTGTACGGTTTCTTTTTAAACCAGTGGGATCAGGAGACTTCTACTGCGGTTTTCCCGTTCGCCTGAGGCCAGCATATCAGCACGTGTGATCCAATCCCGTCACTGCACCCCACCATACCGTCACTCAACCGGCTCCCCAAGAGCAGTAACAAAACGCGCCGATCCATCAGACGAAACCAGGAGATGAGTCGTTCGCTGCTTGGAGGGAGCCAACTTGACCAGCGAAACGACGTCCCTGGTCGGACTTGAGACGAGCAAATCGCCCTCCGATTCGCGCACCAGAACCCTCACATCGATACCGGAAAAACCGGGAAACTGAAGGTAGTAGTCCTTCCCTCCGTTAAACGGACTGAGAATGACTTTCTTGTCCTGGGTCGCCTGACGGAGCCACGGAGTCTCGGCCAGCCTCCTCTCCGCGTCGGCAAGACAGGCGGGGATGGCGTCGAGGATGGGTCTTGGGTCTTCCAGTAGCGGGAGGTTGAGAGTAAGATGGGCTATCCTCTCTGAACGCAGCGGCTTCAGGAGGAAAGTGCAACTATCACTAAAGGGATCACTCCTCCGCGAGTCGAGACCGTCCACCTCGAAATCAGCCGTGAGTGTATCTTCTAGATAGCTCAAGACATAGCGCCGCGCGAAATCACGAGTGATTGTGTGTGCAAGAGCCTCAGCGTAGGCATCGGGCCAGTGGACAATATCGTCAAAGGCATCCGATTTCTTCGTAAACGGTACAAGCGCCTTAGCCAACCTCGGACTTCTCGTTTCCCACGACTCCGCCCCGAACCTGACTTGCCATTCTGGAAGTCCGCTGTTGAGAGCCAAGCGTTCATGGTGTTCGATATAAGAGCGCTGAAGCAAGAGTTCTACCTTCGGCTCTCCATCGATGACGACATGAGTCAAGAGCTTCCAAGTCGAGTTCGGTGGACTTCCTTCAAGAGCCGCTCTCGCTTCGCGCTGTAGCTGTGGGGTAGACGGAGATTCGGAAACCCACGGAAGATCTCGCCTTACCTGCTTTTGAAATCGATCGGCCGTGATCTCCTGTTCGTATTGGGAGAGTAGGTCCTCAGCATTTCGTGTCTCCCAAATAACTTGCCGCAATGCCTCGACGATAGGCCTCGCAATGCGTCGCTCCCCGTCAACAAAATACCCACCCTCAGCGTTCCACTCAGAAACAAACTCATCGTAATGATAGCAGCCCTGGTCGATCTCTTTGACGAAGACCGAATCCCCTAACCGCCCCAACTCCTGCGACCCCTGAAAAAAAACTCTCGCACACACCGCCACGGCAGCCAACAAAAGCAGCGGCAACCAGAAGTACCTAGGACGAACTTTCACTTCGGTCCCCCTTAAACCACCGAGTCCCCGGATACCCCCTACCCCACTTGATCACCAACCCGGTCAACACCAACTGCCCGACAAACCCCACAACATAAACGTAGGTCGGCAGCCCTTCAAAGTCCATATTGTTCAGCATAGCCCAAACAGCAAAGCTGTTGTTCCCGATATGCACCAACATCGCAGGTAGAACGGAGCCGGTGGCCAGGGTGAGGAGAGCCATGAAAAACCCGAGATAGGCAGTGGGAAGAACCCGAAAGAAGTTGACGTGGAAGAAGCCGAAGACGACGGCGACCACAAAGGCCAAAGCCCAGGGTCCGAAGCGCTTGTGTAGCGAGTGGAGCAAAACCCCGCGGAAAGCGAACTCCTCGCAAATCCCCGGGAGGATTCCTATCAGAAAAAAGAGCTGCCAATGGGGTGTGTTCTCCAGGTCCAAAAGCTCCATCATCATCTCCAGCGCCTTGACCGGCGCGGGTAAGAGTGGTCCGACGAGGTGAGAGAGTCCGGTGGCGGCGAGTTGGCCGAGCGGGATGAGCGCAAGGCATGCCAAAACGATGCGCAGGTCCACCCGCTTGACGGGTACCGCCGTACGCACTTTTTGGCCATAAAACTTTAGGAAAAGATAGGGGCAGAGCACGAACAAGACCAGCTGGTTGAACAGCCCCTGTCCCTTGAGCGTGCTTAAGGCGGCGAAGTTGGACGGCACCACGAAAAGGGCGGCACAAAGGAGAGCAAAAAACGGAAGGGCACGCTGGGAAAACTGCTCGAAGACAAGCTCCTTTCCGTGTTGTGGTGCCTGACCTCCGAGAAAGTCTTCCCTCTGCATGAGCGCGATGGTAGCTTTCATCAGTCCGTAAGCCGCCAATAAGTGGACCGCACACTGCAACGCCAAAATAAGCGGGTCTAATCTTCCCGCCAGGATTTCGGGGATCAGGACGCCGGGCCCGGTCACCGGGATCAAACTCACCACGGAGGCGCTTTCAAAGGCCGGCATCAGACCGGAAAGCGAAAGCGCGAACGAGACCAAGAAGGTGGGGAAAAAGAAGAGCTGGGCTTCCTTGAAGGAGCTGCTGCGGGCTGATATATGCAAGAGCAGCGCCGCGGTGAAAATAGCTTCCACCGAAAAGAGAAGAAAGAGAGCGACGAAACCCCACACTCCGCCCTGCCCGGACTGCAACGGCCAGTCCACGAAGCCGAAAATAGCGTAGCCTGCCAGGTTCAGGATCTGCACCAGCGCGACGGCCACGCTGATAATGGCAACCGCGCAAAACTTGCTCCATGCAATGGTGGGACGGCCGATCGAACTCACAAAAAGGGTGGATAGGGTGCCCCGCTCTCGCTCGCCGGCCAGACTGTCCAGGGCTGCGACGGAGCCGCCTCCCAACAGCATGAGTATCATGAAAGCGCTGAGGGCCGGTCCGTATTGGCGGGCCGCCCTTTCCTGGGGCGTGCTGATGTCCTCCGCCACCAGCTTGACCCCGATATCGGCATTGTTGTCCGCCAACAGTTGCTTGACCCGTTGCTCCCGAAAGTCGAGCATCTGGTCGGTGGCTTTGAAGTAGGCGCGCATGGATCGCTCGCGATCGGAACGATAGAGCAACTCTACAACGGGTCGGGCCGGGTCCGTCCTTTCCACCATTTCACCGATGTCGGGATAGAGGGACGCTACATCTCTGCCTAGCTGCTTATCCGATTCTTCGTCTTTCTTCAGGCGGATAAGGAGGTCGAGGTGCCCTTCTTTGAGCATCTCCTCCCCGTCCTCGACCAGCATCTCCCGAAACTCGTTCGGGTCGAGTGCGGAAACGGTCACCACCTCCAATCCCGGAGAGGGAAAGACTCGACCGAAATGATAGGTTTGGTCGAGGTCGCCGGTAGCTCGCTGCCCAAACTTATTCAGGGTAAAAAGGAGCACCGGCAGAAGGATGACCGGCAGCAGGACGGACAGAAAAATCGTCCGGGTGTCTCGAAGTAGACCGAGCAGTTCGTATCGTAGGATGATACGGTTCACATCGTCTCCAGCGCGGCATCCGGGTCTTCACCGTGTTGGTCGAGAATCCAAACAAAGATATCCTCGAGGTAGCGTTGGGATGACTGCTCACGAAGCTCGTCCAGAGTGCCGCAAGCCAGGATCTTTCCACGATGGATGACCGCGATTCGGTCGCACAGCTTTTCCGCCTCACTCATCGTGTGAGTTGAAAACAGCACCGTCTTACCCGCTTCTTGCAGTTCTTGCATAAGCTTGTGAAAGTCCAGGACGTTGAGGATGTCGAGACCGTTGGTAGGCTCGTCCAGTATGACGACGGCGGGATCGTGAGCCACCGTGCGAGCGATGGCAACCTTCTGCTTCATTCCGGTGGAGAGACGCTCGATCCTGGCGTCGGCGTATTCGGTGAGACCGAATCTATCAACCAGATGGTTCACCCGGTTTTCGATTTTGTTTTCAGGATAGCCGTTGATTCGAGCAAAAAAATCCAGGGTTTCTCGACAGCTGAGACGAGGATAGAGAGCTGTGGTGGTGCTGAGATACCCGATCGATTTTCGAACATCCTGGGCATTCTTGTCCACCCCATGTCCCATAATTCGGGCCGAACCGGAGGTTGGTTTAAGCAAGGTACTGAGCATTCTCAGAGTGGTTGTCTTTCCCGCGCCGTTGGTGCCGAGAAGGCCGAAAATCTCGCCCGCTCTGCAGTCAAAAGTCACGTTGGAGACAGCCACCAGCTTGCCTCTCCCTTCGTCTTGAAAGACTTTGCAAAGCTCCTTCACGGTGATAGGAGACTGAGTCTCTTCAATTTCCACGAAACACTCCCTTAACAACCCCCGTAAAACGCTTCCAATCCATCTCCAGCCCACCCGTCATCAAGGCCTCGTTGCGAAGCAACCGCGAACCGACCCACAGGGCCAGCGACACCATCGCCGTCAAAACTCCCAGAGTCTGCAAGATGTAGACCAGATGAAACTCGCCTTGAAGAGCCTGCCGCCAGACCAGCGCCAGATTGACCAAAGGCACGAAAGCCAATTTCGTATTGAGCTGGAGCGACGGATCCGAGAGGGGCAAGACCGGAAGCGCTATGACCATGAACATCGGCGTGGTGAGGGCCTGGCCCTCCCGAAAGGTGCGGGCAAATATGGAGCAGAGCATCAAAGCGGCTGCCACGAAAAAAGAAACACCGACCACTCCGGCGAGGAGTACGACCAACGTTTGGGGTCCGACCGTGAAGGTGATGCTCTCGTTCTCTCGCAACAGCGGTGCCACGATCGAGCGAATGCTGACCAGCATGGCAAACAGGTTGAGTACGCCCGACAAACAGCAGACGAGGGACACGAACAGATACTTTGAAATCAAAATGGTGGAGAGACTAGGAGCGCAGCTTTGAAGAGTTTCCCAGGTGCCTCGCTCTCGTTCGCCGGCGGTGGTGTCGATGGCCGGATAGGCTCCTCCCAGAGCGATCATCACCAGCAAGCCGATCGGCAAAAGGGCGCCGAGAAGATACCCTCCCACATCTCCCGAGGCCGCCGTGGATTGTCCGGTCAGCAAAAACGGACGAGCACTTTCGGCCATATAGCCCTGGCTTTCCAGCCACTTTTTGCGCTCGGTGTCGTTGAACTCACGTTCGAGCTCCTTGAGGTGCCGATGAGCCTGCGTGGACTCCGGACGATCGCCGACGTAATTCACCCCGAGGATCTTCTCTCCGTCCTCCTCTTTCTCGAAAAGAAGCACGTGATGGCCGATGAGTTTACTCGGAAGCTCACCCTCGAGAGCCTCCAGTTCGACTCGATCGTCCATTCTCAGCCTGGATAGAAAGTCCGCGTGCCGGCCCCTCTCCATGTCCGCCTGATAGCCGACGCGGTAGACCCGCTTCTCTTCTTGACCTTCAATAAACGTCATAGCCGTGACCATGAGCCACAACAGGAAAGGGTAGAGCAAAAGAGGCAGTAGCACCGAGTAGAGCACCACGCTCGATTCACGAAAAGCCGACTTGAGCTCTCGACGGGTCAGAACTAATATACTGCGCAAGATGGAATCCGCTTCGCCACTAAAAGCAAATCTCCATTCTCAACCCCCGCGAATCCCACTCCGCTCCCCCCACCTTGCGAGGTTCTCCCAGTGCCGAGCAGCGGGCCACCTCAAGGAGAATAGCGGCATCCAGCATGTCGTCGAGAGCCACCTCTTTGCGGAGAAACTTGCGATCCCAATCGTCGAGTCGGAAGGGTGAGCCCACTGCATTCAAGACCTTTTGACGTGCCGCTCGCCCCTGTGGGGATTTCTTCTTGCCCAAGTCCACCTCACTCCGAGCGTGGTAGGCAAGTTCGGGATGGGCCTCCTTCAACCAAACCTGGTCAGCCGGAGAAATCAAATCGTCCACTTCCCGTATTTTGGGAAGTAGATAGAAAGTCTGCAGACTGACACCTTGCACCCGAACTTCCTCGTAGTCGAGAGCCGGAAGTTGAGTTCGGGTAGGAGCAAAGAAGACGCTAGAGCGTTTGCGGCCGAGTCGTTCACGGGCGAGAAGATCGCAGAGACGACGACCATCCTCGGACAGACCGATCGGGATATCGATCATCACCATGTCCCACTCGCTCTGAAAGAGTTCTTGTAGAGAAGGCAGCAGCCTCATACCGAGGTTTCCGCCTTCTTCGAACGCCATCACCCACCCGGCTTTGCAGCCATCCACTCCGGCGATCTTCAAACCCATGTCTTATCGCGACAAACGTTCCGAACCCGGGACTAGAGGCCTGGCCGGAAACCCCCTTGGTGCCAGACGCCGGAGATTTTGGCTGTGCGTAAAGTGAAATTTCAACGTAGGACCCAGAGGGTACCCCGGCGTACTTCGTTCGGAATTTTGCTTTGCGCACGGACAATAATCAACAAGTCTGGTGTCAAGGGGGTTTTCGGCCAGGTCTCTAGGCCCCGAGAAGAGCTCGAATTCCAACCCCTGCCAGAGCACCAACTCCACCCGTCAGCAACCCGGCTCCAATAGGACCGAAAGTATTGGTGTGCTGCAGAGTAGGGCGCTCGTAGCTTCCGACCTTACGCCAACTAATGTCGGGCGAGTAGTCGTGATGATAGCCACGAACCTTGGTCTCGTAGTTGCACTGCTCCTTGCCGTTTTCATCGCGGTAGCAGCCTTGAAGCTCCTGGTAGGTGTCCGGTCTGATGGTCTCGGTGTAGCCGGTCATCTTCGGGTGCGAAATATCTTTTTGCACCCAAACTTCTTTCACTTCGTCGCCGGCCGCTGATTTGTAGCCGAAAGCGAAGCCGCCGGCAGCACCCGCGGCAGCGGAAATCCCCATAGCAAGGGGATGGAGGGCCGAACCGCCCACGATGGCTCCACCGATCATGGTGCCCACCGCGGCAAGGCCCGCGCCCACGCCCGCCATCAGCAGGGAGCGGTTGCGTTGGTTGTAGCTCTTTTCGGTCAAGGTTTCGGTGATGGTCTGCATCTTGGGAGTGCCGTCGGCGTTGTAGCGCGGAACGTCTCGATAGACGCCGACCGGCCCGGCGTTGCATTTGCCGTCGTAGCAGTCGAACTCTCGGGTTCTGGTCCAGGTGGTGCCCCATCCGCCCCAGTTGTGCTCATAGTCGTCAGCGGGCATCCGTCCGAGCATCTCGGACTCGGTCACCGGCACGTCGAAGGTCCTGGTGATGCTGACTTCTTTGGGCTCTTCGAAAGAAGGTTTGGCTGTGGGCTGAGGGCGGGTGGACTGAATTCTCATAATCTCATACTAGGCGATGAGCTTTCCGCGCCTGTAACCATAATGTGACAATCAGGAAAATCGGCGGGGTTTTCCGGCTCTTTCTCCAAATGTAGGGGATGCAAAGGCTCTATCTACTGGACACCATGTTCTTTATCCATCGCGCCTTTTACGCGGTCCCCGAACTCAGAGCCCCCTGTGGTTCTCCCATCAACGCCCTGTACGGAGTGATGGGTCTTCTGAAGACACTCTGGAAAACCGAGCGTTTCCATCACGCCGCCGCCGTCTTCGAGTCTCCCGGCCCGTCCTTTCGAAAGCAACTCGACTCCGACTACAAGGCCAACCGCACGCCTGCCCCGGTAGACCTGAAATGCCAGGTGGCCATGGTGAGAGTGGCCTGCGAATGCCTGGGCCTGAGAACCATCCATGTCGAAGGTTACGAAGCCGACGACGTGATGGGTACCCTGGCCAAGAAAGCGATCGAAGCAGAGCAAGCCGTCACCATCGTCTCCAACGACAAAGATCTGGCTCAAGTGCTCGCTCTCAGCCCGCGAGTGGAATTGTTGCGCACCAGTCAGGCGGGACGTCCCGAGCGGATCACCGCCAAAGAAGTGGACAAGATGTACGGCGTCCCTCCCGAACTCATCACCTCCTGGCTCGCCTTGAGAGGCGACTCTTCAGACAACATCCGAGGCGTGAAAGGGATTGGTCAAAAGACGGCCGTGAAGCTTCTGAAAGAAGAGGGAGATATCCACACCTTGCTGGCTGAGCCCGAGAGAGCCGGTCGATTCGCCAAGCAGTTCACCGAAGATCGCGAGCGGATCTTGCTGGACCTGAATCTGGCCACCATTCGAACCGATGTGGACCTCGGCCCCGACGGCTACCCGGAGGACGGTTACAAACTCCAGCCGATCGACGGAGCGGCCGAGTTCTTCCAAGACCTGGGGATGATGGGACAGTTCCGCAAAATCCAAGAACTCGAGAAACCTGAAGCCACGGCCGCCGACCTGTGGAACGAGGAAGAGCTCATGCTCAGCTTTTCGTAGATGGAGCTCCTCAAACGCTACGGGCCCGGGCTACTTCTCCTCTTTGTCCTCGTCGGTGCCGCCGTTTGGGCCAACAAGCGTCCAACCAAAGTCGAGGTCGTCAAGGTCGCTACCGACACCCTGACCGAGGTTCTGGCTGTGTCGGGCCAGGTCCGAGGTCGCACCGACAGCCAACTAGCACCGGAAGCCGCGGGGACTATCAGCGAGGTCTTGGTGCAAGAAGGAGAGCAAGTGAAGGCCGGACAGGTCTTGGCCAAGCTCAATCAAGCTAGACTCTCCGCTAATCGCGACCAGGCCGCCAAGCAAGTGGAGGTGGCACGCGCTCAGCTGGAGGTGGCCCAACGTGGTCCGCTCCCCTCGGAGCTCGAAGAGGTCCGCTCGGAATCGGCACGCCGTCAAAGCGTGGCCGCCGCTTCGTTGGAATCGGCTCGCCAGGGCTTGCAAGAAGCCCAAGTGGGCCCTCGGGAAGAGCAAGTCAAACAAGCCGCAGCCGATCTGAAACGCGCCCAAGCAGACCTCGAACAGCGCCGGCGCGACCTGGCAAGACAAAAGGAACTTTACCAGCAAGGCGCCGTCTCTCAGCAGACCTTCGAGCAGTCCCAAACAGCCGAAGAACAGGCCTCTGCCTCGGTGGAAGCCACCCGCCAACGTCTAACCGAACTCCAGGTAGGCACCAGGCCGGAGCAGTTGGAGCAAGCTCGTCAGGAAGTCGCGCGAGCGGAAGCCGAACTAGCCGCCGCCAAACGCACCGGAGAATCCCAAATCCAGCAACTGCTTGATCGACCCCGCCCCGAGGATGTGGAATTAGCCAGGGCCCAATTGGAACAGGCTCAGGCCGCCTTGCAGGTAGCCGAGGAGCAGCTGGCCCAGGCGGTGGTGAAAGCGCCCTACGACGGCCTCATCGGTCGAAAGCTGTTAGATGAAGGTGACCAGGCCGGACCGAACGCTCCTATCCTCACTATGGCGAGCCTTCCGGGACTGGAAATCCGGGTCGACATCGACGAGTCCGAGCGCGCCCGCGTGAAGCTGGGACAAACGGCCGAGGTCCGAGCGCCCGGATACCCCGAGAGCTTCCAGGCCGAGGTGACCGAATTCGCGGGAGAGATCGATTCCGTACAGGGCACCTTGGAGGCTCGTCTCTTCCCGAAGGAGACCCCGGGCTGGCTGGTGCCCGGCCAGACCGTGGACGTCAATATTCTGCTGAGCTCCGAATCGGAGCGGCTGCTGGTCCCTCTCACCAGCGTCAGTCTGATCGGCAACGGCGCCAAGGTCCTGACGGTGGAGAACGGGCGTCTCAAAGAGCGACAAGTTCAAGTCTCAAGCCCCACCGAGAAAGGCTATCTCATCCAGTCCGGAGTGGAAGCCGGCGAGCAGGTCGTGCGCTATCCCCAGGGTTTGCAAGAGGGACAGAAAGTGAGAATCGAACGGGGTGACTGGCCTTGAGGTTTGAGGCCACCCTGGCCTGGCGCTACGTACTCACCAGCCGTGGCCAGACCGGGCTCACCGTGGCCGCCGTGGCAGCCGCCGTCTGCCTCATCACCTTCATCAACTGTCTGCTGACGGGGGTCCAGTCGCGCTTTATCAGAGACCTGATCGGCTCCATGGCTCATATCTCGGTCAAGATGCCGGACCCGGACCCCAAGCCGCTCAGCGGCGACAAGTATGCTACCACCGTCCAGAAACAGCTCCAGCAGCGCACTGATCTTCAGCGACCCGGACACCTGGAGACGCTACTTCATGAATTTCCCCACGTCCAACACACCGCAAGCTCCGTGGGCGGGCAGGCGTTTCTGATTCGCGGGGTCCGCCAGTTCGGAGTGACCGTGCGAGGAGCCGAACCGGCCAAGCAAGAGAACATCAGCGGGCTGAACGACGACATGGTGCAAGGACGCTGGCTGTCGATAGGACCGAGCGATATCGTGATCGGTTTCAAGCTGGCCCAGGATACGGGGGTCAAACTGGGAGACACCGTCACCGTGATCAGCTCCGAGCGCGTGCAGCAAAGGTTTGTGGTGGCCGGCATTTTCGACACCGGGCAGGTCCAAGTGGACGGCTCCACCGTTTTTATGACACTCCGAGCGGCCCAGCAACTCTTCGCCACCGGCACCGACGCTAAATCGATCAGCATCAAACTCGACGACCCCTGGCAGGCCGGTGAAGTCAGTCAGATGATCGCCGACTCGCTGGGGTTGAAGACGGAGAACTGGATGGAAGAGCAAGCTCAACTGGTCAATGCTTTTGCCGCTCAAAACAGCACTCGCGTCATGATCAGTTTCTTCAGCCTCGCTGCTTCGGCTTTCGGCATCGCCTCGGTACTGATCGTGAGCGTGTTTCAGCGCTCGCGGCAGATCGGGATCCTCAAGTCCATGGGAGCCAAGGATGCCCAAATCCTGAGAGTCTTCGCTCTTCAGGGGCTTTTCATTTCGGTGATCGGAGCCGTGGTAGGCGCGGTCTCCGCCTACGGTCTGCTCACCTTCCTCTCCGGCTTTAAGCAGGTGGCGCGATTCGGAAAGTCGGACCAACTTTTCCCCGTCATCCTGGACCCGAAGACGTTCGCCCTGGCCATGCTGGCCGCCATCGTGGCCACTTTGCTCGCCTCGCTTCTCCCGGCCCTCCGAGCAGCTCGTACCAACCCCGTCGAGGTTATCAATGAAGGATAGCGACCTCCTGGTAGTCGAGAACCTCCGCAAGAACTATCTGGTGGGCACTCCTCTCGAAGTCCAAGTTCTAAAGGGCATCGATTTCCGTGTCAAAGCCGGGGAGTTCGTGGCCATCATCGGCCAGAGCGGCTCCGGCAAATCGACTCTTCTCAACATCCTGGGAGCGCTCGACCAACCCACCAGCGGTCTGGTCTCTATCCAGGGAGTGGACATCTCCAAACTCGATTCCGACGGTCTAGCCCAACTCCGCAACGACAAGATCGGCTTCGTTTTTCAATTTCACCACCTTCTAGCCGAATTCACCTGTTTGGAGAACGCGGTCATGCCGATTTTGATAAGCCAGGGGAAAGTCTCCAAAGAAGAGACCGAACGCACCCTCAAGTTGCTCGAGAGAGTGGGAGTCGGTCACGTGGCGGCCAAGAAGGCCAATCAGATTTCCGGTGGCCAGCAGCAACGAGTGGCCGTGATCCGGGCTCTGGCTCGACAGCCGGCTCTGGTCCTGGCCGACGAACCCACTGGGAACCTCGACTCCGTCAGCAGCAAGGAAGTCTTCGCTCTGATGCGAGAAATGACACGAGAGCAGAACGTCACTTTTATGATGGTGACTCACGAAGAGCGACTGGCCCAGCAAGCCGATCGAATCTTCACCATCGAAGACGGTTTAGTTAAGTTCTCCTAGGGGAGAAGGCTCCACGATCGCTTTCATCGAGCCTTTGGAGCGGGCCAGGAGCGGGTCGCGCCCGAAGCCGAGGATGGCGTCTCGACCCCGCTCCGCGTCTCTCTTACTGCCTCGAAACACAATCACTCGTCCCGTGGTGTCGACCTCTCGGGTCAACAAAAAACATTTGACGTGGGGATAGCCGAAAATGGCGTGTAGCATACTGATCACGTAGTCGTAGGTGTGGTCGTCGTCGTCCAAGAGAACGGTATCCCAAAGTTCACCTTCGACCTTTTCGATCGGCATGGGCTTGAACTCGATGGACTCAAGTCTTATGTCGGGAGCGAAACCGCACATAAACGAATGTTACGGAACCCGGATTAGCCATCCTTCAACAGGCACCCGGACCTTTGGGTTCGAAGCCCGGGCTATGAGTGAATTCGACAACAACGTCCGTCGTTATGTGGAGCTTCTGGTCAAACAGGGGGCCAATGTCCAGCCGGACCAACAAGTGCTGATCCTGGCCGAGCCATCCTGTCTGGAGCTTGCCGACATCGCGGCCGAGTTCTGCTATGAACGAGGCGCCCGCTATGTGGATGTTAATATCAATCTTCCGCGAGTCGCCCGCTATCATCTGCTCTCGGCACCACCGAACAGGCTCACTTACACTCCCACCCACCAGACCGTCCAGATGGACCAACTGGTGGACGCCGACGGCGCCCTCATAGCCTTCCGCAGCCAGGATGAGCCGGATTTGTATGAAGATCTCGACGAGGCTCAGCAGAAGCTCCTGAACAAAATGCTGGTGGGGCGCCGCGATGCGGTCAAAAGATATCGAGAAGAAGGGGTTTTAGAGAGGCGAATCGGCTGGTGTCTCGCCGGACCGCCCAGCCCCAAGTGGGCCCAAAAGATCTATCCCGAAATGTCGGCCTCGGAATCCGTGGTAAAGCTTTGGAGCGACATCTTCTCCATGACTTTCGCCGACCAGAGCGACTGCCTGCAACTCTGGAGCGACCATCTCGACCGCCTGGCTCGCCGCACCCGCCTCCTGGACGGCAAGGAGATCAAAAACCTCCGGTTCATCAACGACAAAATGGAGACCGACCTCACCGTCACTCTCTCTCCCAAAGCCCGCTGGGTGAGCGGCCGCAAACAAACCGCCAAGGGCATCGACGTTTGTTTGAATATCCCCACCTTCGAAGTCTTCACCACGCCTGATTGGCGCGGTACGAGCGGCCAGGTCAGTCTTACCCGACCGGTGATGATCAACGGCACTCTGGTCGAGGGACTCAAAATCAAGTTTCAAGACGGAGAGATCGTGGAGACGTCGGCGGATAAGAACGGCTCGGCCTACGATGCCCTCATCAACACTCCGGGAGACCTCACCGCCAAACGTCTGGGCGAGGTGGCCCTGGTGGGAGTCGACTCCCCCATCTTCCAGAGCCGTCGGATTTTTCAACACACCCTGTATGACGAAAACGCGGCTTGCCACATCGCCACCGGGATGGCCTACACCGTGGGCATCGAAAACGGTGACAAACTCGCACCCGACGAGCTGGACGAGCTAGGCTTCAATCGCCAGGCGAAAACACATCAGGACGTGATGATATCGGATGAGTCCACCACGGTCTTGGCCGACGGGAAAGAGATCATCGTGGACGGGGCTTGGGTCGAAGAGTTCCTCTAGAAATTTTAACAATCTTCTTCGAGAGGCCGCACCCTTTTACTTCGGCTTTACCTCCCGGCCGGTATCGTTTGGAGAAAGGAGAAGCTATGTTAGGACTCGTTGCAACAAAAACCCCCATGAATAGGGTAAGACCGTCGTCGGTCAAGAAAAATCCCGAGAAGCTCCAGAGCGAGGAAGCGGTCGCCCCTGATAGCCTGGTCTCCTCAACCCCGGTAGAGAATTCCGGCCCGAGTTTGCCAAGACGCCTCGGAGTTGGGATGGCAAAATTCGCGGGACGAGTCGCTAAAGACTCTCTCTCCCACGCCGCCATGGCCGTAGCCATCCCCGCTACCGCCTTCGCGGTCTCCCTGGCGGCGCCGGTGGCCGCACCCGTCGTCGCACTGGGCCTGGGAGCAGGCGTGGGGTTGGCCCACTGGCTGACCTCCCCGAAGTATGAGGCCCCGAAAAACGCCCCGGCGCTGACTGAGCGGAGCTACAAGGATGCGGCCCTGGGCAAGGCCGTCCTGGCCGGCACCACGACCGCCCTCCTGGGAGGCCTCGGAGCCGGTCTCTTCGGTTCGGTTTTGCCTTTCATCGGAGTCGGCGGTGCTGCCCTGGCAGCAGGCGGTGCCGTCTACGGAGCGGTCAAGTCGCTCAAAGACCAAACCGGAGAGGGACTGGAGAGACTCGGCGTAGTCAAAGACTACGAGAGTCGACGAACACTCGACTGGCTGGTGCTCGATCGTAAGCCCGAACTGAACAACGAGGGCTATTATAGCGGCGATTTCTTCTTTCCGTAGCCCGGTCCGCTTAACAAATTTGTTACACGGTCGGGCCACGCTTTAGGTCAGGTTTACCCCCGGATGTTCAAGATAAAGAAAAGAACATCCGAAAGGCAAAACAACATGTCCTCACTCACTGCACCCAAAGCCCCTGCCTCAACGACCCCGAAATCGGTCGCCCCCAAACCGGCACCCCCGACCTCAAACCTCAAGCCGGCCGCCGCGACCGCCGTGGCGGAGCCCAAAAATCCCAAGGACTCCGTCTCCCTGAGCGGAGAACCGGAGACCGAAGAGAGCCGAAGAATCAGCCAAATCATCGCCGGGCTCGAGGACGAACCGGCCCCCGCCAAGGAGACTCCGGAAGCCACACCTGAAACGTTCAAGCAAAGCTCGCTCGGCCGATTCTCCAAGTTTGACAAAGACGCGGACGGCTTTCTCGCCAAGGGCGAACTGAAGTCGGCCCAGGGCAACTCCGCTACCGCCGAAGATGCCGCCACCGCCCGCACGGCTTCCGCCGATCACATTCAAAGGAATTCTAACGATGAGTGGTTCGCGGAGAACGACGGCGCCACCGAAAAGGACTTGAAGAAAACCGGCGAGGCCGACGAAACTCGCTACCAGCAGGAACTTTCCCGCCAGAAGCTGCGCGACGGCCACCAACACGCTGAAGACGTCCCCCACGGCTACGATTCCGTCTATGGAGCCGAGCCCACCCATCAACAGAAGATTCGCATCGGCGAACGCACGGTCGGCACGGCCGAACTCGACGCAGCCCACCGCACCGAAAAGGAGAAGAGAAACGGCGTCACCATGGTCGACCGCGAGCGAGTGGTAGATGGCGAGGCCCGCCCCGGTCTGGACCGTCTGATGGTGGTGTCGGCCCCTCAAGAC
>Ga0207914_100539_pt1 | contig 14777 bp, 20 predicted proteins | sample DeeseametaMP2497_FD_184171 | JGI IMG/M metagenome (GOLD analysis project Ga0207914, IMG submission 184171) | Marine microbial communities from East of Antigua and Barbuda, Atlantic Ocean - MP2497 (SPAdes) | ecosystem: Environmental > Aquatic > Marine > Oceanic | place: East of Antigua and... | reverse complement strand
TGCATGAATATGACCCGTTCTCCGCATAACAGCACAGACTGCCGATCATGCGGACGGGAATGCCTTCGGGCATTCTCGCCCGCTCGCGCTCGTGCTAGAATTACGATGCAGAGTGCGCTGTGGAGGTGGTGGAGAGCGCGTCCGATGGAAGGACGCTCATGACCATTTTTCTCGTTCTCGGCCTCGTGGCCGGCCTCCACATGCTCGGCCTTCTGTTCCGCATGGCCGTTCATGCGCTTCCGGTCTATGCGGGCCTCGGAACCGGCCTTTGGCTGCACGGTGCTGGCCAGGGCTATCTTCTGCCAATTCTGGCCGGCTTTCTGACCGCCGCTGTGATCCTCGCGCTTGGCCGGATCCTGTTCGGATCGGTTCGTTCGCCGGCCTTGCGCTGTGCTGTTGCCGCTGTCTTCGCGATACCTGCCGGAATCGCCGGATATCAATCAGTCCGCGCCGTCGCAGGTCTTGCCTTGGGGCCGGGCATGGTGCTGACGCTGATCAGCGGTGCCGGCGCGATCCTGATCGCTAGCGGTGCATTGGGGAGCATCGCGGCAATCCGGCGTTCATCATCATCGTGACCGGGCCCGGGGTTCGGCCGAGGGTGCCGCCAATGCAAATCGTCCGGCGCGCCACGCGTTGGAAACCGGGATCTGCCTTGAGCAGGACGCCCGGCTATGACGCAAGGCTCCATGCACTCATCCAATCGTTGCTACCGGCGCCCACATGGCCTCTTCCGAATGCGCATATATCAGCGCGGCGCGTTCCGCTCGGTCGGCTTGCCACAACAGCGCTCCGCGATTTTCTTCCCCCGGCGTGCCGCCGTTCCTCGCGCAAACAAGAAAATCGCTCACGCTGTCCTCCGCACAGGCTGCGGGCCTTCGGCTGCGGCGCCGACCGCACGCTGACCTTCATTGCGCATCGAGGCCGCGGCGGGCGCGGCTCGGAGCAACGAAAGGAATGAGCAATGGCAAAGATCGGCAGCTTCAAGAAAGTCGCGGGCGAGTACAAGGGGCAGATCGTCACACTCGGCGTCCAGGCGAAAGGCGTCCGCATCGCTTCCGATGAGCAGGCGACCGGGAACGCACCCACACACCGGGTCTTCATCGCCGATGCCGAGGTGGGAGCCGCCTGGTCCAAACGCACCAGCGAGGATCGCCCGTATCTCTCGGTCAAACTTGACGACCCGAGCTTTACCGGCCCCATTTTCGCGCAGCTCTTCGAAGGCGACGGCGGCGAATTCGACCTGGTATGGAACCGTCCGAGCCGGCGAGGTCGCGACTGAATCGCGAGAAACATCACCCGGCTTCGGCCGGGTGATGGATTCCCTACTATAGTAGGTGGATGTATAGTAGGGATGTCACGACGACACCTGAATGACACTTCGGGAGATCGTTGCAGGGAATCTTAGGCGAATGCGGCTGGCGAAAGCCTTGACGCAGGAGGAGCTGGCGCATCGTGCAGGGTTTGACCGAAACTACATCGGCAATCTGGAACGGTGCAAAAACTCACCGACCGTCGACACCCTTGAGCGCCTCGCCGCACAACTTGATGCCGACCCCACTGACTTCTTTTCCCGGTCGCGCTGAACCATCAATCGAAGAGTGGATTTCAAGGAAGGCCGAGCGCGGCGCCATGCCAGCGGCTGACCTCCGGCTGCTCGCGAAACAGTGGAAGGCCCTTCGAGGAGAGTATAGGAGCCTCGGCGCATGAACGGCGACGCTTTCCTCGACTGCCCACCCGATGAAGATCGGATCACGAGCTACGACCTCGCCCATCTGCGCCTGTATCTTCAACTGCTGGATATCGAGGCCGAGGGGGTGCTGGACTGGCGGCAAGCCGCAGCCGCGGTTTTCAGCATCGATCCGGCCGCCGAGAAGACCCGCGCCCGCCAGTTATACGACGCGCATCTGCACCGCGCCCGCTGGATGACTGAGCAGGGCTATCGTCAGCTTGCCGCGTTCGAGCGGTTCGACTCGCGCTCCAGCTAATTCAAGCCCCCCACGCCGAGCTGACGGATCGCGGCCGGCACCTATCGCTTCTGTCCGATCGGGTCATGCTGCGAGACTATCCGAAAAGACGGAACAGGGGAGGAGCTTATGTCGCCGGTCGATGACGGGCGCGCGGATGGTGCTGCGCCAATTTCCGATGATCTCGATCTTCCGGGCCTGGCTTTCGAGTTTCTCCGCCGCAACCCGCGCTATGTGGCGGACGCAAGCCGCCGGCCCGACGAGCAGTCCACCGGGAACGCCGATGATCTGGCGAGACAATGGGGCTTGCGATTTCGTCCTTGATCCAGGCCGGCCCGCGCCGCGAGACCGGCCGATCTGGCGACCAGAGGAAATCCCCTACGTCGTCCTGATCGGTCCGGCGCCGCATCAGTTCCCGTCGGAACAGACTATCGATCCCGATCGCCTTCCCGACGTGATCGCGCGCTTTCCCGCCGGCGACGGGCTGCACCTCGTCATCGGCCGCGGCCGGAAAATCCTCCGCCTGCGCTTCGAGCCCGGGCCCACCTGCTATGGCGCGATCCTGCTTCCTCCTGAAATCCACGGCAGGATCAGAGCCGATACATCGCTCTGGTTCCTGCGCTGGCTTCGCGGGGACGTTCACAACCCCTCGCCGGAGGGCGCCTGGCTCACACCCTTCCGCCGCCATCGGCTGAAGACCCTCCTGCGACTGCTGGATCAGAGGAGATCTGGAGCATCACCAAGGCAAATCGCCGAGGCGTTGATCGATCCCGCGCTCGGATCACTGTCCGCAGCCGCCTGGGCCGACTCAGCCGAACGCAGGAAGCTGCGCCGCTGGACCCGGGAAGCTGAGCGCCTCGTCGGCGGCGGCTACCGCGACCTGCTTCACGGTGGCTAGGGGGACATTTTTTAATCTCGGCCCTGTCCCTTCTTTGGCAGCCCGAACGCACGCAGCTTGCCCTCCCGGACGCCGGTGAACGCCCCTGTTCGCGGCTTCAGCCTGGAGGACTTTTATGCAACCCGCCGATACCCACAACACGCCGCGATACCTCAAGGAGGCCGATCCTGCCGCTATTGTCCGGCCGCAGTATCTCAAGACACCCGATGCCGCGACCCATCTCGGCCTTTCGCCCCGCACTCTCGAGAAGCATCGCTGCTACGGCACAGGTCCTGTCTATCGTCGTCTTGGCGGCCGTATCGTCTACGCGATTGCGGACCTTGATGCCTGGGCCGCGCTCGGCACGCGGCGGTCCACATCCGATCCGGGCGTCGGCACGGTCCACCCGGCCAAGCGCATTGCGGACAACGGCTAAGGTCGATGCCGCGCGCCGCTTCACTCCGATGCGCCGAACGCACGCAACTGGAGCTGTTCCGCTCAGTGCCGGGCGACCTGGCGCCGCGCGATGCCCAGGACCTCATGTCCTGGCCCTTTTTCAGTCTCGCCAAGCGTAAGCGTACCACGCCCATCGCATTTCGCATGGGCGAGACATGGATCTCGGTCGAGGCGGTGCCCGAGCATGGCATGGCGACCATCTGGGACGCCGACGTGCTCATCTGGGCAGCCAGCCAGATCGTCGAGGCGCGCGATGCTGGCGGATCCCCCTCGCGCCTCATGGTGACCACGCCGCATGAAATCCTCACGTTCATTCACCGTGGCACCGGGCGCGATCACTACGACCGCCTCAAGGCCGCGCTGGACCGCCTGCAATCGACGACCGTCGCCACGTCGATCCGTCAGCAACACCAGCGCCGGCGCCATCGTTTCTCCTGGATCAACGAATGGCGTGAGCTTGCCGATGGCGACGGGAAACCTCGCGGCATCGAGCTGATCCTGCCCGACTGGTTCTATGCCGGCGTCGTCGACCGCGCGCTCGTGCTCACGATCGACCGCGCTTACTTCGACCTGACGGGCGGCCTCGAGCGTTGGCTTTACCGGGTCGTGCGCAAGCATGGCGGCCATCAGCCTGGCGGCTGGAGCTTCGACATCGCGCATCTGCACAAGAAGTCGGGGGCGCTCTCGCCGCTCAAGCAGTTCGCGTTCGAGGTGCGCGGTATTGTCCGCCGCCAGGCGCTTCCCGGCTACACCCTGGCCCTGGAACATGCGTTCGGCCGCGAGCGGCTGAACTTCGTTGCCGTACCGGTCGATCCGCTCGATCGCGCTATGCGCCGGTTGAAGCTCAAGCCTGTGGATAACCGGCCATGAGACTCGGCCTATTGAAAACCGTGCGGCTCGGCCGATTAAAAACCGCTGATTCGGCCTATTGGAAACCGACGGGGCTCGCGACTCGCCGGAATTCCTCGCCGAATCCGCCCCCTACTAACGATGCTAACAATAGAGTCCTTCGGACTCTTGCTAACGCACCCGGACTGCCCCGACGCGGCCTGCGCTCAGGCATCGCTGTGCCAGACCGGAATGCGGGAGCGCGGCCATGACGGTGATCGCCGGCGACTGCCGCCTGGTTATGCCCAGCCAGGGGCCGTTCGAACTGATCCTTGCCGACCCACCCTATGGCGACACGTCACTCATCTGGGACCGGCGTGTCGAAGGCTGGCTCGCCCTTGCCCGCGAGGCGCTCACGCCCTCCGGCTCGCTTTGGCTGTTCGGGTCACTCCGCAGTTTCATCGGCGTAGCGCACGAATTCACTGCGGCGCGCTTTCGCTATGCGCAGGAGATCGTCTGGGAGAAGCAAAATGGTAGCGCATTTCACGCTGATCGTTTCAAACGCGTCCATGAGCTGGTCGTGCAATTCTACCGCGACGATGCAGCCTGGGCCAACATCTATAACGATGTTCAAACAACAGCCGACGCGACCGCCCGCAGTGTCCGGCGCAAGCGCCGTCCTCCGCATACGGGCCAGATTGATGCCGATCACTATGTGAGCGAGGATGGCGGTCCGCGCCTGATGCGCTCGGTCATTTATGCCCGCAATTGTCACAGCCGAGCTATCCACCCGACCGAAAAGCCGGTCGGCCTTATCGAGATACTGATCCGTACGAGCTGTCCGCCGGGCGGGCTCGTTGGAGACTGGTTCGCCGGTTCGGGCGCGGTCGGTGAAGCCTGCCGCGCGACCGGGCGGCGTTATCTCGGCTGCGAGATCGACGCCGATATGGCGGATCGCGCCAACTCCCGCATTGCCGCCACGCTGCCCTTCGGCGGTGAACAGACCGCGCCTCTTTCTCATCCCGGAGACATGTCATGACAAAATCGCCGCAAATGGCGCGCGGACCTGCGGGCAAAGCGCCGTCCCGCAACAGCCGTACCGAGATCGAACTCATCTGGATCGAGCAGCGGCTCGAACACTGGATCCGTTTCGGCCGGATCGCCGGTGAGCGCATCCTGAGCCGCAAAACGCGCGTCGTCTCATTCCGGCCCGACGCGATTATCGCTTTGGTGCGCTGGTCGGCGAACGACTATGGCACCGTCCATTCCCGCATCGATATCCTGCGCGCAGTGCGCTCCGGCGAGCCCTATACGACCGTGCCATTCCTGCGCCCCGGCGGCGAGTTGCTGTTGTCGATCCAGGGCTGGCCAAAGGTGCTTAAGGTCATCGAGGCGATCGACCAGGTGGAAGCCGCCGGGCTCGATCCATGCGACATCGCGCCGGAGCATTGGCGGCATGTCCATAACCGGCTGAGCGCCGGGGAGCCCGCCCGCGACTATACGATCGAGCGCCATCAAGCGTGGCTCAAGCGCAAGGCCCTCGGCGAGTGACCCGTCGCCGCCACTCCCGCCTTGTCGCGCATATCGCCGGGGCCGTGATCGGCGCAACGGTGCTCGCAGCGCTGGTTCCACTGCCCAAATTGCTGCTCTGGAACGCCAGCGCCAGCGCACCCGTCGGACTCTACTGGCTGCATCCTGGTGGCAAGCCGGCTGTCGGCGACTTTGTCGCTATCGCGCCACCGCCCGCTCTCGCCCGCTTCATGGCCGAGCGCCATTATCTCCCCATCGGCGTGCCGCTGCTCAAGCGGGTCGCCGCACGTCCCGGCGCCTTAGTCTGCCGTCGCGACGCCGCAGTGTCGATCGACGGGCGCAGCGCCGCGATCGCGAAGATCGATGATAGCCATGGCCGGCCGTTGCCGGTCTGGCGCGGCTGTCGCGTGATCGAGGCCGACGAACTTTTCCTACTGAACGCCGCGCCCGACAGTCTCGATGGCCGCTATTTCGGCCCGATCCCGGTTTCCGGCCTGATCGGCACTGCGAGCCCTGTCGTTACCCGCGGGCAGCCCGGCGCGCCGCTGCGCTGGCGCCTGCGCTGCCCGCGCACCGCACCTTTCACCATCGAAGAAGGAAATGTCCCATGCAGATAGGTTGCTTCCGTGAGAATGAAGACGGGTTCGCCGGTCGTGTACGCACGCTGACGCTCGACATCGCATTGCGGCTCGTGCCGACCGGCTTCGACGGGCACGGTCGTGCGCCGGACTGGCGCATCCATCTCGCCGATGACAGCGCGCCCGAAAGCATCGGTCCCGAAGTGGGGTCGGGCTGGAACCATGAGAGCAAGGCCGGGACCTTCGTCACGCTCCAGCTCGATTGTCCGGGCTTTGCCCGCCCGATCCGCGCCAATTTGCTGCGCTCCAATCGCGGCGATGATGGTCATGTCCTGCTCTGGTCGCCGCGCCTCCGGCGCCCGAAGCCGGACTGAACCGGTGCGCACCCGCGTCGCATCGCGCTGCCGATCCTGTGCCGTTCGCCTCGCTGGAGCCTTGGCCATCACCGGCATGATATCCATCCTCTTTCCGGCCATAGGCGCGTTCGCCGCCGCGCCTGCCGCCGCCGCGAGCGCGCATCCCTACGCAGCTGATGTGTCCGAGGCGGCGCAGCGGTTCGGGATTCCCGAAGCGTGGGTCTGGGCAGTAATGCGCGCCGAAAGCAATGGCGATCCGGCAGCGGTATCGCATGCCGGCGCCATTGGCCTCATGCAGATCATGCCCGGCACGTGGGCGGGCCTCACTGCGCGCTATGGGCTTGGGGACAATCCCTGGGATGTGCGCGCGAACATTCACGGCGGTGCGGCCTATCTGCGCGAGATGGTGACACGCTACCGCGATCTGTCCGTCGCGCTCGCTGCCTATAATGCCGGGCCGGGCCGCATCGACGACTGGCGTCTGCGCGGCCGTCCGCTGCCCTCCGAGACGATCGCTTATGTCGCGAAGATCGCGCCGGTCCTCGGCACATCCGGCGTCGCTGCGCCCGCCGTCCTGCCTGCGGTTCCGCGCGCACCGGCGGCGCCCTCCTGGCGCGACGCCGCGTTGTTCGTGCTGCGCGGCGATGACGCACCGGATGGCAGCGATACCGCCGCCGACGCCGCGCCCATCGCGCAGCCGGGTAACACGGCTGGCGCGCGATCTGTATCCCCTTCGGCGTCGCCATCGCGCTCGTCCTCGCCCCGCTCTCAGGGCCTCTTCGTCGTGCTTTCCAGGAGTGGCGAACGATGAGCCGTCATCGCGTTCGCTGGCGTTCCCGGGCGCAGGATTTACGGCGTTGGGAAAGCAGCCAGCACAGAAAAATCGAAGGCAAAAATCGATGGCGAGATAAAAGGCGCGCCACCTGTGGCTGCTTATGTGGTTGTAAGTGGGGGAGGTTTTCAGGTGGCACCGGATATGGGCCGGTGGCGCGTTTTGCCGATAGCCGCGTGTTTTCAATATGTCGGCGGGTGGCAGCCCCGGTTTTGCGGCTGCCATGAGCGTGGGCGACGATGATTTCCGGGTCCGGCCGGGAAGAAGCCGCGATGCCGGGCGGGGCTCGGGGCGCAAGGTTCAGAGCCTCGCGGCGCAGGTGCGCCGGGCGGCCGCAAAGGCCGGCTATAGCCGCCGGGGGCCATCGCAAGGCAAGGGCACTGGCCGGCATGGACGCGGCCGCATCGCCTGGCTCAGAGCTCGCTCTCCCGCCAATGCCCGGCGCGTCGTCATCAAGGCCCGCGTGGTCCGGCACAAGGGCGCGAGATTTCGCGCCGCGCCGCTTGCCCGGCACCTCTCCTACCTCAAACGCGACGGCGTCACCCGTGACGGGCGCGAGGCCGATATGTTCGATGCCCGCTCGGATCAGGCCAACGGAGATGCCTTCGCCGAGCGCTGCGGCGACGACCGGCACCACTTCCGCTTCATCGTCTCGCCCGAGGATGCCGGCCGGATGAGCGACCTCAAGGCGTTCACTCGCGAGCTGATGGATGACATGGCTCATGATCTCGACACCCGGCTCGACTGGGTCGCGACCGATCACTGGAACACCGACAATCCCCACATCCATGTCCTGCTGCGCGGGGTCGACGAAACCGGCGCCGATCTCGTCATCGACCGCGACTATATTCGCGAAGGCATGCGTGCCCGGGCGCAGGAACGCGTCACGCTCGAACTGGGACCGCGCAGCGAACGCGAGATCCAAGCATCGCTGGAACAAGAGGTCGAAGCCGATCGCTGGACCAACCTCGATCGCCGGTTGCAACGCATGGCCGGCGAGATCGATGGTCTCGTCGATCTTCGTCCCGGCGGGGACGATGAGCCGGAGATGCGGCGGTTGCTGGTTGGCCGGGCCCAGAAGCTCGAACGGATGGGGCTCGCCGAAAAGGAGGGGCCAGCCGTCTGGTCGATCAGGCCCGGCGCGGAGCAGGCGCTGCGCGATCTGTCCATCCGCGGCGACATCATCAAGACCCTGCACCGGGCGATGGGCGAGAGCGGCCGCAGCATCGATCCGGCTCGAATGGCGCTACATGACCAAGGGCCTGGAGATCCCGTCCTCGGTCGCCTCGTGACGCGCGGTCTGCACGACGAACTAGCGGGCACCGCCTATGCCGTCATCGATGGCGCCGACGGCCGGACTCATCATCTGCGCTTCGGCGATCTCACCATGACCGGCGATGCAAAGGCGGGGGCGATTGTGGAGACGCGCAGCTGGCAGGACGCCAGGGGCCATCCGCGCCTGTCGCTCGCCACACGCTCGGACCTGACGCTGGCCGAACAGATCAGTGCGCCCGGCGCGACCTGGCTCGATCGCCAGCTCATCGCCCGCGAGCCGCTGGCTTGCGGTGACGGGTTCGGCAGCGAAATCCGCGAGGCGATGGATGCGCGTGCCCTCCATCTCGAAGGCGCCGGGCTTGCCCGGCGGCGCGGCCAGGGCTTTCTCTTCGCGCGCGATCTGATCGCGACGCTCAAGGGAAACGAGGTCGGGCAGGCGGTCGAAGCCATCGCCCGGCGTACCGGCCTCACGCATCGGCCATCCGCAGCCGGTGAGTATGTGAGCGGGATTTATCGAGAGCGCGTGACGCTCGCCTCGGGCCGGTTCGCCATGATCGACGATGGTATGGGCTTCCAGCTCGTGCCTTGGCGCCCGGCGATCGATCAGCATCTGGGCCAGCACATCACCGGCACCATGACGCCCGACGGCGGCGTCGACTGGGCACTGGGCCGCGGCCGCGGGCTCGGCCTGTGACTCCGTTATCGGATTGCTATGATATGCGAGCGTCTCGCCTGCAGGACCGGGGTCAACGTGACCGGCGGTGAGCGTTGGAATCGGTAATGCCGGCACAGGTTGCCACCCGTCTCCTCGATCGCTTGAACGGCAACCGCCCGCATGCCTGCGATGACCAGTTGGCAGGGCGGCGGTGCAGAGCATCGGTGAGAAAGCGCGGCCAGGCCCGGCGCCTTGCATGTGCCGTTCGATCACGAGGCGGACACAGGAGCCGGGCCGGTCCTCAGCGCGATAGTCGATATTCCCGGATCAGCACCGCAGCGGGCAGATGCCAGGCGGCTTCGATCTTTCGGACCATCGACAGCGACAAAGCCCTGTGGCGGGCCAAAATCTCCGATACGCAGTTGTCGCCGATGAGATCGGCAAGTTCGCGCCGGTCGTGCTCGCCGCTTTCCAGCGCCGTCTGGATGGCCTCAATGGGATCAAGATCGGCAACCGGCCAACGCTTTTCCTCATACGCCTCCACGAGCGTCGTCAGCAGGTCCAGACGGTCATCGGCCTCTGTGCCTGGTTCGGCATCCCACAGGCCTTCGATCGCCGCGAGGGCGGCGCGGTGATCCTCATCGTTGCGGATCGGTCGGATCTCGAAATCGGTCATGTCCATCTCCCTCAAAATTGGCTGACGGTCAGAGCGTCGTCTGGGAACTGACACTCAAACAGCCAGCTCAATCGCCAGGATGAAATCCGCTGCGAACCAGATCCACGATACGCAATGCCATACTGCGGTTCGGGTCGAAGGGAAGGTCTTCGAACCCCAAGTTACGGTAGAAGTCGCGCACACCATCATCGAGCGGATGGGTGAGGACGCAGAAGCAGCCGATGCTCTGCGAAAGGCGCACGGCGGTCGTAAGCGCGAACAACATGAGCGACCGGGCACAGCCGCGGCCCTGATGATCGCGATCGACCGCGAGCTGCCTCAAGAGCACGGCCGGCAGCGGGTCGGGGCGATTGCGCTGATCGGCCTTCGCGACGAAGACCCGTTCGATCTGGGCCGCCGACAGGCTCACATAACCGATGACCTGACCGGTTCCGGAATCGCAGATCACGCTGGTCCGCGAAACGCCCGATTGCTGATTGCGCCACGCCTTTCGTCGAAACCATTGATTGAGAGAGGCCCGTCCGCAGTCGAACAGATCGCAATCGTCCTCTTCCGCCAACGGCCGGGGCGGTGTCAGTCCTCCCATACGGGTCGCGATGCGGCGAGCTTGTGAAGTGCCGGGATCTGCTTCGGTTCGGCATGAACCCAGGCCTCGAACTTTTCCCAGTCCTCGGCAGAGATCGTAACTTGTTGGCGTACGAGCAAGTCCTGCTCCGCGGCCTCGACGGCCTTGCGGCGAATGAAGTCGCTGAGGTTCGTGCGCGCCGCGTGCGCGGCAGCCTCCAGCATCGCCCGTTCCGCCGGGCTAACGCGAACGCTGAGTATAGTTGGTCCCGTATTGGCCATATAAGGCTCCATTGTGTATGACAATAGCATACGCGCTTTGAGCTCTCAATGCATGTGCCGCCGGTCAGGTGTCCCTGCGGGTCGGCAAGGTCGCGCGCTACGCCATTGCCTGTCTTTCTTCCCCAGCCTGCTACGCTGACAGACCTGTGTTGAAACATCGCCTTTTCTGCGTTTCCTGATTGGCCCCACCGCGTCGGCCGCTTGCGTTGACGCTCATCGAGGGCGCCATCATGTCAGCTACGAAAATCCTCTGGGGCCAAGTCATCGCCGTCTTCGCGGTGACGCTCGCCGGCATCTGGGCGGCGACTCAATGGACCGCCCACGCGCTCGCCTATCAGCCCGAACTGGGTGAACCGTGGTTCTGGCTGGGACCATGGCCGATCTATCCGCCGCCGGCGTTTTTCTGGTGGTGGTTCGCATTTGATGCCTATGCGCCGAAGATCTTCGAAACCGGTGCGCTGATCGCGGTCTCGGGCGCCATGGCGGCCGTCGTTATCGCGATCGCCATGTCGGTCTGGCGGGCGCGGGAGGAAAAGAAATCCGAAACCTATGGCTCGGCGCGCTGGGCTACCCCCAAGGAAATCCGCAAGGCCGGTCTCTATGCCAATGACGGCGTGGTGATCGGATGGCACGAGAAGCGCTATCTGCGCCACGATGGTCCCGAGCACGTGCTGTGCTTCGCGCCTACCCGGTCCGGCAAGGGCGTCGGGCTCGTCATTCCCTCGCTGCTCACCTGGCCGGGAAGCTGCATCGTCCATGACATCAAGGGCGAGAACTGGCAGCTCACCGCCGGGTTTCGGGCGAAGCATGGGCGGGTTCTGCTGTTCGATCCCACCAATGCCGCTTCCAACTGCTACAATCCATTGCTGGAAGTGCGTAAAGGCGAGTGGGAGGTGCGTGACGTCCAAAACGTCGCCGATGTGCTGATCGACCCTGAGGGGTCGTTGGAGAAACGCAACCATTGGGAAAAAACCAGCCACGCACTTCTGGTCGGCGCCATCCTCCATGTGCTGTATGCCGAAGCAGACAAGACGCTCGCCGGCGTGGCTGCCTTTCTGTCCGACCCCCGGCGCTCGATCGAAACCACGCTCTATACAATGAAGGCCGCTCCGCATCTGGGAGAGGCAGGCGTTCATCCGGTCGTGGCAGCCGCCGCACAGGAACTGCTCAACAAGTCCGAAAACGAACGATCAGGCGTGCTCTCGACCGCAATGTCGTTCCTCGGACTCTATCGTGATCCTGTGATTGCAAAGGTTACCGGAGCATCCGACTGGCGCATCGATGACCTTGTGCGTTCACCCCTGCCGGTCTCGCTCTACCTCGTCATCCCGCCTTCCGATATCAGCCGGACCAAGCCCCTCGTCCGGCTGATGCTCAATCAGATCGGCCGGCGTCTCACTGAGGATCTGACGGCAAAAGGACAGCGTCAGCGTCTGCTGTTCATGCTGGACGAATTTCCCGCCCTCGGCCGGCTCGACTTCTTCGAAAGCGCACTGGCCTATGTTGCGGGCTACGGCATCAAGGCTTTCCTCATCGCCCAGAGCCTCAACCAGATCGAGAAGGCTTATGGGCAGAACAATTCGATCCTCGACAACTGCCATGTACGCGTCGCCTTCGCGGCGAATGATGATCGCACGGCCAAGCGGGTGTCGGACGCGCTTGGCACCGCCACCGAGCAGCGCTCGATGAAAAACTATGCCGGTCACCGGCTTTCGCCCTGGCTGGGCCACGTCATGATTTCGCGGACAGAGACGGCGCGGCCCTTGATGACGCCGGGTGAGGTCCAGCAATTTTCACCCAACGAGGAAATCGTCTTTGTCGCCAGTACACCCCCCATCAGGGCTGACAAGGCGCGCTATTACATCGACCCGCGCTTCCGCGAGCGACTTCTCGCGCCACCAGAACCAATGCCACTCAAGCCCGCATTACGCCCGAAGGATGACTGGTCGGTACTAGCGGTGGTGGCGGCACCACCCATGCCGATCACCGCCCCGCCGGCAAGCGATGCCAGGAAGGACGAGGACTGCGCTGGAGGAGACAGGCGCCAGCCAGATGGTTCCGGAGCTGCGGCCGACCCTGCCAATTCTGGTATCCGCCGCGAGCCGGAACTGAGCGAGCATGAAGAGATCGTGCCCAAGCCCAAGCCGCCCGAGTTTGAGGACCCCACGCGTGAAGACAGCCTGGACGAGGAAGCTGCTCGCGCCAAGCGCCAGGCGGATCGCGTGATGCGTCGCGATGCCCGCAACGCTTCGCTGGATCCTGATGATGGAATCGTACTTTGACTGCCGCCCATATCAAGCGCAGCATCCGCCTTCGTGTGAACCTTGCCCGTCGGCTCGCCGATCATGCCATTGCACGCCGCACCTCCCAGACCGCTGTCATCGAGGCAGCCCTGGAGTCATTCCTGTCGCCAGATGCGTCCGACCGTCTCGAAGCGGCGCTCTCCCGCCGGCTTGATCGGCTGACGCGCGATTTCGAACGTCTTGAATGGCATGTCGCGCTGTCCAACGAGACTTTCGCGCTGTTCGTGCGCAACTGGCTCAGCGTCGCTCCCGCTGTTCCCGACAATATGGATCAAGCCGCACGAGCACAGGGCCGCGAGCGTTGGGAGCGCTTCGTAAGCGCTCTGAGTCAACGCATGGAGCAGGGGCCGCGGCTTGGCGAGGAAATGTCCAGCGATCGTGACGGCGCTTAGTCGCGCCGCCGTTCAATAAGGCTTAATCGCGAATGACTTCTACTCCAACTCGGAACCATTCCGACAGGAAACCGTCTTCGCTGGCCAACGCTTAGCTGGATGGCTCCCAGCCGAGTACTGCGGGTGTCCGATTCAAAAGGGGGAGGTGTGAAAAATAGGAGTAAGCCATTGAAATATCGTCAAAATCAGTGCGACACTGTATCCAAAACTGTATCAACGGGTGCCGGTGAAGCCTTTGGTAAGGTTAACGACGTTAAGGGAGCGGCACGAAAAAAGGCTGCGGAGGGGAATGAAAGAGTGTCATGGACTGTCTTCAATGGTCAGGGACAGCGGAAGTATTTGACGTCGAAAGAGGTTGATTCGTTTGTTAAAACTGCCAAACAGTGCTCGCTGGAAGTGCGCACATTTTGTTGGATGCTTGCGTTCTCCGGGTGCAGAATATCCGAAGCGCTATCGTTAACGCGCGACAGCATCGACTTTGAATCCCAGCACGTCATCATTCGCTGCCTGAAGAAGCGTGGGCAGCGCGTTTTTCGCGCCATTCCACTTCCTCCACACTATCTTCAGGCGCTGCAACGCTGGCTGCAAACCACTGACGCGGAATCCAAGCTTCTCTGGCCGTGGTCACGTATGACCGGATACCGCCGGATTGTCGAAGTTATGCAGGATGCAGGTATTCGTGGCAGCTATGCGACGCCAAAGGGCCTCAGGCATGCGTTTGGCGTTCGCGCAATTCAGGCAAGCGTCCCATTAACCCTAGTCCAAAAGTGGCTGGGTCATGCCGACATTAAGACAACGGCAATTTATACCAATGCCATGGGCCCAGAGGAGCAGGAGATCGCAGCGCGAATGTGGCGATCTAAGTCGGTCTGGCATGAAAAGCGCGATAATATTTCACGTGCATTCGTGGAAGGCGAAGCTCCGAACCTCGAATCCGCCACAGAATCTACGAAGCGTGCTCCGGGCATTGCCATTTTTGCGACCAATTCAAAGTCGACCGTGGATTTCGAGAGCGGCGCAGACGCGCAGAATGGCGTGCATTTTCCACAAGAATCGCGGCCTAGCGGATTAAAATCTTGCCGTTTGATACAGTTTTGGATATTCGGTCGCAGACTCGGGCGATGGTTTCGCTCGGAAGAAGGGGGCGGCCGTGGCAACGCAATCAGAGGAGAAGGGCGCAAGCATCCATTTCCTGCGGCCCCGTGCCCG
>Ga0207914_100535_pt1 | contig 14874 bp, 16 predicted proteins | sample DeeseametaMP2497_FD_184171 | JGI IMG/M metagenome (GOLD analysis project Ga0207914, IMG submission 184171) | Marine microbial communities from East of Antigua and Barbuda, Atlantic Ocean - MP2497 (SPAdes) | ecosystem: Environmental > Aquatic > Marine > Oceanic | place: East of Antigua and... | reverse complement strand
CCCGCCATTCTCAACCTTTCCTTTGATGGGCTCGAATCTCGCGAATTAGCCTATCAACTGGATCGCTGGGCCGTCTCCGCACTGGAGACTCCCTACGGGGTTCGCCTCTCCTTCGGTCGCACGACCACTCGCGACGACCTCGAGAAAACCGCGTCGGCTCTGGCTGCAGCCGTTCGTACCTGTTTCCAGCAGCAGCGGGACGAAGTCGCGGCATAGACGAGACCTCAAACCCAAAACCGTCCCCTAAAGGTTTCTCGCCCCCCCGTCCAAAATACCCGGCTGAGACCTTCGCGCAGATAGAGCGGAAGAATCTCATCGTGGTTTAGAAGGGACAATGAATGAAACCAACGGTACCACCGAGTTTTGCTGAGAGAGACCTGAGTCACTATCTCAGAATGATTCGCGGGGATTTTGCCGAGTTAGAAGAGGGACTGCCGGAGCGGCTACCTACTTCTTCGAAGCAGAAGAACATCGTTATTTTTCTTGGTTCCAAGGCCCTGGGAAGAGGGAGCGAGGAGCTGGGTCTCAAGTTGACCAAGCTCTTTTTGGCCGCTCTCGCCAACGGACCTACCAAGCCTCGAGCCATCGTTCTGATAAACAACGCCGTGGAGCTTTCTATCGAGGGCAGCCCCGTTATCTCGGAACTGACCGTTCTCTCCGAGCAGGGTGTCCAGGTCTTGTCTTGCCTGAGTTCGCTCGACGAAATGAAGGCGGAAGAGAAGATCGCGGTAGGTTCTCAAGCTGACATGGCTCAAATTTGTGAAGTCTTACTGACCGCTTGGAAGGTCGTCAGCCTCTGAGGCTTGTCAAGCCCTCAGATTCAGGGGCAGGTCCTAAAGCGGCCTCGGAAGGACGGTGCCGATGAGCGCTGATGTGCTTAGTCTGGTAATCCCAACCTACAATGAAAAACGCGCCTTGCAAGCTCTTCTTCCAAAGCTGAGAGGAGTCAGCCGGCGTCTGCGAATTCCCGTCGAGTATATCATCGTGGACGACAACTCCCCCGATGGCACGGCCGATTTCGCTCAAAACTTTCCGACCGACCGACCCGACGAGATTCGAGTCGTCAAGAGAGCGGGTAAGTTTGGACAGGCTTCCGCCGTTATCGAAGGGTGGCGGAGCGCCCGAGGCAGTATCCTCGGAGTCATGGACGCCGACGGCGCTCACGACGAGGGTGCTCTCCCGGAGCTCCTCGACGCTGTCCTGGAGGGACCGGCCGAGGTGGTGATCGGAAGCCGCTTTGTGCGAGGGGGCGGGCTCGGAGATTGGGCCATGGGGCGCAAGGCGGTCAGCGTGGCAGCGGTTCTCCTGGCTCAGTTCATCTGCCCCGCTCGGGACGCCACCTCCGGTTATCTCTTGTTTCGCAGAGAAGTCTTGGAGGGGGTCTCCATGGACCCCACCGGTTTTCGGATCGGTCTGGAGGTCATGGTACGCGGACGATTTCAAACCTTTACCGAGGTGCCCTACGTACACAAAGGTCGGACCAGCGGGGGAGGAAGGCTCGACCCCCAAGAGGTGCTGTCCTATCTTTATCAGCTCGCAAGTCTTTTATCATATCGTTATCGTCACCCACATCAGCGACGAAGATGGACAAGAGTGGTTTCATAAAATATGAGAAATCTGAAATTTCACCTAGCGGTCCTTATTCTGGCCGCACTTTACTCCGCCGTATCGGCCCAGGAGGAAGAGCGAAGGGTCAAAGCGATCGCCGCGGCTCGTCCCTCGGTCGTCTCGATCCGGACCTACAAGGAGTCGGGAGGAGAGCCGGGTATCGGATCGGGTGTGATCATCCGCTCCAACGGGCTGATCCTGACGAACCACCACGTTATTCGAAACGCCGACGTGATCAAGGTCACGACGGTGGACGAGAAAGACTACACGGCTCAAATTCTCCATTTGGCTCCTCAGCACGACATCGCGCTCATCAAGATCAACGGAAACGGGTTTCGAGCCGCTCGTATCGGATCGTCGGCAGCCGTCAAGCTGGGCCAGTCAGCCATTGCCATAGGCGATCCTCTGGGTTTCTCCAGCACCGTGACTCTCGGAACGGTAGGCGGCTTGCAACGCTCGGTCAAGCTCAACGATGTGGATTACCAGTCGCTGATTCAAACCGACGCCGCTATCAATCCCGGCTCCTCGGGAGGCGCCCTGGTCGACCTCGACGGGAAGTTGATCGGGATCAACACGCTGGTGTACACGGGGCCTGCTCGCTGGAAGCGCGCTCAGGGGATCGGCTTTGCCATCGCTATCGACCACGCCATGATGGTGACCGAAGCTCTGATGCAGCGAACTCCGGAACGGGTGACTTCCAAACCGTGGTTGGGCGTCACCGGGTCGACCATCACCAAAGACCTTTCCGACGCCTACGGTTTAGGAGCCAAGCGGGGGATCCTCGTCCGAACGGTCCTGCCGGCCTCACCGGCCGAGAAGGCGGGAATCCGTCCGGGCGACGTCATAACCAGGGCCAACGGGGAGCTTTTGACAGGTCTACAAGACCTTTCAGAAATGCTCTCCGGAATGGCCGCTGGAGATGTGATGACTTTGGACATGTTGCGAACGAAGAAAGCTTTTAAAGTGGAGGTGACTCTTGATGTCTCAAGCCGATGATATCCTGATACCGCTTCCCAAGAAGGCGATATCCCATGCCGTCGTTTTTTTCGACCAGATGCCGCCTTCGGTGATGACTTCGCTCACGGCCGCCTTGCAGCAAGACTATCCTAATCTGCAGCCACTCAATCCTAGAAGGTGGGGAGCGGCGAGTGTGCCTCGGGCCATCTCCTTCGGAGAAGTGTTGTCCGACGATCCGGACGGGGGCTGGAACCGGGTCACACGATGGCACTTGCTGGTCGACAGCGAGGGGATAGCGCCTGGAGTGAGGGAGGCCATCGACGACGGACCTCAGCAACACGATGAGCGGGTGTACCAGAAAATGGAGGAGGCGGGAGCTTCCGTCCTGGTATTTCTGCTCAACGACGGCTCCGATGTGTCCACTCCGGTGAGCAAGATGCGGGCGCTCTGTCGCCCGGTCTGGCGTCTCCTTGAGTTGGGAGCAACAGGTGTCGCTTTCCCCGAAGGCGGCACCATGCTGTCCGCCGAGACCCTCAAGCACTTGAAGGTGGAAGCTCTGGAAGCCGGCCATTCCTATCTTTTCGTCAGTAGCGGGCTGAGCGAGAAGAATCACGGCAAGCTCTGGTTTCGAACCCACGGGATGGCTCAGTTCGAGCTTCCCGACCTCTGTCATCCGGTCGCTGAAGACCTGGGTGACGAGTTGGAAGAAGAACTCACCCGCACCAGACTGCTGATGGAAACGCTGCCGCCGGAAATGATCGCGGTGGGCGGAGTCCTTCCTTTGGGCGGACCGGTCCAGGTCGGGCCTCGAGTATTTAAGCGGGTCAAGACTCCGGATAAGGTCCCGCAGCAGGCCAGTCGTTTCGGTTTCATGTATTTGGAATAGCCGTGGGTCCTCTGATAGCTCGTCTGGCCGGGGCAAGTCAGTATCAGTTGAGCCTGAGACCGGGCCGCAACGGGTGGACACTCACCTCTCCTTTGCCCCACGAATGGTTGCGGAGAGGGCTGAGTGGTTGGTGTCCCAGGGTATGCGTCCTTCACGCCGAGTCGGGCCGCTACTTTGTGCGCCCGGGGACTCGCTATCTCCGTACGGTGCTTCGGGCGATCCAACCGATCCACCACGAAGCTTTCCACGGCTGTCCGATTCGTCAAGAAAGATTACGCCGGTTGAGACCGTTTCTAGAGCGCGAGAGTAGCTGCTTTCAACCGGTGGGTGCAGAACTGCTCTTCACCCTCGCCCTGAGGTTGGAGGCGGTCCAATTCCAAAGAAGACCGGACAAACTCTGGTGTCATCTGGCAAACGACTTCGATAAGCTCTGGGAAAGGGTTCCTCTGTTTGCTCTCAGCATGGAAGCCTGGCAATCCGAGGTACTGAAAGTCCTCTGTACTCCCGTTTCACTGAGCCAGGAACTGGGGACCCTTTCTGATAAGGAGTACTGATGCCGACCACACGCGTCCTGATGTTTGCCTCCCTCACCGATCTGGTGGGATCCGACGAGGTTGAAATAGAGCTTGCCGAAGCGACCCCTGTCCACCGGTTGGTAGAAAGCTTGGAGAGGAGCTACCCCGAGATGCGGAAGTTGCAGCGGAGCTTCCGGGTGGCGGTGAACCAGGAGTTCGTGGACGACGATTTCGAGGTCTCGCCGGGAGACGAGGTGGCCTTGATCCCCCCGGTCAGCGGAGGGCAGGGGCCCGTGGTTCGAGCCAGGATCACCTCCGAAGCCATCGATGTGGCCGCCCTCACTCAAGAGGTCATGCGAAACGATTGCGGAGCGGTCGTGACCTTTCTCGGAACGGTTAGAGACCTTACCGGAGAGCAAATCACCCACAAACTGGAGTACACCGCCTATCTTGAGATGGCGGAAAAGAAGCTCTTGGAGATCTGCCGGACGGCGGCCGAAACTTACTCGCTGGGAGCGGCGGTCGTGGAGCATCGAATCGGCGAACTTCAGCCGGGAGAGATCGCCGTGATGGCAGCCTGTTCCGCGCCCCACCGCAAAGAGGCGTTCGAAGGAGGGCGATTCTTGATCGACACCACCAAGGCCGAGGTGCCGCTGTGGAAGAAAGAGTTCGGGCCGGACGGAGATTCCTGGGTGGAAGGTCCGGGGGGCGGCTAAGGTTGCCCTGATTCGCTGTTTGTGAAATAATTCACAAGGGGCCAAGGAAGAGAGACATGGCTGACATGTTCAGTGAGATTGAAAAGAAGGTTCGTTCCGGACAACGCTTGACGGCGGATGAGGGTTTGTATCTCTACGAGGAGGCCCCGTTAGAGCCTCTGGGAGAGCTGGCCAACTGGGTTCGGGAGGAGCGTCACGGAAACCGCACCTCCTATATCATCAACATGCACCTGAACTACAGCAACGTCTGCGCGGTGAAATGCATGTTTTGCGCCTTTCGCCGGGACAAGGGCGAAGAGGGTGCCTACGAGATGAGCATGGAGGAGATGATTCATCGAGTCGCTCCCCTCAAAGACGTGCCGGAAGCCGAGGTCCACATCGTCGGCGGCTTACACCCCGACTACCCCTACTCTTACTACCCGAATTTGCTGGCGACACTTCGCGAGCACTATCCTCAAGCCCACCTTAAAGCGTTCACGGCGGTTGAGATCGAATATTTCGCCGAGCTTGCCGGGAAATCGGCCGAGTGGGTTTTGCGGGATCTGAAGGAAGCCGGACTCGGCTCCATGCCGGGCGGCGGAGCGGAAGTGCTGACTGACCGAATCCACCAGAAACTGTACCGGGATAAAATGGGTCCGGATGCCTGGCTCGACATCCACAAAGCCGCTCACCGCTTGGGGATTCGCACTTCGGCCACCATGCTGGCCGGTCACATCGAGCGAATGGACGAGCGGGTCACCCACCTGATTCGGCTACGGGAAGCCCAGGACGAGACGGGTGGTTTTCTGGCCTACATTCCTCTGCGTTTCCACCCCGAGAATACGCCTCTCAAGAAACTGAACTTTATGGACTCCGAAGGCGTGTTGCGCCAGGTGGCGGTGGGCCGCCTGATGCTGGATAACTTCGTGAACATCAAAGCCTACTGGGTGATGAGCGGCTTGGAAAATGCGGTCAAGAGCCAGCACATGGGAGCCAACGACTTCGATGGCACCGTGGTGGACGAGCGGATCACTCACATGGCAGGCTGCGAGACCCCGGTGGGCGTGACGGAGGAAAGGCTGCGCGACCTCATCAGGAAGGCGGGCCGAGAGCCGGCCCGGCGGGACGCGCTCTACAATATCATCGAGAAGCCCGCCGCCGCTCAGGTCAGTTGAAGCTCACCGTACTGGGGAGCGGGACGGTTGACCCTCAGCCCCATCGTTCCTGTTCCGGCTATTTCGTGGAGACCACGTCGGGAGGTCTCATTCTCGATCTTGGTAACGCGGCGCTCCGCCAGGGAGTGAGAAGCGGTTTGCCTATAGACAGGGTGGAGAATCTCTTTCTATCTCATCTTCACCCTGACCACACAGCCGATCTCGTGCCTTTTCTGTTTGCTCGCAACTACGCGCCCCCGCCCTGGAACGAATCGCCCGCTCTCACCCTTCACGGGCCTCCAGGCACCTCGGCGCTCATTGAGTCGCTCTACGCGGCCTGGCCGTCGTTGGTCCCCAAGGAGGGCAAATCTCACCTTTCGATTGTGGAGTATGGCGAGGGAGTTGTCTGGTCGGCCGGGGAAGTGACTGTTTCGGCTGTCGAGGTCGAGCACGGCGATATGGACGCTTTTGCTTTCCGGGTGGAGGACGGTGACAAAGCTCTATGCTACTCGGGTGACACCCGTCTTTGTCCGGGCATCGAGGCCGCGGCGGACGGAGTTCAACTGTTCGTGTGCGAATGCTCCTGTTTTCCGCGCGGCTGCGAACCGCTCTACTGCCGAGAAGTGCACCTCAGTTGGGAAGATGTGGCGGAGATTTGTGAGAAGGCTCAGCCGGAGAGCGTCATTCTCACTCACCTTTATGAGCCTGTGCTAGAGAAGAACCCCAATCCTCTGGAGAGCCTGCAACAAAGACTTACCATTCCAGTTAGCCTGGCCGAGGACGGACTGAGCGTCGAGATCTAGATTCTTCGACTCTGTGCTCTCGATTTCTAGTCCAAATTGTCGAGTAGAGCCCCGCGAAACCTCTCAAAGTCCTGAATATGGGGAAGGTGCCCGAGACCCTCGAACTCTACTAGCTTGGCATTGGGGATCGTAGAGGCCACTTCCTTACCCAGAGCAGGATAGTTTCCCATCGTGGCCGCTACCTCGGGGGAGACGAGATTCTTCCCCAGCGCGGTGGTGTCTCGTTGGCCGATCATGAGGACGGTGGGAACCTTTAGTTTGGAGAATTCGTAAACCACGGGTTGGGTGAAAATCATGTCGTAGGTGAGAGCGGCGTTCCAGGCCAGTCGCGGGTAGTCCGGGCTCTTCAGCGGAGCAGCCAAAAGATAAACCCAGGGGTCGTACTGGTCACTCCATTGGCCGAAGTAGTAGCTGTCCAGTTGGTATTTCTTGATCCCCTCGGCGGTTTTCTTGAGTTCTTGCTCGTACCACCCGTCCACGCCCACGTAGGGCACTTTGAGTTTCCAGTCTTCCAGTCCGATGGGGTTCAGGAGAATCAGCTGCGCTGTTTTTTCCGGATACATCAGAGCGTAACGGGTGGCCAGCATGCCACCCATGGAATGACCCAGAACGATAGCTTCATCCACTCCTTCGTTCTTCAGGAGGGCTTCGGTATTCTCTGCCAGCTGTTGAAAAGTGTAGTGATAATGAGCCGGTTTGCTCGATTTGCCGAAGCCGATCTGATCGGGCACGATAACGTTATAGCCGGAGTTCAGCAGTGCTGCCACTGTCTCGCCCCAGTAGGCGCCGTTGAAGTTCTTGCCGTGAAGGAGCAAGACGGTCTTTCCGTTTGGGGTGGGGCTCTTCTCGTGTTGATATGCCATGACGAGATCCTGTTGCTGGGAGCGGAAATGGAACTCTTTGACAGGGTACGGATAGTCGTAACCTTCGAGGTTGATGCCGAGAGTCTCTTGGGCGAGCGCCGGTGAGATGAGCGCGATTAGGAGGTAAAGGAGTGTGTTTTTGAGTTTCATTGTTTGCACTCTTAGGCATGGCCGGGAAAATGGCCACATACGTCGGGAGTAGGGGAGGGACATCTCGTGGGATGCATCCGGTGGGGAGTCAGGGGTTGAGGTTGAGGACGATTCGGGTGGGGACGCCGTTTCGGGTGATTCGCCATTCGGGTTGGTCGGCGAGGGAACGGACATGTTGGCTGAAAATCAAATCTCCATCCTGCAGACCCATGCGTTGCAAGGGGCCTTGACAGTCCGAGGGGCAGTCGACTCGCAGATCGACATTGTTCGCGGTATAGAAAAAGCAGGTCTGGGCGGAGCCGGCCACCTGGCTTAGGGAAATCTCGGTCTCCTCATAGAGACGGTCGACGGTATCCAAATAGGTGAGGACTTCACCAACCTCTCTTAGGGAGCCGTTCAACTGAAGAGTCCGGCCTTCTGCGCCGACCTGCACTTTCGGAAATCTCGAGGTGAGTTCATCGACGGCTCTTTCCGGATTGAGGATTTGTAGCTCGTGCCGGCGGGTGATCGGCGGAAAGGGAGGTGCTGTCTCAATGTCCAGCTTGTATATCATCCTCTTGAGCTCCAGGAGAGATTCCTTCGAGCCCAATGGAAAGAAGCCGTTCATCGTCGGATGTTCCGTAAATTCTATGTCTGGGAAAGCGCTCCTGAGTTCCGGCAACAGGTCTTGAACCGGGGCGTGCTCGAGAAGTATTTCGAATCGGCACCACTCAGGATATTCGGACCGAACGGGAGTTAGGACCAAGACATTCCTCTGGAGTTTCCATCCTCGGTCCACATAGATTCCGTCGAGAGCGTCTGCGACCGTCATATCTGAAAGAGAAAAATCGTAACGATAGTGCTCGTCTCCTCGAAAGGTCCCCACCACCTCCAGATCAGCTTGCTCCACGATATTCTCGAAAGCATGATTTTGAGTGACACCCTTGGCAGTAAAGTCGATCCGCACCTCTGAGCTGCCCGCTTGGTGCCCGGATAGGACGGCTGCCAAGAGCAGTACCAAAACCAGCACTCCCACGTCTGATAGCCGCCTCGCCATCAGAGGAATTTCGGTGAAGCGACCTGGAGTCCCCCGCTCCGTACCAAATGTCATAGAACCCCCAAACCCGAACGCCTATCCTGAACCCAGCAACAACAAAGGAGCGACCCCATGAGCACTCCCTACCTGGCCATCCTCATAGAACGACATTCCGGCTTTCTCGGCCGCACCGGTCTCGCTGGCCGAGACACCGTTTTCAGCCCAAAGCCGCGCCTTCGGTCCGCCACCCGAGTGAATCTCTAGAAGCCTGGGGCGTGTCCTAGTGCTCTCTCAGAGGAGAGCCCCGGTCCGGCATTCAAGCAGCCGGGATGATAAAGAGACTTCTTCTGCTCATCGCGATGCTTGTAGCGACCACTCAGGCCCAGGACTACAGACTGGAGCCTGTGGCTGACGACCTCTATCGCTTCGAGTCGGGGGGCTATCGTTCGATGGTCTGGGTCACCGACGAAGGGATCGCGGTTCTGGACCCTCTCAGCACGGAAGCCGCGACCTGGCTCAAAAGGGAGCTTAGCCGTCGGTTCCCTCAGAAAGTGAGATATCTGGTCTACAGTCACAACCACTTTGACCACTCCTACGGAGGTGAGGTGTTTGAGCATCCTGAGGTGACGCTGGTGAGCCACGAACGAGCCCGTCGAGCCTTGGTGAACACAAACGCCCGCACGCCACTCCCTGAGATCGTATTTTCCGACCGACTAACCATCCATATGGGTGGTCAGGTGCTGGAACTCCGTTATCACGGCGACAACAACGGCGAGGGTTCGGTGAGTTTTCTCTTTCCCGGCCAAAAACTGCTTTACGTGGTGGACTGGGTCGTGGTGGGGAGGCTCCCGTACAAGGACTTCCAGGGTTATGATATCGACGGCTCGATTCGGTCTACGGAAGAAGTTTTAGAGCTGGATTGGGACATCTTCGTGGGCGGACACGCGGATGTGGGGGACCGGCAGGGTGTGGAACGCTATCTTCGATATATGACCGAACTGAGGCAAGCCGTGCTTGAGGGGATGCAGGACGGTAGGTCTTTGGCGGACTTACAGCAAGAGATCAAGATGGAGAGTTACGCCGATCTGAAGATGTACGATGAATGGCTTGCCGGCAATATCAAGGGGATGTACGAACAGTTGAGAGACAAGCACTATCTTCTCAACCGGCCGCAAAACTAATCGGATTCTTTGTACCTGACTACCACCGGCTTGAAGTACTCCCCGTGCTTGGTGGTCTCCACGATCGGTTTAAAGATATGTTCGTAGTCGCTGTCGCAGCGGCGATCGTCGCCGAATCCGGTGCAGTCTTCATCCTCCCGGACTCGGTAGGTGTAGCCGGTGAGGTTGTGTTCCGTCACGTCGGTTTTCTGCCACTCTAGCTTCACTCTTTCGGAGGCGGCGTCTTTATAGGCTCCGAGACCGCCAATCAGACCTCCCGCCAGGGCTCCGCCAACGCCGCCAATCACCATCGCGGCACCGTTGCCGGTGAAGATAGCGGCCACTGTGCCACCCCAGAGGCCGAAGAAGCCCGCCAGACCGGCGCCGACCAAACCTTTTCCGATGCCCTCGGCCAGAGGGTTGCGGTATTCCACGGTGACAGGCTCCGACACCTGGCTCATCTTGACTTGACCGTCTTCACCGAAGACCGGCTGGGGACGCCAAACTTCTCGGCTTCCGCCGTATCTGTTGGTGGCTTCTCTCTCACCGTTTTCAAAGAGAATGCTGCGGGTGGAGCGGCTGCTGCCCGTGCCGGTCTCGTAGTCCTTGGGGATGCTACCGAGGCGGGTTTCGACGGTGTCCGGAGCGAGGTAGTCGATCGGCTCCGTGACGTGAGTGCCGGTGCCCGTTTTCGGGATCTCCGGCAGTTTGGGCAGTGAGATAGGACGGGTTGATTGGATATTCATCATCGCGCTCCTAGATAAGTGTCGTCGACAGCTTACCTCCGGACGCGGGGCAGAAGTTGTCCAAGATGTTTCCGCCGCTCCATCACCAGGAGTTAACATCCTGTTTGAAACTGACGGCTGTCTGGAGAATAGACTCTCTCACGTCTCATCACACGATTATCAACATCGGAGCAAGAGATGAGAATAGCACCCGCCCCCCTGGCCTACCCTAATACCGACAGTCGCCCCACTTGGAGCCCGGACAGTCGGAGAGTGATCGCCGAAGTCGGTTCGAACACCGTGGTGGCCACCCGCAACGCGCCGTCGGACACCGAGAGTTTCGGAGAGAATCCGACCTGGGTGAACTACCCCGACTGGAGTCCTCAAGGAGACAGCGTGGCCTTCTCAGCCCACGCTTCCAGAGCAGAAGGGGAGAAGGCTTCTTGGGGTATCTACACTTGCGACGCCGAAGGCAAGAACTATAACCGCATCCTGAACGACGCTAAGGTTCCGGAGTACAATCCGCAGGGCGACAAGCTCGTCTATCAACTGCTGAAGAGCGGCACTCCGGATCGTCTCGCGGTGGCCGATGCCGACGGAGAGAACTCCGTCATCGTGGGCGGCGGCGGCGTTCTTCAGGCGGACTACTCCTGGGACCCTCAGGGTCACCAGATCGCCTACGATACTTACAAGGACGGTCGCTACCAACTTCGCATCACCGACATAACCGGCCGAAAAGATCGAACTATCACCGACGGTCAGGGCGGACTGTACAAAGACCGCACACCCGAGTGGTCGCCGGACGGCAAGACGATTCTGTTCGAGCGCCACAACAGAGTGGTGCCCCAGTCCGACCTCTGGACCCTGGATCTCCAGACCGGCCAGGAAAAACAGCTGACCAGCTATCCGGGACGAGTGTACGACGCCGCCTGGGCGCCTGACGGCAGCCGCATCGCTTTCTTGTCCAGTATGGAGGGTGGCGACGAGATGGACCTTTATCTGATGGACTCGGACGGAAAGAACATGAAGCAGTTGAGCGGTCTGCCCGGAGACGAGTACGCGCCGAGTTGGTCTCCCGACGGCAAAGCTATCGCCTTCACCCGGCTGGACTGGAGCCGTCGTCGAAACGATCCCGAGCGTTACAACCTGCACATCATTGAGGTGTAGTTTTTTCCGAGAAGGCGGAAGCCAGCTGCCGAAGCATGCTGGTGATCGGCTCCAGTAGCGCCGGCTCTTGACCCCAGAAATTCAGCTTGGCACCGGCCAACATCCCGGCTAGCGCCTGGGCAATTTCGGGGGCCTGTTTGACGGCGAGCAGTTCCTTTTCGAGCTCTTGTCGCTGACGGGCTATCTCCAGTTCATACTCCGATTTACGTCGTTCGGTTTCACCCTGGGCCTCGGCAAGCTTGCGTTCTTCTTCGGCGAGTTCCATTCGAGAAGCGATCTCCTGCAGCCTGAGAGGAGTCTCTCTCTGGAGTGCCTCCTCTCGCAAGAGGTGGGAACTCTCATCCTTTTTTCGCTGCAGTTGGAGGGCAAACTCTTGCTCTTCACGTTCTATTCGAGCTTTCTCTCGCGAGAGTCCCAGTGCGTGTTCTAAAGCTAGCCGTTCCGATTCGGCTCGGGCTTCTTGCAGTTGTCGGTCGGCTCGCAACGCCGAGAGTTGAGACTTGCTCCGAATATCGTCTCGGGCTTCGGCTTCCAGCTGCGCTCGCAGTTCGGGATCGGTGACGAAGACCTGCGCCACTTGGACCACCTCAATCTGAAGTCCCCAGTCGCTCTCCTCGGTCTTGTCGACGGTCCTGCGAAGCACCTTTTGAAGCGCCTCGGTAAGGGTGGTCTTTCGCTCTTCCACGCAACGCTGCATCGTCATGCCGGCCACACAAGCCCTCAATTCTCCCAAGCAGAGGTGAGACAGCATCCGTCGTATCTGTTCCGACCCCGTTCCGGAGTCGAAGTCGAACATCAGGGCTGCCGCCTGGGGGCGCACAATTCGAAAGATGACGAGCCCTTTGAACCGAAGTGGAATTCCATCCGCGCTTTCCTGAGTCATCTCAAAGCAACACTCTTCCTGTGAGCTGGGGACTTTCAAGAAACTGACGCCCGGCCATCGAAAGCTTCCGGCTGCGAGACCTAGATTGAGGACCCGGCCACGGCGACCGGAGACGAGGTACTGGTTTGGACTGGCTTTTACGTAGAACATGCAATAAGTATGCCGGTGGTGGTAAGCATTTTCGGTGACAAAGTAACGGAACAATCACAAAGAGTATGATGTGTATTACTGAGTGTGTGAACCGGTCTGTTTTTTAGGGGACGGGAAAGGGAATCTATCCTGATTTCGGAAGCGTGGTTGATGAATTTACGCCTCTCAATTATCCTTTTTCTTCTCTTGCTTTCAGGCACGGCTCTATCTCACCCAAACCCCGCAATCGTGGAGGAGGGGGTCGACCAGACCCTCCCGACAAACCCCAAACCCGAGGAACCAAAACGACAGCATCGCACCGACAATCCTGTCACGATTTTCACCGCTAAAAAGGTTCTGACCATGAACCCCATGCAGCCGGAGGCGACGGCCGTCGCTGTTCAAGACGGAAAGATTCTGGCCGTCGGCAGTCTCGAGGAGATGAAGGCGGCTGCTCTCAAGGCCCCGGTCGAGGTCGATAGCACCTGGTCGGAGAGCATTATTTTGCCCGGCTTTATCGAAGCGCACATGCACCCCCAAATCACAGGTATCCTGTGGGAGGGAATCTATGTCGGCCGCTTCGACCGCTACACTCCGGATGGAAAGTTCGAGAAGGGGCTTACCACCAAGCAAGAGGTCCTGGACAAGATCGCCGCAGCAGCCAAGGCGGCGGGAAACAACGAGAATTGGCTGGTGGCTTGGGGCTATCAGCCCGAGTTCTACAACGACGAACCGCTCACTGTCACGGACCTCGACCCTATCACCGGCAAGCATCCGATCATGATCGAGAACGCTAGCATGCACATCTACTATGTGAATACGAGAGCGCTTGAAATCGGAAAGGTCACTGTGGAAGAGGGCATCCCCGGTGTCATGGTGGAGAACGGCAAACTGACCGGTGAATTTCAGGAACTGGACGCCGTGAAGAAGCTTCTTCCCTTCCTGCCGAAGGTCGATGATAAGTTTCTTCTCAAAGCGACTTGGAGCGCCGGAAAGCTCGCCCATCAAACCGGTGTGACCTCCATTGCCGACGCCTCGTTCGGCTCTATTCCGGGCGGTTATCAAGCTTACAAGACCGCCAGCGAAGACCCTGACTTTCCCGTTCGAGTCACGCTCTACCCGGTGATCGATGCCATCGAATCTCCCAAAGTTCAGGCCCTCGGCGGCTTGGACTATGTGAAGAAGCTCATGAAATCGAACAACGATCGCTTGGCCGTCGGCGCGGTGAAGTTCGTGGTCGACGGCTCGACCCAGGGTCGGACCGCGAATTTGCTCTGGCCCTACTATTACGATACCGGAGAGAACGGGGTCGCCAACCTCTCCCAGGAGCAGATGAACGAGTGGGTCGGTGAGGTGAATCGTGCCAATCTGCAGTGTATGATTCACACCAACGCCGACGGGGCCACCGAATCGGCGTTGATCGCTTTGCAGAAAGCTTTGGATGAACATCCGCGTTTCGATCATCGTCACCGACTCGAACACGCGCAACTCCTCAACGATAATCAGATGCAGAGAATGGCGGCACTTGGGGTGGCAGCCAACATCTTTATCTATCACATACACTACTGGGGAGACTTGCACCGGGAGAAGTTTCTCGGCCCGGACAGGGCTCCTCAAATGAACGCACTGGCGAGCGCGAAGCGCAACGGATTGAAATACACCGTCCACTCCGACTCTTCGGTCACTCGTTTGGATCCGCTTTTCGCCATCTGGGTAGCCGCGACTCGAAAGACGATGTCCGGAAAAGTGCTCGGGCCCGCGGAGAGAATATCGGTGGAGGACGGACTGAGAATGGTGACTGAATCAGCGGCCTACTTTATGCACCAGGACGATATCAAAGGGACTATCGCTCAGGGTAAGCTGGCCGATTTCACCATCCTGGCCGAGAATCCGCTGGAAGTCCCCGTCGACCACGTGAAAGATATCAAGGTTCAAGCCACTGTGGTGGGCGGCAAGACCTTCCCTGTTAACTACAAATAGCCCGGCGGGCCGAGCATCGAGGTTGGTCGATGAGAACGCACATCGTTGCCACGTGCACGGCTCGAGTCGCGAGTAACCGACTAGTGCATAGTCAATGTTCGGAGTTCGGGTTGAGCGTGACCAGACGCAATTCTAATGAATTTGATTCGATGACGCATATCGGGCATATGTAACTGAGAATCGG
>Ga0207914_100531_pt1 | contig 14926 bp, 11 predicted proteins | sample DeeseametaMP2497_FD_184171 | JGI IMG/M metagenome (GOLD analysis project Ga0207914, IMG submission 184171) | Marine microbial communities from East of Antigua and Barbuda, Atlantic Ocean - MP2497 (SPAdes) | ecosystem: Environmental > Aquatic > Marine > Oceanic | place: East of Antigua and... | reverse complement strand
CTTCAGTAATCGCGAGGTAGCGATAATGTGAAGGAGCGAGGCTAGGCTGCCCTACTCTGCGACCTTCCCAGCCTCGTTCTTCACATTATTTCAAAGGGTGCCGAGCCAGGCGAGCAGGCTCGCGTCCCGCTTCCACGACGGCTGACGCGCTGCTGCTGGAACGCCGACCTGTTCGAGCGCCTTTCTCTTAGTTTCGAGATTGGCCTGGGCGTAGTGGCTGGTCGTATCGAGGCTGACGTGCCCGAGCCAACTGCGGATGACGGTAATGTCGACGCCGGACGAGACGAGGTGGACGGCGGTCGCATGGCGGAAGCTGTGCGGGGTCACGTGCTTCGACCGCAGCGTCGGTACTGTCTTCGCGGCGGCCTTGACGTAAGCTGCGAGTTTGAACCGCACACCCGATGCGCCAAGCGGTTCGCCATACCGATTGACGAAGAGCCGTTCGCTCGGCGCTCTTGGCTGCCGGTCCAACAGTTTCTTCAACAACGTCACCGTTTCCGGCCAAAGCGGGCTGATGCGTTCCTTACGCCCCTTGCCGTAAAGGCGCACGCAATGCGGTGCTTCGAACCGGATCGCGTCGGGACATAAATCGAGCGCCTCCTGGATGCGCGCGCCGCTGTTGTAGAGGAAGGACAACAACGCGTGATCACGTATTCCCTCCAGCGTTGATCGGTCGGGTTGGGCGAGGATCGCTTCGACCTCACTCGGTTCAAGATAGCAAGGCGCGGGGATTGTTCCCCGCTTTATCGGGACGGCAAGGACCTCGGCGCATTGGGCGATATATGTCGGCTCCTTGCTCGCCACGAAGCCGAAGAAGCTGCGAATGGCGGCGAGCCGACAGTTGCGTGTGCCGATCGTACCTTTCCGCTCATGCTCAGCATGGGCCAGGAACGCGGCGACCTCGCCGGCGGTGAGATCGGCCAGCGCGACCGCCGCCACGCCGCCACCTTTTCGTGCGGCGACGAACCGGAGGAACAACCGCCAGGTGTCACGATAGGACCGGATGGTATGGACGGACGCATTGCGCTGCTCGGCCAGCCACTCATGGAAGAACGCGCGCAGTAAGGCGGGGAACGGATCGATCTTTCTCATGCCCGCGCCTCCTGCGCCATATTGAGGCAGGCGGCGCCGATCATGCGGAACCTCTCGCTTGCTTCCTGCATCAGGTCCTGCGTGACCGTGATGTAGATCAACGTGGAGTTGATATCCCGGTGCCCCAGATAGGTTGCAAGGAACGGCAGCCTGTCCTGGGGATTGATGCCGGACCGATACCACTGAAGCATCCGGTTCACGACCATCGAGTGGCGCAGGTCATGGATGCGCGGTCCGGTTTTTCCGGATGGTGGTTTGAACCCGGCGCGGCGAAGGATATCGACAAGCATCCAGCTAACCGCCGCCGCGCTGTATCGGTGATTGGACTGATCGTGCCAGAACAACCCGGACCGGGAATACTGCGGCCCTCCGGCACGCCGTCTATCCTCGATATAGTCGCGCAGTTCAGCCATCACGCTGTCCGGTAATGGCAAGATTCTGGTCTTGAAGAACTTCGTTTCGCGGATCGTGATCGTACCGATTCCGAGGTCCACGTCGCCAAGGTCAAGGCGTGCTATCTCACTGCGGCGTAGCCCCGCGCAATAGGCCAGCAACAGCATGGTATATATGGCCATCGGCCGCAACGGCGCGCGGGGTGATGGGTAGGACCGCGCGATGTCCAACATGCGCCGCACATCGGCAGGGCTGTAAATATGCGGTTTGCGATAATGCCGTGCCACTTCCTTCAACGGTCGTGTATCGGGCCGGCGCACTGGCAAGCTCGGGTTCCGATACCGGAGCGCCTTGGCCAATGCCTGTTTCAGTCTTTCGCATTCGGCCGCATGATTGCGGGTGGACTTGGCCGCCGCCCAATGTTCCAGCATCACTGCCAACGGTTTGGCTGCCAGCTCCGGATTTGCCTGAAGGAACCGGTCGAACCGAAGGAACCATGCGCGTTGGGCCGTATAGCGATAGCCCCTGTTGCGCATCAGCGCGATATGATCGCGCATGATCTCGCCAAGCACGCTGCCGAAGGGCTTGGGCCGACGCAGTGCGGTAAGGGCGTGATCCGGCATCGGTCCCATCAGTGCCCGCCAGATTGGCTTGCTATGTTCAACGCCGTATTCGCGGCGCAGGTCTGCGATGGGGTTGCTGGCGATCAGCTTCATTTCGACCAGATGGTCGAGGAAGCGATCGACGATCCGCGTGCGATGCAACAAGGTGGATGGGCGCCAGCGCGCTCCCCATTCCCGCAGCCACACCTCCAGTGTCTGCCGGTCGATGACCGGTTGGCGCTCAGCCACTTCCCAGAAGCCATTCAGGACTTGGCGATAATAAATGCGATTGATCTTGCTCCGCAACCGCAGTGTCGCCAGATACCGGGTGATGACGGAACGATCAGGATTAGGGAGCGCGGTCATGCCAGCACCTCCGATCCCGGCACATCAAGAGCGATCGCCCTCAGATCCTCGGTGGCCAGCTTGAGATAAGGGATTGTGGATTCGCTCGATCGATGCCCGAGAAGGTCGCCGATTACCTTTTGCGGCACCGATGCGCGCAGCAGTTCGACGGCGCGGGCATGGCGGAAGATGTGCGGGCCGCATTTCCCCGGCGGCTTGATCCCGGCCGCCCACAGCCGCCGTCGCACTTCGCTATAAATGTTTCGCAGGGGCCGATAAGGCGCACGCGAGCGGATAAAGATTTCCCGCGCGTCTGTCTCGGGGCGTCCATGCCGCAAATAGTCGAGCAATGCCTCGCCAACCGGCGCCATCAACGGCAGGTACGAACAAGCGCGGGTTTTTGTATGCCGGATGCGCAAGGATTCCGCGCGCCAGTTGACGTCCTCCAGCAGGAGATTGCGGATTTCACCGGAGCGCAGGCCATAGGTCGCGAGCAGTTGCAATATGGCATAATCGCGCAACCCCATGGGGGAGGTGTCGCGCTTCGTGATTTCCAGGACGGCTGTAATCTGGTCACGGCCCAACGTCGAAGGCACGCCCTCATAGGCGTACAGCAACGGCCCCACGACATGACCCGTGAGATCGGTGGCGACGTATCCCGTGCGGTGCATGTAACGCAGCAGCGAGCGGAGGCGTTCGGCGGCATCCTTCAAGGACCGGCGGCTCAGACCTGGCGCGCGCATGTCCATGTAAAGATCGATGTCCCCCACGCTCAGTCCCATGACGCTGGCCGTGCCGCCACGATCGAGCTGCCAAGCGAGAAAATGACGCGCTTCCCACATCAGGGCATAGATGCTCGCACGGGCCAGGCCGCGCTCCTCACGCAGCCAGCCATCGTATTCGCAGCAGATCGCGTGCCGAAGCGTCGCCTCCGGCCCTATCACTTCCGGTTCAGGCGGCCATTTGCCTTGCGCCAGGCGCAGCAATGCGTGGATTCCTGAGCGAGGGATCGCGTGCCACCGTGATGCGGGTGATCGGCCGTGGCGCTTGCGAAAGCACCGGATAGCATGACGTAGATATTCCTCGATCTGGGGCGGCTTCACCGCTGTCACGTCCAGCTTCCGCCGTGCCAGATATTGGAGAAAGCCGCGCGCGTAGCTGCAATAATTGCCTGCGGCCACCGGGCTATATTTCTGTCGGGCTAGGTCTTCCGCAAGCCTGGCGATCAATTCTTCATCGGGACTCAGCATCATTGGCTCCTCAGTCGGTTCGACGACCGCCGAGGTTCTCAACGTGCTGGCTCCAGTCAAATAATGCGGGCTTCCCCTTTTCCGTTGCCCGTCTGCTCCACAATGTCGTTACGAGAGAGCCATGACCACGGTTCAAAATCATCGCCCGCTGTGGACACAGGACCAGGCCATCGCTTTCGAGGCTGCACTTGAAGCGGTGAACGACGTGATCGCAGGATATAGCGAGCAAATCGACATCGAGGAAAACAGCCGACAGCCTGATGCCGCGCGTATTGCCTGGTTGAATATGCGTATCGATCAGGCGGCGGAGATCAGGCACGCACTCCGCGTCACTGACACGGCCAATGTTCAGCAGGTATTGATGGAATTTTCCGCGACCGTTCGGGCTCGAAATGCCGCCGAGGTCGGCTTTGGTGCCGTTATTTGAAGGTGCATTGTCCGCTCGTAATGGCCGAGGCGAGGCATCTGCCACCGACGCAAATGCAGTGCCGACCCGACACAAGATCGATTTTATAAAGTGGAAACACGTAGGCCGCCGACTTCTCGATCGGCGGCCCTGCTCATTATTTGCTGACGGTCTGAATACTGCCCAGGCCCGTCAGAAGTTGAAACGGACCCCAATATTGACGTTGTGGCTGCGGCCACCGCCGAACTCGCCCTGGTAGGCGCCGTACAGACTGAGGCCCGAGGCAAGGTCGTAGCTCGCACCGGCGCCGACCGTCGCCATCGTATCCTTGCGGCCCGCGCCCAGCACCGCGAAGCGCTCTGCGTTGCCAACGAATCCTGCACTGGCTTGGGAGAGCTCGCCTTCCAGCTGATGGCGCACGCCGGCCTGCGCCCAGGGATGGAAGCGGTCGCCTTTGCCAACGCCACCCTTCAGCTTGAGGCCGCCGTCGAGGAAAGTGGCATGGGTCTTGGCCTGGTCGACAGTCAGCGCAAAGGCAGCACTGCCCGTTTCCGTCGCCGCACCCCGCCGGGTGGAGATGTGGGTGATGCCCACTTCGGGCCGAACCGTCCAGTTGCCCATCGGGATGCTATAACCGACCGAGCCGTCCAGCACGAGGCTGCGCAGACGATAGTCGTTCGACCCGACGGTCGCGCCCGGAACGGTACGGCGCGTGCCGCCTTCGCTCCAGTCATAGGCCATCGTCACCGTTGCGTCGAAGCCGCCGCTGGCGAGGTGACCGGACAGGCCGGCGACCACGCCGTCGGCTTCCGTGCGCGCACCCAGGCCAGCGATGGTCTGGCGGCTGTCAACATAGCCGATGAACCCGCCGACCGATGCTGCCTCAGAGCCAAAGCCGATGCCGCCGACCAGGCCATAGCTGTGGCTCTTGGCGGTGGAGGTGCCCCGGTTCGCATTGCCCTTAAGCGTGCGCCAGTTGCCCAGACCCTGCGCGAAGGTGAACAGTCCTGCCGTTTCGCGCCGTGTCGCAGCGAGGCCGGAGCGACCCGCCTTGGCAAGGGCCAAGCCCTGTTCGACGCCCAGTTGTGATGCGCTGGCATAAGCTTCTGCGGTCAACTGGCCGAACGCTGCTGCATTCGCCGTGCTGCCGCTGAGCAGGGACGGCACGGCATTGATCAGCGGGGTGCTGGCGGTGCCGGCGACCAGCAGGTTGTTGACATAGTTGATCGCGGCGTTGGTCTGGACGTTGATGCCAGTCGGGGCCACGAAAGTGCCGAGCAGTTGCAGCGTCGTCGCATTGTAACGCAGCACACCCACAATGCCGGGATCGCGGTTGACGATGTCGAAGTCGCCCGTGATCGTGCCGCCGCCATTGACGACTATCAGGTCGCGGGACGCGCCGGGGGTGAGCGAACCCGTGAGGTTCAGCGTCGTATTGTCGCCGATCGTCACCGATCCGCCATTGACGATGATCTGGTCGCTCTGGCCCACGGGCACGAACTCGAAGGTCGTGGTGGTGCCGTTGCCGATCACCAGATTGCCGTTGATCGTCATGATCGCGGGCGAGGCGCCAGGCGACAGATTGCCGCCGCTGCCGATGGTGACGTTGCCGCTGACCGTTCCTGCGGTGCCGAAGGTGCCGCCGCTGGCGACATCGACCGATCCGGTCAGGGTTGATCCGGCCTGACCGATCAGACGACCACCCGTGACGTTGACCTGGTTGACATCGAGATCGCCGGTAAAGCTGTTCACGCCCGCCGCGTTATTCACCTCTTCAAAGCCGGTGAAGCTGGACCCGTCGATCGTGGTCTGCGCTTCATAGGTGCTGCCGGTATTGAAGGCGAGTGTGTCAGAACCGCCGCCCGCGGCGACCGTGCCGCCGAAGCTGCCGCCCGTGCCGATCGTGAGCGTATCGGCGCCCCCGCCCAGATCGACATTGCCGGAGATCGTGCCGGAGTTGGTCAGGCTGTCCGCGCCACTTCCGGCCAGAATCTCACCATTGATTGTGCCGCCTTCATTGCTGATGCTGTTATTTCCGGAGCCGGTGATGATGTTCCCGGTGATCGTGCCGCCGCTCGCGTTGCTCATCACATTGTCGCCCGCACCCAGATCGACATTGCCGACAACCTCGCCGTTGTTGGCGATCGTGACGCTTTCGCTGCCACCATCAATGGCCGTTTCTCCCGGCGCAACGACGATGCTTGATCCCTCGGTCAGATTGAGCGGGCCGCCGCTGGATACCTGGACCGTCTGCTGAACCACAACCTGGCCCGTACCGATGATTTTCTCGACCTCGAAGCTGGTGAACAGCTGGCGCAGGGCCGGATCGATGGAGCCGGTGTAGATTGTGCCCGTAATGTCGAATGAGAGAGTGTCCTCACCTGCGCCGCCATCGACCGTTCCGTTCAGCACCGCCGAAGCGAGGAGGTGGGTGAAGCTGTCATCACCATCGCCCATCCGGACGGTTCCGGAGATGGTGCCTGCATTGACGATCGCGTCGTTGCCCTCGCGCATGTAGATGTCGCCGGTGATCTGGCCCGCATTGTCGATGCGATCATCGCCGGCATTGAGATCGATCGAACCGATGATGACGCCCGTAGCGGTGTTGGTCACATGATCGATCGACGGGAGGAAGCCGCTATCATCGTCGAGTTGGTCGCCGCTGGTGTGAATTGCGCCTGCCAGATAGCGGTGGGGCTGGCCGATCGCATTGTCGACGATGATGTTGAGGTTGCCCGAATAGTCGGACCCAGCGCCGCCCCTGATAGTGCCGGCATTGACGATGTTCACAATCTTTGCCGACACGCCGATCGCGGTCGCCATGCCGCCGTCGACGCCACCGGGACCTGGCATGTAAGCAAATGCACCCACCGGCGGCGTGGGGACAATCAGGCTCGGAAGACCGGACACCTCGATCAGCGCCCCCTCACGGTTTTCAATCGTCACCACGCCAGTGCCGCTGCTTTCCTGGTCGATACCGACAGCAGCAATCTGGTTGATGACGACGTCGGTTGAGTTGGGATCAAATATCGCCGTTGGGAAAACAGTCGCCCCACCAGATGCCTTGATCGTGCCGCTGTTGACGAGCGTGATCGTGGAATCGGCAGCTGGAATGCCGGGTTCGTCGCCATCGCCGGCTTCTGCCTCGATAACGAGGCCCGATCCGCCGCGGTCTTGCCCGATGATGCTGCCGCTATTGGTGAAGGAGAGGCTGTGGCTCTCATCCGTTTCCGATTCGATGTCGAACGCGGGGACGCCGCCGAACAGGGGAGGATTGCCCTGTTCGATGGCAAGCTCGGTCCGCGTCACGGTGCCGCTGTTGACGAAGGTCGCCACCCGGTTTCCCAGGTTGACCTCGGCAGCGCCGTCGATCGTACCCGTGTTGGTGAATGCGAAGCTCTGGGCGGGGATGTCGATTACATCGTCGTCGCCTGGGCCATCATCCTGCAAGAGTCCGGTCTCTATGAAGAGCGCAGTGCCGCCTTCCTGGGCCGATGCAGCGATGGTGCCGTGGTTCTCGAAGCTTAGATTCTGGGTGGCAACGCCGGCATAGAAGCCGTCATGGATCTCGCCGTCCACGGTGTTGATGATCGTCGCACTGTCCGCGTTGAACTCGTCATTGGCGTTTGGCAGCACGAGGTCGAGTTCGCCCACCTTCAGTGTGAGTCCTCGCTGGAAATATCCATTGGCGTCGATGCCAGTGATTGAGCCGCTGTTGGTGAACGAGAAGGTGCGGGCCGCCACATTGGCGTCGAGGCCACCGACGATGCTGCCACTGTTGACGATTTCTGCGTCCGCCAGCTCAGTGGTTTCCAGAGCCTGGCGAATTCGCACTGCCGCGTTTACGCCTTCATCGAATTCGCCCTCGATATTGGTAAAGGCCGACCGGACGCCGTTGAAGCTCATCTCGATGTCGCCGGTATTGCGGAAGACGAAGTCCTCGCCGGCAGAGGTCGTGATGACAGAACCCATTCCGCTGGTAGCCAGGTTGATCTCGTCATTATTGATGAAGGTGGCCGCCGCGATCCGGATGTCTCCGTTGATGGTCCCCTCATTGATGAAGCTGGTCAGGGCGTCGCCGTAAGTCGGCGTGTAAAGCGGAACGGTGCCGGGCTGCACGTTGGAGCGCTGGAACACCGCGAACCGCTGTTGATAGTAGCCGATTGCCGCAGGTACGACGGTCACGCCCTGCGGATAAAGGCTGGCGGTGTTAAGGAGGCCGATCGTGCCATGGTTCACGACATTACCGTCGCCCATGAGGTTTATCGTCGTTCCCTGGCCGGTCAGCGTCAGCGTGGTCGCGTCGCCGCGGGCCTCGAAGCCCTCGACCTCGAACGTGGCAGGCAATACGCGGGCGCCGAGCTCAAGCGACTGCGACTGATCGTAGCTGCGAGTGTAGATGTCGATCCCGCCACCGGCGGTGATCGTCCCCGTCACGCCATCGTCGGCGCCCCGCTGGATGAAGTTGGCCGTGCTGAACGCGGTGCCAAGCTGCAGGTTGCCATTCAGCGTGCCACCATCCGAGATGTAATAATAGAGCGCGCCAGCCAGAGGATTCTGAGGAGACACGGGCGTCGGCTCGACATACGAGACATTGCCGTTGATCGTGCCGGTATTAGTCACGTTGAAGCTGAGCAGTGGGATGCCGGTTCTTGCGGGTGCCACAATAGCGTTGGTACCGCCGCCAATTACACCGCCGGCTAGGTTGTTCACCGAAAGAACGACTGCCTGGCCAGTCCCGATCGCCGGGTCGCCTGTGATCGTGCCACTGTTGTCCACGACGATCGCTGTACCCAGCGTACCGGTGATCGGCCCCGTCGAGCCCGTATTGCTGATGATGCAAAGCGGCCCGGCGCTTCCGTCCGGGCAAGTCGTCGCCGGTGCCTGCTGTGCAAAGGCGTTTCCTGCTCCGAGCGCAAGTACGCTCACGCCGATACCAAGCCCGACACGAATGGGCGCACGCCTAGAAACTCGACCGATCATGAAATTCCCCCCGTTGACCTTTGTCAAAAGGACTCTCTAATCCGGGGGGGACCATGTCCGCATCCCCCGATAAGGGTAATGACCACCAGTCAGGATATTGTATTTTCACGCAAGCCTGCTTAGATCCACAAGCTAGGCGCGATCGTGGGGCTCCGTGCCAGCCAATAAAAAGTGATGGTCTGACCCGGGTCGCTGGGGAGACAAGAACGGGGTGGATGACAGGATATTGGCGCTGGGCGAGCATTTCGCGCTGGCAGCTGTCGATGGGAATGAGTGGATCCCCGTACTGCGGGCCATGGCGGAAATGACCGGCAGTTCTCATGGACAGCTTGTCGGCTTTATTCCTGGAGCGGTGCCCTTCAACTGGATCAATGATATTGATGAAGACCAGCTCGGTCGGTTTGTTGAGCAGGAGCGCGGCGACCCTAATATCAATATCCGCGTGCGTGCCTCACTAAACGATCGACCCTTCGTCATCCGAAGCGAGACCGACTATCGCGCGGTCGGCCCAGGACCCGGTTTCGATCTTTATCGGGAGATGTGTGATGCCTATGACATCTCCCATGGCTGCCAAACCAAATTGCTGGAAGGCCGCGATCGGTTCATCGGCTTATCGCTTAATCGCAGCCGGAAGGATGGCAAGACCGACGCTGACACACGGGCCCTGTTTGCCGCGATAGCACCGCATGTCCGCAGCGCGGTGAAGATACAGATGGCGCTCGAAGATCGTGGCGCTGCACTGTTGAATGGCGCTCTGGAATATGTGGGACTGCCCATTTTCATCTGCGACGAAGCTGGCGACGTGAAGGCCAGAACAACCGAAGCCGAGGCCCTGCTTTCCGCAGGTTTTTTCCGGTTGGTCGATGGGAGGATCGGCCTCGCTCATCCTCATGACAGCGCCGCTCTGCTGCAGGCGCTGGCCCGACGTCATCGTCACCCGCTCGGCTTCGAGACCTTGATGTTCCGAGGCGACGGCCAACAGATGCCGGTTGTCGTGGATCTCTGCCGACTTCCCGACCAGCCATGGCGCCTGAGCTTGGCGTCGCAATTTCTGATCATCGTGCGCTCCGGTCGCCGTTGGCATGATGCCGCGCCGGCCATTTTGCGCACCGCTTTTGGTCTTTCAGCAGCTGAGACTGACGTGGCCCTGGCGCTTGCTCGCGGTGAAACGCGCGAGGAGATAGCCGCCGCCCGCAATACCAGCATTGAGACCGTGAAGGCTCAGCTCAAATCCATCTTCGCGAAGGTGGGTGTCAACCGTGAGGTCGAGCTAGTCGCGATGTTCACGGGTTCGCTTCAACTATAAAGGGCGGAGCATTCGATCACACTTGCCACCGCCTCCGATTTCCAAATGTTCCCACTTTCCGTTGTCTGGTGTGCCATCCACGCTATGCCATCTGTTTGAACCGCTACACTTCGCGGAAAAGGTTCATTCCTTCGATAACCGACCTGGCATCAGGTAGATGCCGCCATGGGCAAGGGGCGGCGGCAAATCTCGCGATCAGATTACCGCCATTTCTCGTGAGCGTTTGCACGCTCGGTGCCTGCGCAACGAAAAATAATGCTCAGCAATAGAGTGAATATGGCCAAAATTCACAGTTGGATGGCACGCATAACCCATTCCTTCACATAATCGCTACCTCGCGATTACTCACCTTATGAGCAGCTCGACATAACTGAAGCCAGGAACCGAGATAGTCGGCGTGCCGAACGGTAGGCGTGATGCCAAGCGCGGCGCAAACGAACGCGCCGGTCATCTCGGCGACCAGCTCCTCCTTGCCGTAAGTGACAGAACCGAAGGCGCCGCTCTGATCGCGGTTCAGGCGCGACGCTCCTCCGGCCCAGTGACCCAGTTCATGAAAAGCTGTCCGGTGCCAGTTCACGGGTTCATGAAAGGCATCGGGCCGGGGCACCTGCACATAGTCGTGAGCCGGCGAATAGAAGGCCGAGGCGCCGCCAATGCGAAAGTCCGCGCCGGTCGCCACGATCAGTGCTTCGGCCTGCGGGAGTATTAGCCCCTCGGGGATCGGCAGCGGCGGTTCGCAGATATGAGCTGGCAGTCCCTCGCATTGTTCGACCGAAAAGACGGTGAACCATTTGAGGAAGGGAATGCCGCCGGAAGGCTCGCGGCCTTCCATATCAGCGCGGCGACGAGCTTCCTTCGGAAAGAAGCGACGCGAGTAGATGACGCCGATGCCCTGTTCTCCGTGACGGACATGTCCGCCGAGCCTGAGCGCCTGCCTGAATGTCAGGAAGGCATGAGAGGCAAAGCCGCGCGAGACGATTGCATCCCAAAGCGTAAGCACGTTGATGCCGCTGTATCGCCGGTCGCTGACGGCATTGTAAGGCATGCCGATGCCCGCCTTTGCCGATCCCCATGGCTGGACCCAGGGAACGCGGCCAACCTCCAGCTCCGCAATGATCCGATTGGTGATCTGTTCATAAAGGTTTGTCCGCTTCTCGGCGGAACCGTGGGTGCGTATCTGTGCCATCGCCGTTTCTCCGCAACGGGCCGGCGGCAAGCCTTTCTCGCCGCTCTCAACCCGTCACGGCCAATGGGCCGCACTCTCACTCTCTCAGCGGGGCGCTGCAGGGCAGTAGCCCCGTTCGAAGGGGGCCGGGGAGACACGCGAAGCGAGGCTCAACGGCAGGTGAAGGCATTCCCCCTCCATACTTTCCTGCAATCATAGCAAATTCGGTCCTGCGCGGCCGGTGTGGCGGACAGAGTCCGAAGCACTCAACCAACGCTCACGCCGATTTCTCGTAAACTTCTGACGCCTTAGGTAACTTGGGGCGATCGGGGGATTCGAACCCGTTCCCGGACCAGCAGGCGAACCGATTCGAATTCAGCCAGATTCGAGAAATTGGAGATCCCGGCATTCGTGGCGAATCCCTGCTCCGACAAGTGCGCTGACGAATGAGCAGAGACCGGGCGCGGTGGGTCATGAGAATGCCTGCTGCTCGACAATCCTGACCGGAACCAACCGCATCGTCGGACGCTCTCGGCTTTCGCAGATCCCGTCGGCATCAAGCGCGTCGCTCTTGCCGCGCTTCACATATGGTCGGCGCGAGTCATCATTGGCCGATGTTGAGCGGTTGTTTGCGGGAGCAAGTCATTCTAACGGCTGCCGGGATAGTCGGGTACCGGGCTGGACCAGCAAGCCGTCCTATCATTCGATATTCTGACAACGGATAGTGCTTGAGTTCGGGCAGCACGTACTGCCACCGGCCCCACATATCGAAGGAACAAAGCCTTGGTAGATGAAACGCAGGATCAGGAAGTTTTGACGACCCTTACTGCTGATATTGTTTCAGCCCACCTCAGCAACAACGCTGTCGCCATCGATCAACTGCCGATACTGATTACGAGTGTGTACGAAGCGCTCGCGAGTTTGGGATCTGAGTCGGTTGAAGATATTCCGCTTACATCAGCGGTGTCGATCCGTGCTTCGGTGAAGCCCGATCATGTGGCCTGCCTCGAGTGCGGCAGGAAGATGAAAATGCTCAAGCGCCACATTTCGAGTGATCACAATCTGACCGCCAAGGAGTATCGCCAGCGCTGGGGCCTTCTCGCTGATCACCCGCTGGTCGCACCCAACTATGCGGCGCGAAGAGCTGATCTCGCCAAGAAGATAGGTCTGGGGCACAGCGGTCGCGCGGGCGAAAAAGTAGAAAGCAAGAGCGCGGCAGAACCTGCGCCTGCGAAGGTTGGTGCGGACATCGAGCCGAAGGCGGAGCGCAGGGTGACGACGACAGCCAATCCCAAGACGGCAGCTAGACGCGGCTCGAATGATCGAACCCCTGCCAAGCCGAAGCGCCCCGGCAAACTGGGATTGAAATTCAAGGAGAGCGCTCCGGGACCTGAAAATAAGGAATGAAGTCCACCCCATGAGGAGCCCGGGCTGCATACCACCGAGCGGATCTGCTTCGGCTTGAGACCTTCCGGGCCGTCACGGATCATGTGAGATCAGGCTCGAACGAGACAACGTAGACAGCGTGCGGGGAAATGATGCCAAAAGGCGCGCAGTATATCGAGACCGGAATATTGCATACCAATCGTCACGGGTATTCGCTCGAACTGGACGGCGGGGGCACCTGGCAGCTTGACGTATTGGGCTCGCCCGACTTCTACCTCGGCAAACGCGTGACGGTCGAAGGTGTCCGATCGGGCTTCAACCTGATCGACGTTCAGGATATTCGTCTCGCCAGCGATCCGCCCAGGAAGAGGCCACGAAGCATATGGGAACGCATAGTAGGGCGTTGAGATATAGTGGGCATATGGCGGCGCCGAGCCAGCGCAGACGCACCTTCCGCACACACTGTCGGCCGGAGATGAAAGTCCGCCTCGAATTCGGCGTCGGCATCACCTACGGCCCTAACGCGGCCAAAGCCGATTGAGCTTGAGACATCGAACGGTGCCTACCGCCCTCGGCATGGGCACAGCATCGAGGACACGGGCAAGGCCATCAGACGCAATTTAGTCATCAATGCAGGCGGGGAGCAGGCTCGCCTGGACCCGATCAGTTCGATGAAGTCCTTTCGATTGCTCCCGCCAGTTTCTGACCGCTGCATCTCCATCATCTGAGTAGGTGGCGGCTCATCGCCTATTGATTTGGAAAGTGCTCAACGTGGGTTTCGGCGGTGCGCCCGACATACAGAGCGCGGCGGCCGGAGAACGACACGACATAGCCAGCGCAGCCCGCCAAAACCGCCTTCTCGCAGAAGCCCCGGTAGGTATAACCGGGAACCTGCTGCTGTGCCTCCCGGATCGCGGCCTGCATGCGCGCTGTGTCGAACGCCGATGCAATTGGAGCATCGACCCGATGGGCGGGTAGCTCAATGCTCTCACCGTCGAGCAGGTAATAGGTTGCGGTCGCCCGCCGGAAATCGATCACATAGCTTTCGAATCCAGCTTCCATCAACGTTCCCACGATCTGTGGGAAGGCCATGGTGTTTCCCTCGGCTGCCTCAAGGCAGCACCCGGCAGTGGCTCTCTGGTGTTCGTTCATAGCGGGTTCTCCGTGTTAGGATCGGATCGCGTTCATTCGATCGGGATTGCAGTCATGTGGCCGCGTCCGGCCAAGCTCTTCAGGAGACGTTCCAGCGTTTCTCGTTCACCTGTGGTGAGACAATCGAAGAATTCGGCATCGTTGCGGTCGGCAAGCGCAGCCAGATCTGGCACGAGGGAACCGCCGCGATCCGTCAGCGCGAGTGTCTGTGCGCGGCCGTCGTCCGCGCTGGCCTCGCGCACAATCAGCGACTTCGCGATCAGTCGGTCAGCAAGCTTGGTGATCGCTCCCCTAGACATACCCATGTCGCCGGCGAGTTGGCTGGGGGGCATCGGCTCCTTGCCGTAAAGCGCGCGCAGCAAGCTCCATTCGGCGACCGTCACCTCCTTGTCAGCCAACTTGGCCGCGAAGGCATGGGACACGTGGTTCGACACCATGCGAAGCCAGAAGCCGATATGTGCCGTGAGGTCGGAGACGGACTGGGTGGAAGACATGGGAGCACCTCTAGTTGACTAGGCAACTACGTCAATATGGTTTCCTAGTCAACTAGATGCATCGCGGTGCTGGGTGCCGCTACGGAGTTTTAGCATGGCCTGGGGGCGCCAGCCACATTCGAAGGGGGCCGGGGAGACTCGCGAAGCGAGGTTCGTCGGCAGAAGGCGTCCCCTTCCATACTCGCCCACGGCAATCCTGAAGCTATCCGAACCGGCCGCCGTGGTGAACTGGTGGTGAACCGAGCGCAAACAGGGTGAAGAGCCGCATGTCTGCGGCACCTTAACCTAGTGATTTTCTTAGGAAAACTGGAGCGGGCGAAGGGATTCGAACCCTCGACCCCAACCTTGGCAA
>Ga0207914_100530_pt1 | contig 14944 bp, 15 predicted proteins | sample DeeseametaMP2497_FD_184171 | JGI IMG/M metagenome (GOLD analysis project Ga0207914, IMG submission 184171) | Marine microbial communities from East of Antigua and Barbuda, Atlantic Ocean - MP2497 (SPAdes) | ecosystem: Environmental > Aquatic > Marine > Oceanic | place: East of Antigua and... | reverse complement strand
CGATGTCTTCGGAATTTGAGGCTCTTTTCTTTGTCAAATCATGGATTGAGCGTGGAGCTAAAAAAAGTCACGCATCAAGTGGGTTAAATAGATCTGAAACTGTAAACATCTCCTTAACAATTTCAGTCACGGTAAGTAGTAGTTTGTTTTCCTGAAAGGATAGCTCTTCAATGAACTCCGTGGCCTCTCGCGCGTCATTTCGCGTCGCTTCTTACAACGTATTAAATCTTTTCGACAAGGTCGATGATCCCGACAAGCGAGACGAAGGCACCCGCCCCAAGTCCGCCGAGAGTGAGCGCGCTCTAGCTCAGGTGATCGAAGACAGCCGGGCCGACGTGATCGCCCTGCAAGAGGTGGAGAACATCGAGGTTCTCACCGAATTCCGAAACGCCAACGGACTGGCCGACGACTATCCGCACGTCGTCCTGGTGGAGGGTAACGACGGTCGCGGCATCGACGTGGCCCTCTTCTCCAAGCACCCGGTCAAGAACGTCGTCACTCACAAGGACGAGGTGTTTCCCATTGAAGGGCAAGAGCCTCGAGGTTTCCTTCGGGACCTTCTGCAGGCCGACATCGAGATTCCCGAGTACGGCCCCGTTCGCTTCTTTCTGAACCATTTCGCCAGCAAGCTGGGTGGAGAACGCTCCGATCTGATGCGCGAGGCCGAAGCGAAGGCAGCCCGGGACATCATCAAGAGAGAGACAGCCAATTTTCCCAGTCAGAAGTATGTGATGCTGGGCGATTTCAACGACAAGCCGGACTCCGAGTCGGTCCAGATCCTGACCCGCAAAGACAGCGACGGATGGGGATTGGTGGACGCCTTCCGCGAGGAGCCCGATACTGTTTCCTATCCGACCAGCGAGCGAACCGCCCGCAAGTGGGGCTACAAGAGAATCGACCAGATCCTACTCTCGCCCGAGATGGCCAAAGATCAGGTCGAAGAGCAGGCACATCGGCATCCTCAATCGGAGGAAGCGTCCGATCACTGGATGGTATCGGCGGACTTCGCTCTCTCCAAATGAAACGTATTCTCATTGGGCTCGCCTTCTGGGCGAGCTTTTGCATTTCCGCCAGTGCCCAGGAAGAGCAGTTCCAAGGTTGGATCTACTTCGATGAGGTTGACCCCTCTCCCCGTTACCAGGTGATCACCGAGCAGTCCGCGATGGACAAATTTCGAAAAAGAATTCCGGAAAATCGGCCCACTAAAAGACACCCCGCACCGCCGAATGATGATCCTCTTCGCACAAGACAGATCGATTTCGAACAGCAGAGCCTGATCGTGGTCACCCGCGACGAAACTCTTTCGGCCTATCCCGAATTTAAGGACAAGACGGAGTCGGAAGCCGTGACCGTGATACGGTTCAGCCTTCCCCAGCCACCGCCCGAAGCGAGACCCTACGGATGGGGTACCTATCGGGCTTTGTTGGTACCTTCGGGAAAGAACTACAGGGTCGAATTCGTTGAATAGTGTTGTCGGACGCCTCTTTTCGCTGATACTGACGGCGCTTCTTTGTCTAGCCTGCAGTCGGGGCCAATCCGGACTGCCGGAGTCCCAAATCAAGGCCGCTGCTTCCGCCCCTCGTCCCAAGAATATCATTCTGTTCATCGGAGACGGCCTCGGCTTTGAAAGCGTGCGCGCCGCATCGGTCTACAAGACCGGTCAGGAAGACTCTCTTTCCTTTCACTCCTTCCCGGCCAAGGCCGCTATCACCCACAATAACGCCCGCAACAACACCACCGATTCGGCAGCAGCGGCCACAGCCATAGCTACCGGGGTCAAAGTCGACAACACCGTCATCTCGCTGTCTTTGCCGGGCGACGGCCAAAAACTTGAGACCCTGTTGGAGCGGTACCAAGCCGCGGGAAAAAGAACGGGTTTGGTCACCACCTCATACATCGAGGACGCCACACCGGCCGCCTTCGCGGCTCACCAACCCTCCCGCGGACTTTACCGGGAGATTGCGCTCGACATACTCCAAACCCGTCCCCAAATCCTGATGGGCGCCTATCGCGCCATCACCCCCGAGGCAGCCCGTGAATTCGGCTACCTGACGGTGGAGAACGAAAAACAGTTGAGTGGGTTGGAAGTCGATCAGGATACCCCGATAGCCGGACTGTTTGGGGTCGGCAAACTACCATACGAATTTGACGGTGAAGATACAGGCGCCCCTGACCTCTCGGAGATGACGGTGAAAGCTCTCGACATCCTCGATGCCCATCCCGACGGATTCTTCCTCATGGTCGAAAACGAAAATATCGACGAGTCAGGCCACCACAACCATATTCAAAGACACGTTGCGGCCACAATTGAACTGGATGAAGCCGTGGAGGCGGCTGTTCGATGGGCGGCTGACCGAACCGATACCCTTATCCTGGTAACCTCCGATCATGAAACCGGAGGCCTTGCCATTGTGAAGCATCAGGGGAAGGGTCAGTTTCCAGAAGTCACCTGGTCCACCGGAGGGCATACTCAGACGCCGGTCCCTCTTTACGCCTTCGGACCTCGCTCCGAATTCTTCGAAGGGACCCTGAGCAATATCGATATCTTCAAGGTCCTGACCGCCGAAACGCAGCAACCATAGCCTTGGCTCGCTCGCCGTCCACCGGCTTCATCCAGTCACCCTCTTGCTTGATCCAGCTACCCACGATCAGTCCGTGCGCTTGCTCGTAAAGGCTAAGATTGTCCGGTGTCAGCCCGGACCCGATCCAGACAGGCAAACGGGTCGCACCGACCACCTCTTCTAGATCTTGGGGCGCCGTCTTGCTTCCTGTGGAGACGCCGGTCACGATCACCCCGTCGGCCAGGAAGAATTCAGCGGCGTGAGCGGTCTCGGCCAGACTTAAATCCTGGGTCAGAGCGTGCGAACTGTGCTTCTTCTTGATGTCGCACAGGATCTTGACTCTCTCCGCTCCGATCTGCTTGCGATACCTCAAAAGATCGCCCGCGCAAGCTTCGATGATGCCCTCGTCGGCCGTATGCGCGAACACGAATCCTTCGGCTCGAATGAAATCCGCGCCCGCCGCGTGGGCTACCGAGAGCGCTTCTTCGTTTGCCCCTGCCAGTATCTGCACCCCCAGGGGCAACGATATCTCCTTACGGACAGCCTGACAGACACAGGCCATACCAGCCACGATCTCCGGTCCCACCTTGCGATTCAAGTACGGAATGTCGTGCATGTTCTCGAGGATGATTCCATCGAAGCCCGACTCTTGTAGGATCTTCGCCTCCCCCACCGCTCTTTCCACGATCTCTTGTGGAGTGAGTGTGTTGCGGGGAGTGCCGGGAAGAGCCTGGACATGGACCATGCCCACCAGCGCCTGGGAAGAAGAAAAGAGGTCTCGCATGAGGCCTCTTTCTGAGATGGTACGGTTCTTTTCCTCTACTGCCTTAGATAGCTCGCATATCTTCGAAATCTCGAATTCTCGAGATCGGGATCAAACTCCACTTCGGTGACCATGAATCCCGGACCCTCGCTACTGTAGTCGCCGACTTCTAAACTATCGAGGCTCCCATCAGGAAGATACCGAAAGCTGAGCCCACCTTGAGAGTCAAGACCCAGGTAGTACTGCAAGAGCGAGCCCGGAAAGTAGTCCGGTAGGTTGGGGTTGTCGAGCCTGTACAGATAAGCCACCCCGCTCCGGGTCACCATCACCTTCTCTGGTCGCTTGAGCTTGTCGTAGAGGTAAGTCGATTCTCCTTTGCGGTCCCGTCTTTTCAGGACCTGTAGATCGGGAGTGTAGAGATAAGTCGCCGTGAACTCTCCATCTTCATCGCGGCCTTCGATCTGAAGGCTGTAGCTGTCGTGGTTCTCCAACCTGGCCAGAAGGTTATTCTCGTCGGCCAGAGCTGTTGAAGACAAGATCAAGACGATGAAAATGCAGAAAAATGTTGATGCGCGATGCATGCTGTTCTCCTACTTTTTGGATTCGTTTCCTTGAAATTGGCACGTACCGCTATTATAAAAAATCAGTCTTTGGAATGCAAAACGGCGGTGGCGAAATCTGCTAAGAGGGTCGCACTCATCGTGGAGTAGCCCCCGCTCGCCAGGGCGAGAATGGGAAGGTTCAGCTTCTTTGCAAACTCCAACACCCGCAAATCCCGGCGGTTGACACCTTCCCTCGTCAGCCGGAGTCCGCCCAACTTGTCATCTTGATAGACATCGGTCCCGGCGTTGTAGATGAGAAGCCGGCATCCCGGAGACAAATCTTCCAGCTTTTCCAAACCCAGTTCCACGGCACTCAGGTAATCGGAATCGCCCGTTCGCGGATAGACCGGGATAGGGACATCCACCCTCCCCTGGGGCTCGCCCCCCCACACCGGGTAGGTCGACCGATTGTAGCAGTCGAGAATCTTCACCGCTCGGTCGTCCTGATAGTCGACACTGACACCGTTGCCCTGGTGCACGTCGAGATCGACGTAAAGGATACCGTCTTCGGCGGATAGGGCCCCCTCGCCCCTGAGGGTCTCGATCACGAAAGCGATGTCGCTGAACAGGCAAAACCCCTCACCGCCGGTGCGCTTGGCGTGATGAAAACCCCCTCCCAGGGAGAGACATCCTCCCTCCTCCAGGGCCGTTCGAGCCGCCAACAGACTTCCGGCCACACTCCAGAGGGCCGGATCGACAAACCAGTTTTCGATACAGGAACGAGGAAAGACCGAAAGCCACGGAACCTCGATCACTTGCGTGACCGGGAGATTTCTTTCCAGTGACTTCAAGTATTCCACATCGTGAACGAAAGCAAGCTCTTCGAAAGTCAAAGGCGCCGTGGGACGCAAAACCCTGCCTTCAAGCTTCGAGCCGAAGTTCTCTTCGACCCGCTTCAAAGCAAGCTCGGCCCTGTTGAATTCGAACGGATGAAAGCAGTTGAGCATTCGGGAGCCGAAGAGGAAATGGGGATGGTAGACTAGCTTCACTGAGAGCGCTTTTTGTCAATTCGCTCGAGGATGTCCTTCGAGCCGGCACAACCGAATTTAGGGCTCAGGACAGAAGATTAAAACTCTCAAACCGCCCGCCGAATGACTCGTTGTCCGAGCCCACCAGAAACTTGCCGTCGCTGGTGAAGGCGATAGCCTCGGCTTTGGTCCCGGCAAGTTGCACACCGGAGCTTGCGTTGGCTTGAAAAGGTCGATCCGCTTCCGAGGTGACCGAACCGAGACGATAGACTTGAGAGTCGAACGGTCCTTCATCGCCGTTGTCCACGGCGGCGGTTCCCCAGAGTTGTCCCTCTCTGTCGACGGCCATGTCGGCGATCGAGCGCTGGCCCGGACCGAGGTGAGGAGAGTCGACCTTTTGGCCTTTCAAGCCGTCGGGAGTGAATCTGAGACCGTCCTCCGTGAGAGTGCCCCAAAAAATCGTACTTTGCCCGTTGTCATCGCCCCGGCCACCAAAAAGGACCGTCTGACTTCCGTCCTTGTTTTGACGCGTTGCCAAGCCTTCGACTTCTTGACCAAAGTCGGGCAGCACATGGCTTTTCCTGGCCTCCCCACCTTTGCTATTGACCGAGAGTTCGAACAAGCGAGCTTTGTTCTCGCCGAAGGAAGAGCCTTCCACGGCCAGATAGTTGCCTCGACCCTTCCCCGGTGTGATAGCTTCCAGGTCTCGGGCGCGTCCCGTCTTGCTCCAGTCGATGTCGAGGTCTTGGGTCTTGCCGGTGCCGTTATTGACCAGCAAAACTCTCTTGGAGTTGTCTTCCAACTTGGTATCTTTAACAGCGATGGAACGTTGCCGAGAGAAGGCGGCAAGCCCGCTGATATCGGGGAAATCGTCGGGTTTCCGGCTCGGAACGAAGCCATCTTGAGGCTGCGGGGAGCTATCTGTCGCGGCTTGGGCGCGAACAGGAGCACCGTGCTTGGTGTTCAGCCTGAGTATTCTATGATTCTGGATCTCCAACGGGCTTACCGTACCACACAGACTTTACAAACATGTGAACACTGCCGGGTTGGTGCTGAGGCGGCCCGGGTAAGGGATACCGATGGATGTGTATCACTGCGATACTTTCGTTTTGCCCCTGCCGGAAAAGCACCGCTTCCCCATGAAAAAGTACGAGTTGTTGCGCCTAGCCGTTCGCGACTGTCCCGAGCTTTCTCCCCATATCAACCTGCGACTGCCGCCCGCGGCCACCGACGAGCAACTCCTACGGGTCCACGCACCCGAGTATGTGGAAGCGCTCAAGACCGGGCAACTGGATCGACGGATTGAACGGGGCATCGGCTTCCCCTACAGCCCGGCTTTGCTGGAGCGGAGTCGCCGTTCGGTGGGGGCCACTCTGGCCGCCGGAAGGAGTGCGCTCCGAGACGGAGTGGCGGTCAATCTAGCTGGTGGGACCCATCACGCCTTTCGCCACAGGGGCGAGGGGTTTTGCGTGTTCAACGACAGCGCCGTGGCCATTCGCGCTCTGCAAGCGGAGAGGTTGGTCGAGAGGGCTCTGATCATCGATACCGACGTGCACCAGGGAAACGGCACGGCCTCCATTTTTGCTGAAGACCCGACCGTTTTTACCTTCAGTATCCACGGGGCCAAGAACTTTCCGTTTCGAAAAGAGTGTTCCGATCTCGACATCGCTTTGCCGGATGGAGCAGGCGACGCCGAGTATTTGGGAGCGCTGGAAGAAGCCTTGGAGCAGCTCAAGGATATCCCCGCCGATTTTGCTATCTTCCAGTCCGGTGCCGACCCCTATACAAACGACAAGCTCGGTCGGCTCGCGCTAAGCAAAGAAGGACTCAAGAGGCGCGATACGATGGTCTTCAGATGGCTCGCGGATCGCCGGCTATCAGCCGCGGTCACCATGGGCGGAGGCTATGCTCCGGAAGTGGAAGACATCGTGGACATTCATTTCCAGACGGTCCGGGCAGCGTTTTACTTCAGCCGTGAGGCCACAACTGCTTCTTCAACTCCAGCAGATCTCTAAGGGTCTCGAATCGGCTATCCGGGGTCTTTCGGAGCAACGGCGCGTAGAGAAGGTCTTGAAGCCCCAGCGTCCCGTCTTTCATGGCGTTGAAGAGCGGGCGAAACTGCTCGTCGGTGATCCCTAAATCAGGGGGGCGATGGCCCTGGACGCCGTCTTTGAGAGTCTCCAGTTGATTGATAATGACAGCGTACAGCTGTTCTACGTCGGCCGCCTCGAAAGGACTGGAGTTTGGCTTATGCAGGACGCTACGAAATTTGCTTTCAAAATCTTCCAGGGCCGCGTACACCCTGATGGCGGCTGTTTCATTCAGATAGGCCGATCGCACCCCGACGTAGAGCCCACGAAAGGCGGCTTCTCTCCGCTCGATCAAGCTGTTGAGCGTGACATCCCGAATGCCCCCTAGTGATAAGCCGTACTTGCTGAAGAGCTTTCCGAAACGCTCCTGATTCTTTTCGTTGGTGGCCGGCGCTTCCAGCACCCTGTTCACCACTTTCATCAGATAGGACGTGCTGAAAGGCTTAAAGAGATAGTCGTCCACATTCAATCGGATCGCTCTCACCGGCGTCTCTTGAGTGGTGTAGCCGGTGATGATGATGCACTTGATATCCGGCTTGAGCGCCTTCAGCTTGCCCAGCGTTTCCACGCCGTCCATACCGGGCAGCAAAACGTCGGAGATGACCAGGTCGAAGTCGTCCGACCCCTCGAATATCTCCAACGCCGCCTCGCCTAGAAAAGCCGACGTCACCTCCAGACTCCGACTCTGCAAAACGCCCGCCAAAATCTCGTTGAGGTCCGGGTCGTCCTCTATGACCATCACTTTTGCCACGGACGTTCCTTCCCTCACGGCCTATTCCGGGCCTTCAACTATTCACTCTTAACGGCCGCGGGATAGAATTGAGCAGGGTCCAAATAGTCGTGTCCGGCGGACATTCTCAGATGGTCGGCCAACAACCCGGCACCACCGGCGCTCACCGCGGCCGTGGCGATCCCAGCGACCCATCCGCCTCCGAGTTGGCTGGAAACCAAGGCACCGGCCGTTGCTCCCGCGACCTGGAAGGCCCGCTTCCAAAGCGTCGGATGCTTCTTGGAGAGTTTATTCACCACCGGGTCGACGTACTTCGATTCCTTCCGGGCGGTGTTTGGATGAAGGTTCTGGTCCGGCTGAACGACCTGGCACGGTTCGTCGGCCAACAATCCACGATCGTTTAAGGCCAGGCCGGTCAGGCTCGGAGCCACCATCGTCGGCTTCAGCACCAGACCCGGCACCAGCCACTCTTTCATGCCGCCGTCCACGACCTGGTCCAGCTGATGGATGGTACCCGAATAGCAACTGTCGCGAGTGGTGTGGTAGTAGTCGCCGGTTCGGTCTTTCACGCTCTCTTTCATGGAGAGTTCGAGGAGTTCTTTCTTCTGGTCGTCGGTCAGATTCAGCTTTCGGAGTTCCTGGCTCCGACCGATCTTACGAGCCGTGTGTTGGACCCGATCCCCGAAGCTTCCGACCTGATAAACGATGCCGTATTCTTTCCCGAATCCGCGCCAGAATTTGTACGGCTGCCCTTCACGTCGACGAGCTTCCACGGAGACCACCAGCCTGTTGTCCTGCTCTTTGCCATCCGAGGTTTTGATAGGGTCGGAGAACTCGAAGACGAGAGAAGAGTGTCCCACATTCATCATCGGCTCCATCCCCACGTAGACATCGGTGACCTTGTCCATCTCGATCCGGGTGTCTCGAACCCGGGGCTGCCAATCGGCTGATTCTCCAGCTTCGTCATAACCCCACCTCACTCCGGAAAGGGTCAGCTTGTCGCCGTCTTGAGCCTTGACTTTCGCTTCGGAAAACTGCTTGCTCCAGGGCCGGGAGTCGGCGAAGACATCTCCGGCGCGGCCTGTGTTTGGCTTGTGGGTGGATTGAATATTCACGGTTTCGTCCTCAAATTCCGTGAATAAGCGAGTGGGTCGACTTCAATCTATCTTTGGGCGCTGAAAGAAAGCTGAATCGACCCGACCGAAAGTGAACCAACCGTCGAGGAGAAAGACATGCAGAGGTGAAAAGCTCCGGTCTTGAGGCCGGTAAAGGATTCGCTACGCGAGTACTCGCGAGGTATTATTGGTGGGCTGATGTTCAGTCTGCCGCTGCTATACACCATGGAAGTGTGGTGGTCCGGATTTATGCTGGGCAGCGACCGGATCTTGCTGATGCTGGGGTTCACTTTACTCCTACTGCTCGGCTACAATACCTACGCCGGTGTGCGCAGCAACGAAACCCTGGCTGGGGTCGTCATCGATTCGACCGAAGAGCTAGGCCTGGCCCTGGTCGTTTCGGCGTGCACACTTTTTCTTCTTGGTCGGATCGAACCCGGGGACTCCGTCCGAGAAGTCATGGGGAAAATTGCTATTGAAGCGCTCCTGATCTCTATCGGCATATCTATCGGAACCGCCCAGATGGAACAGGGCACCGAGGAAGACCGGGAGAACGAGCGCGGCGCCCGACCCAAGGACCTTCTCGGTGTGATCAGTCTCTCGGCCTGCGGAGCGGTAGTGCTGGCCACCAATATCGCGATCACAGATGAGGTCGTCATACTCGGACTGGAGAGCGGCCATCGGCATCTGGTGGGGATGGTCGTGGTCTCTCTACTCTTGTGTGCTCTCATCATGGTGTTTTCCGACTTGTTGGAGACCCACAAGGAGCTTGCCCGAACGACCGGGATGAAGATCGCTCTAGGAACGGTCTTGTCTTATTCAATAGCGTTTTGCGCGTCGGCGACGATACTCTATCTGTTCGGTCGATTCGATGGCGTCGCCCTCTCCGGGTGCCTGGGAATGACCGTGGTCCTGACTGTGGCGGCTTCCATGGGGGCAGCCGCCGGAAAGATTCTGATTCGATGAAGATCGTCAATGAGGAAAAAAGTTGGTTAGAATGGGTTGTCTTTGTCCTGTCGGCTCTCTTGATCGCCGCCGTGACGGGATTTCTTGTCTACGACGGGGCCCAGGACGAGGGGCGGCCGCCGGAGATTCATGTGACGTTGGGCCGTCCGGCCCCCTCTCCCCACGGCTGTTTGGTTCCCGTTACGGTGACGAACAAAGGGGACGAGACAGCGCAAGAGCTCGAGGTGGAGGTGACCACCGCCGGCGAGCCTCCCGAGCAGGCCAGTTTGACCTTTGATTTCCTCTCCTCCGGGGAGGTCCGTGACGGTTGGGTCGGATTTTCTCGGATGCCGACCGGCGAACTCAAAGTTCGAGTGGTGGGTTATCGCTCGAAATCCAGGTAGTCAGAAACCGGCTTCCAACCCTTCCATCCGATCGCGATACTGCAGCGGACCGAGGTCGAGCGCTTTCACGTCCTCTTCGATCACCGCCCGGTCTCCCACCAACAGCACGATCATTCTTTCCGGATCGATATACTGCTTCGCGGCTTCCTGCACCTGACCAGCGGTCACGCTTCGGATGTTCCGGACGTAGTTGGAGTAGGTGTCCTCGGGCAGCGAATAGATCTCCAAGGTGGAGAGGTTGCCCGCCACATCGGAGTTGGTTTCGAACTCCGAAGGGAAACGATAGGCCAGATAGTTCTTGGCCTTCTCCAGCTCCTCCTCAGGCACCACTTCTCGAATCCCGGAGAGTTCCTTGAAGAACTCTCCGAGAGCCGGACCGGTCTTGTCCGTCTGGACCGAGGCCATGGCGTAAAAAGGACCGGCTTTCTTGCGGGTGACGAACGCCGAGCCGGCTCCGTAGGTGTATCCGTGTTGCTCCCTGAGGTTTTGGTTCAGTCGGGATGTGAACGAGTCGCCCAGGATGGTGTTGAGCACTTGGAGAGTGTAGTAGTCGGACGTCCGGCGCTCCACGCCTAGCCACCCGATCATCACGGTGGTCTGGGCCGCACCGGGCTTATCTACGATCACCACGTTTCTGCGAGCCACCTGGGGCGCTTCGGGAAGAGTGGTGGGAGCGAAAGGCTCGGTGGAATTGCTCCAGCCGGCGAAGGCCGAATTCAGCTTGTCGGTGGCTTCTTCCGAGGTGATATCGCCTACCACAATCAGGGTGGCCCGACCGGGCTGATAAACAGCCTGGTGGAATCCCTGGAGGTCGGACTGCTCGAAGCCTGCGATAGCGGAGTCCGTTCCGGTCACGCTTTCAGCGTATCGATGGGCTTCCGGATAGAGAAGACGAGGAAAAAAATAGCTGGCCACAGAGCTAGTGCTGTCGCGGTTCTGACGCAGCGAAGTCCGAAGTTTCTTCTTCACTCTTTCGATATCGTCCGGGCGAAAATCCGGACGCAACACCATGTCGGCAAAGACGTTCAAAGCTTCATCCAGGCGCGCTCGGGGCACACTCAGAGTGAGTCTGGTGGCGTCGAAGTTGGTGGAAGAACTGTAGTTGGCTCCCAGGAAGTCGAGTTCGTCGGAGAGCTCCAGAGCGCTCTTGCCCGCAGCGCCCTCTTCGAGAAGTGAAGAGGTGAATTCGGCCAGGCCGAACTCGCTGGGCGGGTCGGCGTTGGCACCGAGATCCAGGACCAGCCACATGCTGACCACGGGCACCTGACGACGCTCCACCGTCCACACTTCAATACCGTTCTTAAGGCGGCTCTTCTTGACCGCCGGAAGCTCGACGGACTTCGGAGCCGCCGGCTGAGGTGACTCGGTGCGGTGCGGCTGAGCGGAAGCTACTCCGTTGAGGATCAGGGCCAAACACAAGGCCATCAAAGAATATTTCATTTTTCAGCTCCAGGCTTCACGGTGAGTTCCACTCGACGACCGAGCGGGAGAAAGTCGACCACCGCTTGCTGCACGTCGGTGGGCGAGACACCCATGTATCGAGCCAGATCTTCGGCGAAATAGTCGGGGTTGCCGGTGGAACGATAGTAGGAGTTCAATCTATCCGCCTTGCCACCGAATCCGCCCACCCGCTCCATTCCAAAGAGAAAGCTTGATTCGATGCCGTTCTTGGCTCTTTGGACCTCACGCTCCGAGGGAGGCTCTGCTTGCAACTTCGCGATCTCCTCGTCGATGATGGCCTGAATTTTCTCCAGGTCTTCCCCGGGCTTGGGAGTCACCACTATCTGGAAACTGGATGACAAGTCACCGGACGTTTGGCGAGCCGAAATGCTCTGCACAATCTGCAGGTCGTAGACCAGGCGCTTATTCAAACGAGAGGTCTTGCTGCCCGCCAGGATATTGGCGGCGATGTCCAGAGCCGCGTCTCCAGGAGCATAAACCTTGGGCGTTATCCAGGCGTAGTATCGCCGGGGGAGTTGAACGTTGTCTTCCAGCGTTGCCCTCTTAACCTCATCCAATCGAGGCTGAGGTGGAGTCGCGCGCTTCACCTCTTCTCCGCGCGGTATCTCGGAGAACCATTTCTCCACCAGCTTGCGAGTCTTCTCCGTGTCGATATCACCGGCGATCACGAGGCTGGCGTTGTTGGGAGCGTAGTACTTCTTAAAGAAGCCGGTCACGTCGTCGTACGTGGCGGCGTTCAGGTCGGGCATGTAGCCGATGGTGGGCCAGTGGTACGGATGCTCGGGAGGATAGAGCATCTCGTCGAGTTTGATATCGGCCATTCCGTAGGGTCTATTTTCATAGCTTTGACGTCGCTCGTTCTTCACCACCTCGCGCTGGCCGTCCACCAGCTCCGGAGTCATGGAATCGAGAAGGTATCCCATTCGGTCCGACTCGAGGAAAAGGGCCACCTCCAGAGCGTTGGACGGCACCGTGATCCAGTAGTTGGTGCGGTCGGAGCTGGTGGAACCGTTGTTGTCTCCACCCGCGGCCTCCAGGAGGGTGTCGAACTCACCCTCTGCCACGTGTCCAGACCCTTCAAACATCAGGTGTTCGAAGAGGTGGGCAAATCCGGTCCGTCCCGGCGACTCATCGGCGGATCCCACGAAGTACCAGATGTTGGTGCTCACCATCGGGACGGTGTGATCCTCGTGAAGAATGACGTGCAAGCCGTTAGGCAGATCAAATTCCGTGAAGGGGACTTCCAGATCCGCATTGGCTGAAGCGGAAAACATCAGAAGGAGCCCTAGAATGGCTGATTTCAGTTTCATGAGCCGTTGTTCGCTCGGTTGAGGGGAAAGCCTACGTTAGATTCCCGACGGGGTTTGGTTGGACAGCTTCATAATCTTGATGGGGCTACCGTCTTTGTTCTTGTAAGTCTCTTTGAATGCGTCCGGCTGCACCAGTCGGTAGGAAAAGCCGTCTTCGGCCTTGCTGTCGGGTTGGCGGACGATGACCGCACCGTTGGAAAACTTTTGAGGAGTGGCCGCCGGACCTTGAAACTCACCGGAGCCGCCCACATAAACGGCGTGGCAAACGTCGCGGTCGTCCCGGCGATGAAGTCCGTACTGCGGAATGCCCGTGTCGGCGGTCTCCAACTTGTTCATCTTGCTCTTGATGAAGTCTCGGTCGGAGTTGTACATATCGCCCAGTCCCAGCCCCGGCTTGTCTTTGCTGTCGGGTGACCCGGAAGCGTGCTCCAGCACTCCTTTGAACTCTTGCAGGCTCAGGTTGCTCGGGTCTTTCCCGACCTTGTCCATGAGAGCTTTGCCCTGCTTCTCGTCCACCTGATTCATAATGATCACGCCGTTGCCGTCGGCCTTGACCGCTTGCCACGACTGGTCCTTATGATTGAAGAAGACGACGCCTTTCTCACCCGGCTCTCCGATCGGCTGACCCTGCCAATCGGTGATGGGCTTGCCGGCTAGATCGGCGCCGCTTTTGTCGGTGGCCCCCTTGGGATAGACCAAAGGCTCTCCGCCATCTTTGAACCGAGGTACGGGAAGAATAAACTTCTGGGCTCCCGAAACCACTTCGGTGCCTTTATTGAAATCCAACTGCTCGCCCTTGACCGTTCCCACACTCTTGGGTGCGGACATCTGGCCCGTCGTCACCGGCCGGCTGACCTGGGTCCCTCCGGAGACTCCGGTATTTTGGCCCAAGCTCCGTGGGATGAGATTGAGGTTGTTGGCCTGGCCACCTAGAGTGGCCTTGTCCAGAACGTTGCCAAAGGTCTCCGGCCCCGGCGAGGGCGGCTTACCGGCGGCGATATTGCGTTGAGCAAGGCTACCGCGCAGCATAAAGCTAGCAGCGGAGAAACTGGTGTTCATGGCCATCTGACTCAACCCCGTCCCCCCGCTTTACTCGTGGCGAGGGAGTTCGCTCAGCTTGATCTCGCTGCCGTCTTTGTTCTTGTAGGTTTCCTTGAACGCGTCGGGCTGAATCAAGCGGTAGGAGAAACCATCTTCGGCTTTGGAGTTGGGCTGGCGAAGGATGACCGCGCCGTCCTCAAACTTCTGAGGAGTCGCCGCCGGGCCTTGGAACTCGCCTTTGCCTTCGACGAAGAGAACATCACAGACATCCCTGTCGTCTCGGCGGTGAAGTCCGTACTGAGCCACACCGGTCTCGGAGGTCTCCATGGCGTTCATCTTGCTTTTGATGAAGTCGCGATCGGAGTTGTACATGTCGCCCACGCCGAGATCGCTGTGAGCGTACTCGAGCGCTCCCTTAAACTCTTCTATCGAAAGTTTGCCGGGGTCGCCACCGATCTTCTCTTGCAGTTTCATACCCTGCTCGTCGGTCACCTGATTCATGATGACCACGCCGTTGCCGTCGGCCTTCACCGCTTGGTAAGACTGGTCTTTGTGGTTGAAAAAGACGACGCCCTTCTCGCCGGGCTCGCCGATCGGCTTGCCCTGCCAGTCGGTGATCGGCTGACCGGCCACGCTGTTGCCGTCCTTGTCGGTCGCCCCTTTGGGATAGACCAAATCTTCTCCACCACCGTTTTCGGCGAATGTGGGCACCGGGATGATGAATTTCTGAGCGCCGGAAACCACCTTGGCTCCTTCATCGAAGTTCATTCCGGCCTGAGTGATGGTACCGTTGTCCTTGATGGGCTTCGGCTCTTGGGTCTCCATCTTGTCCAGTTCAATGGCTGTACCGTTCTTGTTGGTGTAGGTCTCTTTGAACGCATCCGGCTGGATCAGGCGGTAGGAGAAACCGTCGTCGGCTTTGGAATTGGGCTGTCTGAGAAGCACCGCTCCGTT
>Ga0207914_100529_pt1 | contig 14949 bp, 15 predicted proteins | sample DeeseametaMP2497_FD_184171 | JGI IMG/M metagenome (GOLD analysis project Ga0207914, IMG submission 184171) | Marine microbial communities from East of Antigua and Barbuda, Atlantic Ocean - MP2497 (SPAdes) | ecosystem: Environmental > Aquatic > Marine > Oceanic | place: East of Antigua and... | reverse complement strand
TACTTTCGGAGTCATGGACCTGTTCGGGCGGCGGACCGAGACCGCGGCCCTGGACGGGTTGCTGGCACAGGCAGCCGACGGCGCGGGGTGCGGGCTGGTCCTGTGGGGTGAGCCGGGAATCGGCAAGTCCGCCCTGCTGGATTACGCCGTCGACGCGGCCGCTGAGGCGACGGTGCTGCGCTGCAGGGGCACCCGGATGGAGGCGAGTCTCGCCTTCGCGGCGCTACACGAACTGCTGTGGCCGGTGCGCGACCGGTTGGAGACGGTTCCGGCGCCGCAGGCCGCCGCCCTGCGCTCGGCGCTGGGGATGAGCGGGGAGCCGGCTAACCGCTTCCTGATCGGCGCCGCCGTGCTGTCCCTGGTCGCCGGCCTGGCCCGAGAGAGACCGGTACTCGTCGTGGTGGACGACGCGCAGTGGGTCGACGAGGAGACCGCTCAGTGCCTGGGCTTCGTCGCCCGGCGGGTGCGGACCGATCCGGTCGCGTTGCTGGTCGCTGCGCACGAGGATCCCGACGCGGGCCCGTGGGAGGGCCTGGCGTCGATGCAGATCACGGGCCTGGCCGACGATGACGCACGGCGTCTGGTCGACGCTGTGACACCGGATGCCGACGAGAGCCTGCGACGCCGCACGGTCGAGATCGCGACAGGCAACCCGCTGGCACTGCGCGAGCTACCCACCCTGAACCGGGACGAGGTCCTGCCCGGTGCGATCCCGGTCGGGCCCCGGCTGCGGCGCGCGTTCTGCGCGCGAGCCGACACACTGAAGCCTGCAACGCGTGCGTTGTTGCTGCTGGCGGCAGCCGAGGAACGCGGCGACCGGCACCTCGTGCAGCGAGCGGGCGCCGGGTGGGGTGTCGATGGGTCGGCCTGGGAGGAAGCGCTGCGTTCCGGTCTGCTCGAGGCGTCGGGGGCGCGTCTACATTTCCGGCATCCGCTGATCAGGGCGGCCCTCTACGACGGAGCGCCGTTCGGTGAGCGCCAGGCCGCGCACCGGGCGCTGGCTGCGGGCTTGCCGGACAGCGCCGTCGGGGAACGGGCCTGGCATCTGGCTGCCGCCGCGGACACGGCGGACGAGCACGTCGCGGAGCTGCTCGAGCAGACCGCGCAGGGTTGCTTGCAGCGTGACGCGGGGCCGACGGCGGCGCGGGCGCTGCAGCGCGCCGCGGAGCTGTCACCGGAGCCGGCCGACGCTGCGCGCCGGCTCGCGATGGCCGCGCGCGCCAGCTGGGGCGCCGGGAATGCCGGGGCAGCACAGAGATTGCTCGCCGACGCGGAGCGCCTGGTGGGCGAAGAACCGGTCGTCCGTCTGAGCGCGGGGCTGCGGGGAATCCTCGAGTTCAGTCACGGCGTGGTCGATCGCGCCCACCGGTACCTCATCAGCGACATGGCGGTCGTCGACGGTAGCCGGGCCGCGGTGGAGTTGGGTGCGGTGGCGGTGCGGGCGGCATGGTCGGCCGGGCGGACCGACCTCCAACAGGACGCGCTGAACCGGCTGCTGTCGCTGCGCGCCGACGACGACCCGGACCTGTCACCGGTCATGCCTGGGCTGAAGTCCTGGTGGTCGTGTTACGACGAAACCGGAGAGTTGGCCGGCTCGTCCCCCGGCGGGGGCGGCGACACGGTCGGTCTGCTCGGCGTCGTTCCCTGGGCGCTACTGCCGCCGACGTTGCTGGTGTGGGCCTGGGGTGCCGAAGGGCCGCTGCGGGACGTCCTGGGTCTGCAGGTCGCCACGCTGCGGCGCCGGCAGGATCTTCCCGCGTTGGCGATGGTGTTGTCTCAGAACGCGGTCCTCGACCTGTTCTCCGGTCGATGGCGCGCCGCGGCGGAGGCAGCGGACGAGGCACTGCGGCTGGCCGAGGAGGTCGGCGCCGACCACGTCGCCACCCAGTGCCGACTCGCGCTGGCGAGGCTGGCCGCCAGCCGTGGCGACGACGCCGTGGTCGCGGAGAACACCGAGAAGGCGCTTCTCCGATCGGTGCCGCGCGGGGTCCGCGCCTTGAGCGCCTCGGCGTACTGGATACGCGGCCGGGCGGCGCTGTTCGGCGGTCGGCCGCAGGAAGCCCTGCACCACCTGACGCCGCTCCACGAGCCGGGCCATGACGCCGCGCATCCGACCACAGCCCTGCTGGCCACACCGGACCTGGCGGAGGCGGCGGCGCAGCTCGGCCGGTTCGACGTGGTCGAATCGGGGATCGCGCGGGCCGACGCCTGGGTCCGCCGCACGGGTGCGACGTGGGCCGGCGCGGCCGTGCACCGGCTCAGGGCCCTCGCCGGGCCCGATGCCGAGCGCCACTTCCAAACGGCCCTCGACGCGGGCGCGGGCGACGACCCGTTCGACCATGCCCGCACCCGGTTGCTCTACGGAGAATGGCTGCGGCGGGCGCGTCGGCGAGCGGACGCCGTCGAGCAGCTCGTTGCCGCCGCCGGCACGTTCAGCCGCGTCGGTGCGACTCTTCTGCATGCCCGGGCACAGCGCGAGCTCGACCTGGCCGGCGGCTCGAGCACCCACGACGACGCGGCCGGCCTGACTGCCCAGGAGTTGCGTGTCGCCCGGCTGGCCTCCGGCGGTCTGACGAATCGGGAGATCGCGGCGCAGCTGCTGATCAGCCACCGCACCGTCGGCCACCACCTGTCCAACGTGTACCTCAAGCTCGGGGTCACGTCGCGCGCCGAGCTCGCGCGCATCGACCTTTCCCGAGACTTCCACCTTCGCGGATGACCGATTGCGCGACCGATTCGCGCCGGCCCGCGTCCTCATAGCGTCGCCACCATGGTCGAAACCGAGGGCGCGATGAGCTGGGACGCGATCGACAGGACCGGAGCCGCGGTGACGATCGAGCTCGAGGACGCGAACCCGATCGGGGCCTACACCGTCGCGTTGCGCGACGGATCGCCGGTCGGGAGAGCCGAGTTCATCGATTCACCCGAGGTCGCCGGTGAGAGGATCTTCTTCCACACCGAGGTCGATGAGCAGTTCGGCGGACGCGGCCTGGCCGGCGCGCTGATGCGAGTAGCGCTGGCGGACAGCATTCGCCGGAACCTCACGGCGGTGCCGGTCTGCCCGTTGTTCGCGCGCCACCTGAAGGCCCACGGCGACGAGTTCGTGGCCGCTGGTGGCGCGTTCCGCCGCCCGAACCGTGACGACGTCGCACTGGTGACGCGGGTGGCCCGGGCCCGCCGGGACGGCACGTAATCGCCAGGATTGGCATAGATTCGGCGCGTGCCACGACGTGCCGTTCAGTTCTGGTGCGCCATCGTCATCGTCGGGCTGCTCGCCGGGGTGGCCGGTGCGGCGACGACGCTGCTGCTGCACGCGATCGAACACGCCACCTATCACTACAGCCTGGGGACCCTGCTGTCCGGCGTGGAAGGCAGCGGCCACCTGCGCCGCGCGCTGGGCCCGATGCTCGGTGGCGCGCTGGCCGGACTGGGTTGGTGGTGGCTGCGGCGGCGGGGCGACGTTCCGACGTTGGGGGCCGCGATCCCCGAAGCGGTCGGCACCGGTGGGCCGCTGCCGCGGCGAGCATTGTCGATCGACGCCGCTTTGCAGGTACTGCTCGTCGGGTCCGGGGCGTCGCTGGGCCGGGAGGGCGCGCCCCGTCAGCTGGCCGCGTCGTGGGGGGATCTGGGTAGCTCGAAGTTGGCGTTGACGGCCCGCGACCGCGACATCCTGCTCGCGTGTGCGGCCGGCGCCGGCCTGGGCGCCGTGTATGCCGTGCCATTGGGCGGGGCGCTGTTCGCCGCGCGGATCCTGATGGGCACGTGGCATCCCCGAGTGTTGGGCGTCGCACTGATCACCTCCAGCCTGGCGGTCGCGGTGGCGGCACCGGTCACCCATTTCGAGCACGCCGTGCAGTGGCCCCGGGCCGACGTGTCGTATCTGTTCGTGTTCCTGGCGCTGGCACTTGCGCCGCTGGCGGCGGCGGTCGGTTTGACGTTCGACACGGTGATGACCAAGGCCCGACCGACGGTGCAGCCGCGGTCCTGGCGGTTGATCCCGGCGATCGCGGCAGCCGGCTTGCTGACCGGTGTCTGCTCGCTGTGGCTGCCCGAGCTTCCCGGCAACGGCCGCAGCATCCTTCAGGTCAGCGTCAACAGCGGGCTCACCCTGGTCGCCGCGGTGGCGATCCTGCTGCTCAAACCGCTGCTGACGGCGTTGTTCCTGCGGGCCGGCGCTGTCGGCGGGTTGATCACCCCGGCATTGGCGACCGGAGCGGCGGCGGGGTCGATCGTCGCGCTGGCGCTCAACCAGTGGGCCGGGGCCGGGCTCGACGTCGCGGCGGTGTCGTTGACGTGCGCGGCCGGGGTGCTGGCGATCACGCAGCGTTCTCCGCTGTTCGCGGCGTTGTTCGTGTGGGAACTCGCCCGCCCGCCGCTGTGGCTGCTGGCGGTGTTCGCGCTGAGCGCGTGGAGCGCGCACGTCATCGCGGAACGGCACCAGCGGCGAGCCGCTAAAACCAACACAGCGGCGAGCCGCTAAAACACCCACCCAGCGACGCCGGCGGCACCAGCGGCGAGCTGCTACTGACGGAGCTTGACCCACTCGCCGGCGTCGCCCACGATGCCGACGGGCACCGCCCCGCTGAGGCTGACGTTGCGCACGCTGGGCCCTGCGGCGACGATCGTGGTGTCCTGCAGGATCGGCAGCACCGCCGCCATGTCCCACAGCACCGGTTCGACGTCGTCGATCACCTCGCCGACAGGCCGGGTGCCACGCAGCGCCGCATCGATCAGCGGCTGGATGCTCGGATCGCAGATTCCGGTGATGTTGCTCGGCGCCTGGATGAGTTCGTCGGATTCCGGGGCCGGTGCGGGCGTCACCACGGTGGTGGTGTCCGGCGGCTCCGGAGGAGGCGCAGGCCGCGCCGGGGTGGTCGTCGAGGAGGCCGGTGTGCCCGAGGGCAGCGCCGTGGTGGTCGGCACGGGGGTGGCCTGCAGCGCCGGGCAGCCGTACCGCGAAGCCAGCGCGGTGGCCAGATCGCCGCCCGCCTGCCGCCACCCGACGACGGCGTCGACGGTGTTGTTGGTCAGCGCGTCACCGTAGAGAACGACAGGATCCAGCGCCGACACCGATGCGTCGATGCCCACCGAGCGCAACTGGTCGGCGGCGGTGTTGGCAACGGCCGCCGACGTCGGATCGTCGTCGGCGACCCCGATCACCATCGTCAACGGCTCGCCGTCGCGGGTGAGCCTGCCGCGGTGGTTCTCCGGCGGGCCGGGGACAGGCGAGGGCGGGGCGGAGGTCTCGACCGAGTCGATCTGGTAGCCCTCCTCGACCAGCATCGACAGCGCTTCCTCCTGCGACATCGCCGGTGGGGCCGTGGGCACGTAGCCGGGATCGGACGGGGAGCGCACCTGGGCCTGCGCCAGCGTGACCGTGTTGTCGTCGCCGGCACCGACCGCGGCCAGCAGGTCCACGTCGAGCAGGCCGAGAATCGCTTCACGCACCCGGGTCTCGCCCAGCGCGGGCTGCCGGGCGCGCAGCGTCAGCTGCATCACACGGGGGGTGACGATCCGCGCAGTGCGCACATCGGGGATCGCCGAGAGCTGTGCGAACGCCGCGGCGCCGCCGTGCACCTGCGCGACCTGGGTGTCGCCGTTGCGGATCGAGTCGGCCAGCGCGGCGGAGGCACCGGCACGGCGGAACAGGATCAGATCGGGTGTGGCGGGCTCACCCCAGTACCGGTCGTTGCGGGCCAGCAGGATCTCGTCGCGCTGCGGGTCGATCGTCTCGACGCGGAACTGCCCACCGGTGACGGGCATCGCCCGGGACAGCCCGGCGGCGAACCCGCCCGGGATGTCCTTGACGATGTGCGCCGGCAGGATGTCGTTGAACAGCTCCCGCCACGCCGGATAGGGCTGCGAGAACGTCACCACCGCGGTCTTGCCGCCCTCGACGGACTGCACCCCGGTGATCAGGTCGTAGCCCGCAGGATCCACGGTGCCGGGCTGGCTGACCATCTGGCGCCAGAGGTACCAGAAGTCGTCGGCGGCGATCGGCGCGTTGTCGGTCCACTGGGCTTCCGGCCGGATCTTGTAGGTGACGGTGAACGGGTCCTGGCTGGTGACCTCCGCGGATTCCAGCAGCGAGCTGTCCATCTCCCAGCGCGAACCCGTCGGCGTCCGGGGATCCGGGACGGGGCGGAAGGTGCTCGGCAGCACCAGCGAGCTGATCGCGGCGTTCACCGGCGACTGGTCAGAGAGCAGATGGGCGTTGAAGCCGGGGCCGATCGAGTCGATGCCCATGATGATCTGGGTGACCTTGACCGGCGGCGGCGGCGTCGACTCGGTGGTGTCGGTGCTCTGCGGGGCGGGCGGCGGGCTGACGGTGCAGCCGGACACCACGGCCACAACCATGGGGATCGCCGCCAGCGCCGACCACCGGGCGGCGCTGACGCGTCGCGGAGTCGTCGGCACGCTGTACAGAGTAGCTATCGGCTATCCCCGCGCCTTGGCCCGAGCTTTGGCCCTGGCGCGCAGCGACGCGGTCAGCTCGACCTTGCGAACCCGCACGATCTCGGGAGTGACCTCGACACATTCGTCGGAGGCGCAGAACTCCATCGCCTTCTCGAGGTCCAGCTCCAGCGGGCGGGCCAGGGTCTCGATGACGTCCGCCGTGGAGCTGCGCATGTTCGTCAGCTTCTTCTCGCGGGTGATGTTGATGTCGAGGTCCTCGGCGCGGGGGTTGATGCCCACCACCTGGCCTTCGTAGGTGTCCTGGCCGGGTTCGACGAAGAACTGCCCGCGGTCGGCGAGCTGGATCATCGCGAACGGGGTGATGGTGCCCGAGCGGTCGGAGACCAACGAACCGGTGTGGCGGGCCCGGATCTCCCCGGCCCAGGGCCGGTACCCGTCGAACACGGCGTTGGCGATGCCGGTGCCGCGGGTTTCGGTCAGGAAGTCGGTGCGGAACCCGATCAGGCCACGGCTGGGGACGATGAAGTCCATGCGCACCCATCCGGCGGCGTGGTTGGCCATCTCTTCCATGCGGCCCTTGCGGGCGGCCATCAGCTGGGTGATGGCGCCGACGTACTCCTCCGGGCAGTCGATGGTCAGCGCCTCGAACGGCTCGTGCAGCTTGCCGTCGATGGTGCGGGTGACCACCTGGGGCTTTCCGACGGTCAACTCGAAGCCCTCACGGCGCATCTGCTCGACAAGAACCGCCAACGCCAACTCACCACGGCCCTGGACCTCCCAGGCGTCGGGGCGGCCGATGTCGACGACCTTGATGGACACGTTGCCGATGAGCTCGGTGTCCAGACGGTTCTTCACCATGCGCGCGGTGAGTTTGTGCCCGGACACGCGGCCGGCCAGCGGGGACGTGTTGGTGCCGATGGTCACCGAGATGGCGGGTTCGTCGACGGTGATGCGCGGCAGCGCGTGCGCATGTTCGGGGTCGGCGAGCGTGTCGCCGATCATGATCTCGGGGATGCCCGCGATCGCGACGATGTCGCCGGCTTCGGCGGTGTCGGTCGGGGTGCGCTCGACGCCGACCGTGCGGAGCAACTCGGTGATCTTGGCGCTGGTGATGACCGGATGACCGTCGACGTCGCGCATCCACGCGACCTGCTGGCCCTTCTTGATCCGTCCCTTGTAGATCCGGATCAGGGCGAGACGGCCCAGGAACGCCGACGCGTCAAGGTTGGTGACGAGCGCCTGCAACGGCGCCTCGGGATCGCCCTGAGGGGCCGGGATGTGCTCGAGCAGCACGTCGAAGAGCGGGTCGAGGTTCTCGCCGTCGGGATTCTCGCCGTTGGCGGGCTGGGTGGTGCTGGCGATACCGGCCCGCCCGGACGCGTAGAGCGTCGGCAGGTCCAGCGCCTTCTCCGCGGCCGCCTGCGCCTCGTCGTCGAGGTCGGAGGCGACGTCGAGCAGCAGGTCGTGGCTCTCCTCGACGACCTCGGCGATGCGTGCGTCGGGCCGGTCGGTCTTGTTGACGACGAGGATCACGGGCAGGTGGGCGGCCAGCGCCTTGCGCAGCACGAACCGGGTCTGGGGCAGCGGGCCCTCGGATGCGTCGACCAGCAGCACCACGCCGTCGACCATCGACAGCCCGCGCTCGACCTCGCCGCCGAAGTCGGCGTGGCCGGGGGTGTCGATGACGTTGATCACGGTGACACTGCCGTCGGCGTGGGCGCGGTGCACGGCGGTGTTCTTCGCCAGGATGGTGATGCCCTTTTCTTTCTCCAGGTCACCGGAGTCCATCAGGCGTTCGATCGCGTCGTCGCCGCGGTGGGTCAGCGCCCCCGACTGGCGCAGCATCGCATCGACCAGGGTGGTCTTGCCGTGGTCGACGTGGGCCACAATGGCGACGTTGCGAAAAGCGGGGCGTGAATTCACGCCGGTGATTGTCGCAGTGCACAGCGCCGATCGCGAAAACGAGAGAGACAGCTCACGTGAAGCCGAGCAAGCTCGCCGCCCAGAAACCGAAGAAGAAATGCTGCCGGAGCAAGCCGCGCTGCAAGCGCTGCCCGGTGGTGATCAACAAGGTGCACAAGGCCGAGTTGAGCGGGTTGCGCGGAAAGGAACTCGAGAAGGTGTTCAAGCGCGCGCGAAAGTCCTGATAGCGGGCTGTTTCCGGAGTACCGTCGAGGTATCCGTCAGGCGTGTTCTGGAGGTGCCGATCATGACGGTTTATCTGATCCCCACAGCGGTTCTCGTCGCGTTGCTGGCCGTGACGACGACGGTGGCCTTCTACCTCGGTCTGGCCAATTGGATCGGGGCGTTCTACGTGGTGCGGTGCGCGGCCTGCCATCATCTGACGTTCAACTCCCGCAACGCGCCGCAGGCCTCGTGCCCGCAGTGTCGCCATCCGGTGCTCACGCACCCGCTGCACGCGTTGACACATCCGGCCGACCGCTCGAATGTGCGGGTCGTCGGCGACCGGCTGCACTACTGAGTCGACGTCTCGGCCTGCTCGGCGCCCTGCGGGGCGCGCAGTGCGCGCGCCAGGTCGGGCAGCCACGCCCGGTCGGCCGGCACCCACGCCAGCGCGTCGAGTTCGTCGGCGCCGATCCAGCGCAACGCCCGGTGGTCGTGAGGTCGAAGCTCGCCGGTCTGATGGGTGACGACGTAGGCGCGCATCGTCAGCGTCTCGCTGAGCGCCACGTCAGCACCCAGGCGCGCGCCGACCGTCACCTCGACGCCGAGTTCCTCCCGGAGTTCGCGGGTCAGGGCGGCGGCGTCGCTCTCCCCCGGATCCGCCTTTCCGCCGGGCAGCTCCCACAAGCCAGCCAGCTGCGGCGGACGCGCACGCTGCGCCACCAGAAGACGGGCGCCCGAGATCAACGCTCCGGCGACGACGATCTGTTGGGCCATCGACGCTGACGGTACCGTCGAGGGCATGGCTGTGTTAACGGACGACCAGGTAGACGCCGCACTGCCCGACCTCGACGGCTGGGAACGCGCCGACGGTGCGCTGCGCCGCTCCATCAAGTTCCCCGCCTTCCTCGACGGCATCGACGCCGTGCGCCGGGTGGCCGAGCACGCGGAGGCCCAAGATCATCACCCCGATATCGACATCCGATGGCGGACAGTGACATTCGCACTTGTCACACATTCCGAGGGTGGCATCACCGACAAGGACGTGCAGATGGCTCGCGAGATCGACGGGATCGTGGGCTAGCCGCAACCCACGCCAGCGTCACGAGCGTGGCGACCGGGTAGATCACCCCGGCCCAGGCCAGATACCAGGGACGCGAGATCTCCCAGATCGTCGGCTGGGCAAAGCTCAACAGCCATGGCACCCCGACCAGGCTGAGCGTAAGCCAGCCCCATCCGAGCACCCGGGCGCCCAGTCGACGGGCCAGCGGGCCGTGCAGTAGCCAGATCATCAGCGGAATCACCCACACCCAGTGATGTGTCCACGAGATCGGCGACAGCAGCAGACCGAACAACTGCACGATCACGATGGCGGCCAACCGATCCTGCGCGCCGCCGACCGCGCGCCACGCCAGCAGCGCCAGCGCCGCGGTCACGACGATCCCCGCCACTACCCACGGCCCGTAACCGGCGTCATAGCCGAGGATCCGCGAGATGGCACCCCGCCAGGACTGGTTGAACGACGTGCCGATCGGCCCGACCCGGTCCGCGTCGCCCAGCAGATCGGTGAAGTAGTAGCGGGCCTGATCTCCGACGACGAGCAACGAGAGGCCGACCGTGGCGACGAACACGACGGCCGAGAACACCGCCGCGCCCCAGCGCCGGGCGCCGAGGAAATACAGACCCGACACCGCGGGCGTGAGCTTCACCCCCGCGGCCAGGCCCACCAGCAGCCCGGAGAGCCACCACCGGCTGCTGTACACCGCACCGAGCACTGCCAGCACCAGCACGACGTTGATCTGGCCGTAGTCGAAGGTGCTGCGCAGGGGCTCGGTCCAGATACCAACCGCCGTCCACAGCATCGCGACACGACGGGCGTCGTGGCGTGGTGCGGTGGTCAGCAGGCGCTGGCTGGTCCGCACCACCCCGTACAGCGCTGCGACGATGCCGAGTTGCCAGACCAGCGCCAGCAGTCCGAACGGCACCAGCGTCAACGGATAGAACACCACCGCGGCGAACGGCGGATAGGTGAACGGCAGCGGGAAGTCCGGGGTCTGGTCGGCGTAGACGTAGTCGTAGAGCTCGCCGGGCCGGCCCAGGGTGGCGGCGCCCCCGACATAGACGTGCAGGTCAACGAAGTTCGCGCCGGTGGGCACCAGATAGGTCCACGCCAGTCGCGCAGCGATGCTCGCGATCAGCAGCAGCGGCGCTGCGGCTGACAGCCGGGCCGCCAGACGGGAGCCTGACGTTGCTGGGGCGGGTGCGGGGTCGTTGATGCGCACGACTCTAGCGACCGGTCACCATCCGCCTTCACCTCAGTAACGGTTCCATAAATGCCACACATGTCACTTGAGTAACTCCAGTAACAAGCTAGCTTCGGTTCAGGCGAGCCAACCGTGCCACAACGAACTGGAGAGTTTCATGCACCGCACCCGAAAACTGTTTGCAACAACGATGATCGCGGCGGCAGGCGCGGTGTCGGCCGCGGTGGCGCTCAGCGCTTCCGCTACTGCTCAGCCGGCCCCGGTACCCGCGCCCGCACCCGCGCCGGCCGTTCCGGGCATGGACGTGCTGCAGCAGCTGGTGAACCCGGCGGCGGCGTCCAGCCTGATCCAGACCTTCGCCAACGCCATCAGCCCCACGTCCGCGGCGACGCCCGCGACCGCCCCGGCCACTGCACCCGGAGCAACCGCCTCGGTCACGCTGCCCCAGCCGGTCAACACGCTGCCGGCCGTCGCCACCCCGGCCGCTGTCGCCACCCCGGCCACCGCACCCGCGTCGCCGCTGGCCGGCATCACCGACCAGCTGGGTGTCCCCGGCAGCCTCGCCTCGCTGCTGCCCGCCGACAACCCGCTGGGCGGACTGCTGCCGACCGGTAACACCCCGGCAGCCGTCACACCGGCAGCCGTCGCGCCCGCGGCGACCGCACCGGCACCCACCGGGCCCGTCGGCACGACCGATCCGCTGGGACCGATGTCCCCGCTGTCGGCGCTGCCCTGATCGAGCCCCACACCAACCAGGCACATCAACGAAAGCAATTGGGGGATCATGTCAACGATCAGGACGATGCTCACCACCGTCGTCGCCGTGGGCTCGTCAGCCGCGTTGCTCGGCGTGACCGGTGTCGCGCACGCCGACCCCGCGGCGGCGCCCCCGCCGATCGACGGCCTGCAGGCGCCCGGCCTGCCCGCGGTGCAGAGCCTCGGGCCGGTCATCCAGCAGGCGGCTGCTGATCCCACCAATGCTGCTTCGATGCTGATGGCCGCCGCCGCGGTGTTCGCCGGAGACACGGCGGCTCCGCCGCCGTCCCGCGACGTCGCGTCGGCGGTCAACCAGTTCGTTCAGCCGGTGGCACACGTGCCGGCCACCGGCGCGATTCCCGGCACGCAGGCGCACCTGCCCGCCGGGGTCGACCCCGCGCACGCCGTGGGACCCGCACCGGAGGCGCTGCCCGCGGCCGCACCCGAGGTGGCCCACGCGCCTCTGCCCGAGGTCGCTCCCCCAGGGCCGGCCCCCGAAGCGGCCCCTGCTCCCGAAGCGGTTGCCCCGGCTCCGGCCGCCCCGGCACCGGCAGCCCCTCCCCCTGCTCCTGAGGCGGTCGCTCCGGCTCCGGCTCCGGCTCCCGCGCCGGAAGCCATCGCGCCGCCGCCGGCTCCGGACGGGGCCGCAGCGCCGGTCGCGGCGCCCGCGCCCGCGCCCGGCTTCGGCCCGGACGCCCCCGTCAAGCAGGACTTCCTGTACCCGTCGATCAGCAACGGCTGCCTGGCCGACGGCGGCAACGTGCTGGCCACCGCGATCTCGGTGGCAGGCCCGGCGAAGATTCCGGCTCCGGGACCCGGACCGGGCCAGACCGCCTATGTGTTCACCGCGGTCGGCACGCCCGGCCCGGCCGCCGAGCAGAAGCTGCCGCTGAACGTCACGTGGGTGAACCTGAGCACCGGCAAGTCGGGCAGCGCGACGCTCAAGCCGCGGCCCGACATCAACCCCGAAGGTCCGACGACGCTGACCGCGATCGTCGACACCGGTTCGGGCAGCATCATGTCGACCATCTTCGGTCAAGTGACCACGACCGAGAAGCAGTGCCAGTTCATGCCGACGATCGGTTCGACGGTCGTCCCGGATGCCCTAGCGAACACGCCGGCGGTCGCGCCGCCGAACTGAGGGGTCAGTAGGCCATGAAGAGGATGGCATCCCGGTCGTAGTCGCGGCCGGGATGCACCTGCGACAGGTGCTCCTGGGCCTTCTCCACGAGGTCGTCTTCATCCTTACCGGTGATGGCTTCGCCACAGGGGCAGTTCAGGTGAGTCTTCATGTGTTCACAATGGCACAGCCGTGGCCCGACCTTAAGCCAAGATTTCGGCATGGACCTCTATGACGTGATGCGTACGACGGGCGCCGTCCGACGATTCACCGATGATCCCTTGCCCGACGACGTGCTGGTCCGGATTCTCGACCATGCCCGCTTCGCGCCCAGCGGAGGAAACCGGCAAGGAGTGCATGTCATCGCGATCCGCGACACCGACACGCGCGAAGCGCTCGGTGAGCTGAGCATGCCGGCCGCGCGTCGTTACATCGCCCAGAAACGCAACGATGAGGGCCCGTGGAACCCGCTGCGGCCCATGGGCATATCGGCTGAACAGGTAGCTGCCACAGAGGTGGCTCCCGACTTCACGGCACCGCTGCTGACGTCGTCGGTGGTGCTGGTGATCTGTGTCGATCTCGCGGTGGTGGCTGCCGTCGACCAAGATCTCGACCGCGTCGGGGTCGTCGCGGGCGCGTCGGTGTACCCGTTCGTGTGGAACGTTCTGCTGGCCGCCCGCAACGAGGGATTCGGCGGGGTGTTGACGACGATGGCGGTCGCCGAGGAACCCCGGGTCAAGGCGCTGCTGGGCATCCCCGACGGGCATGCGGTCGCCGCGGTGTTGCCGCTGGGCAGACCCCAGCGGCAACCCACCCGGCTGACCCGGAAAACCGTCGCCGAGTTCGCCACCTGGGAGAGATTCGACGGCGCGGCACTGTGACCACGGCGCGGCACTGTGACGACGGCACCGTGTCGTGAGACCTTGGACAGGTGGCGATCACGCTGGGTTACGCGTTGAGTCATGCCGGCGCCTGCGCCGACCTCGATGAGCAACTCGCCGAGCTCACCGCGGTGGGCGTCGACCCGCGACGGATCTTCACCGACAAGGCCGCGGGATCGAGCGACAAGATCCGCGCCGGACTGCTCGCCCTGCTCAGTTACGCCCGTGCCGGCGACGTCGTCATCGTGGTGGCCCTGGAACGGCTGGGCCGCTCGGCCGCCGAGGTAGCCCGGACCGTGAGCGATCTGAATGCCCGGGGCATCACGCTGCGTTGCCTGCGCAACGGACTCGACACCGCCTCCGCATCGGGGCGCGTGGTCGTCGCCGTCCTCAGTGAACTGGCCATGCTGGACGCCGACGATTCCACCGAGTCTGCGCAGAGATCGTGACGCGGCCCGTTCTCGCGATCTGACCGCAGGCTCGGTGCTGAGGTTCTCTCTAGGCCTTGGCGGCCTTGGCCTGCTTGGCGGCCGCTTTGGCTTCCTTCTTGTACGTGCGCACCTTCTGTAGTGAACCCGGACCGGTCACATCGGCCACCGACATGTGCGTCCCAGCTTTGCCGTAGTCCCCCGCCGCGGCCCGCCAGCCCTTCGGGGTGACGCCGTACTGCTTGCCGAGCAGAGCCAGGAAGATCTTCGCCTTCTGCTCTCCGAACCCGGGCAACGCCTTGAGGCGGCGCAGCACGTCCTTGCCGTCGGCGCCGTCGGACCACAGCGCTGCGGCGTTCCCGTCGTACTCGTCGACGATCACCCGGGCCAACGCCTGCACGCGGGCCGCCATCGACCCTGGAAACCGGTGTATCGCAGGGGTTTGCGCACACAGTGCGGCGAACTTCTCCGGGTCGTAGTCGGCGATCGTCGCCGCGTCGAAACCGCCGATCCGGTCGGTGATCTTTTTGGGCCCACCGAATGCGACCTCCATGGCGATCTGCTGATCCAGCAGCATCCCGACGAGCAGCGCGAATGGGTTCTCCTCCAGCAGCGCGTCGGCCGCGGAATCCTGGACCAGGCAGAGCTTCGACGTCATACCGGCAGCTTACGACGGGGTTGTCCTGTCGCCTACCGGCCGTGTACGGCCCGCAACCCGTTCTTGTCGGTGGGTGCTGCTTTGATGGGGTTATGTCCGCTGCTGCAGCGTTTTTGGTTGACGATGAGGTGTCGCCGAAGGAGCGGTTGGCGGAGTTGTTTGAGCAGATCGCGGAGTTGACCGGGCAGCGCAACGCCATCGATGCGCAGATCGTGGACATCGTGGCCGAGATCGATCATGGCGGGTTGGCCGGGATGACCGGGGCGCGGTCGATTTCGGCGTTGGTGGCGTGGAAGACCGG
>Ga0207914_100528_pt1 | contig 14957 bp, 18 predicted proteins | sample DeeseametaMP2497_FD_184171 | JGI IMG/M metagenome (GOLD analysis project Ga0207914, IMG submission 184171) | Marine microbial communities from East of Antigua and Barbuda, Atlantic Ocean - MP2497 (SPAdes) | ecosystem: Environmental > Aquatic > Marine > Oceanic | place: East of Antigua and... | reverse complement strand
AGCGATTCCGCCCAAATCGATTTCCTGAGATTCTATTATCGGATGCCGACTCAAGACAACGAGCTCTCCTCTGCTTCCACCCCTAGCTAGACTGTAGCCGTCTAGCCCGTCCGAAATTGTTGGTACTGGATCTGCTTTTGGGTCTGCAAGTGGTGCCCGAGCTTCTTGAAGAGCAATTACTTCGATACCAGAGTCGGCCAGGTACTCCGCAATCGCTTCAGGACCCCCAAGCCCCGCTCTGATATTGTAGGACATCACCCTTAGGTTGGGACCGTCTTTCGACCTAGCCGGAAGCTCGAGGCCCATGAAATAAAAGACCCCTAGCAAGCCGGCAACAAGCCCAGCGGCGACAGCCTTCTTGTTCCACGCCATTAGAACAAGAATCGGAATGGGTGCCAACAAAATGAAACCTGGAAGATAACGCAAGAGAATCAGAAGCCACTGGGTTTCGCCGTAGACACTCCAGAGAACCGGCAAGAAAGCCAGCACCACAAGATAGGCTATCAGACCACCTGCACCAATGTTGTGGAGCATCTTTTTCAAGGACTAGCGCCTCCAGCAAAGAGAGTCGACCAACATGTCTATCAAATCCTAAAACCGTCACAGGACTCACAGAACGTCACAAAACCGGTAAGAACGTCTGCATTAGTGCTGTACTCACACCCGAGTTCCATAAGAACGACCTCGGACTCGTGGAGCCTCTCTCCATTCATGTAGAGCAACTCATCAGGCTGCATATCCGCCAATACCGAATTTCGCAAGCCACGAGCAACAGTGCGACATTGCTCCATCGATAGACCGCTATCAACTAGTTCGTGATGTAGCTTCTCCGCAATGTCTCGTGGCAAAACCTCGAGTCGAATGATAGCCTCCACGATCACGCGCCAATCTGGACGGCTGGTCGTCCAAGTTGACCCCGACGGCTCGAGGTTTCGAAGAAGAATACCCACGGAGAATGGTTCGGTGTACGCCCAGGCGCCCCCTTGGAACTCAAGGGCCAGGCGGAATTCGGGCACTCGAGTAGAAACGAAACTGAGTGAAGAGAGATAATATAAAAATCGAGGGAATGAGTCAGGATGAGATCCTAGCCCTGCCGGACGAGCATCTGGACTCTCTGATATTCACTGGAAATCCGGTCGTTCTTCGAGCAGGCAGCGCGGAGGTGTTAGGATCATTCTCCTGTTCCGAACTAGCTCTTCAAATTGAGCTTGCCCAGATCGATGGTGGCGGTGAAGGCGTGCTTGTCCTTTTGACTGTATTGGCAAAGAAAATTGCACGGCGTCGCAACTGTAAAACCCTTGAATGGGTCGTGCACGCAGTCGACTGTGCTGACCCAAACTTGAAGCTGAGACGTGTTCTGGAACGCCGAGGTTTCGAAGTCGCACCTTACGGCTCATCTAGCGCATATCTGCTGTCCGAGGCGGTCTAACACAATGCCGAAGTTTTCTGTCTGGGAGATTCTACTCGATCATTTCGAGATAGACCACAACGAGAAGTGTTGGGAGTACCTAAATCGGAATCCGTCAACCGAGAAGCTAGTGGTCGATTTCGCCTATGAATTCCACCTATGCCCGGGCATTTCAAACGATGAACTTGATCTGCTCACAGAGCACTTCAAACAGAAATCTGAGCTTGTCGAACGGATAGCTTACGCCAAGGTCTTTTCCGAAGAGGACGCGACCAGGCTGCTAGATAGCTTCTCGTTGTCTCATGAATTCAAGCAACGCGAAATTGACCTAACCAAGTACCCAGGCGTAAGAACTTCTAGTGAAGCCGTATTTGAGGTTTGGCGCCAAGACGACAATGGAAATGAGTTTCTCATCTCAACATTTCAGAATGATTTTGAGGCGCGGCTCTATCGGAAAAGGCTCGAAAGACGCGGTCACAAGCAGCATTATTGGGTAAAGCGCGTCGGCGATGACTGACCGTGCCACTACGAACATCGATAGCAACCTGGACACTTAACAAGCTACAATCAAACGGCTTCCGGCCGTGACGACCACCTGACCGCATTGAGCAGCCCTCCCAGTTTGCTGAAATTCAACAGCCAACATGCCCTACCGGACCCCAGGTCTCATCTGTTCTTCCGTGATTCCTTCCAGAAATGGGTCTGCTCGTCATCCGGCGGACCGTCAGGCCACGCGAGTGAACGATAGAACGCGTCCTCCAGGCTCCAGAACCACTTCTCTCCGATGCAGTCCTCGCCTTCATTCAAGAGACCCCATCTACTCTCAGAACACGGACAGTCGTGCCGGTATCCGAGAACTTCACCATCACCCGTATGGAATAGCAGTGTCACCACCACCTTAGAGCCCCTCTGTCCATCGATTCGAGACTCATTCTTCCAGTCCATCTGCGCAGCCCTACAAGCGTCCGCGGCACCCTTTACCCTGAACCCGGCCATCTGTTCCGCGATGAGTTCCGCCAAGCCTATAGACTCCCCACCAATACTGCGGTCCCAGCCCCTGCAGTACTTGAGAGCGCGGAGTATTACGTTAGAGGCTCTTGATGCAGAAGATACCTCTGAATCGATACGGGCCTGCCGCCAAGGCCTTAGCTCAACCGGAATCTGGCACTCAATCTTGTATTGCTCCTCTTCAAGCGGAGTAATAATGATCCACCAGGGCGAGCTGTAGTCGTCTTGACTCAACAGACAGACTCGATCGACCGAAGTCAGTGCGTAGACCGGCTCCTCGAATTTCAAATCGTGAAGGAAAGGAAGGAGCTTCTTCATGCTGTCGGCGTCCGTCAAAACACGGTCCTGGCTCGAGAACTCCTCCTCGAGGGGCACTCCATCTTGACAGCTGCAGCGAATGATCTCCATCCTCTCAATTTTCTCATCGCTCAGCGAGAACCTCTAGATCTCTCAGCGGGACACGAGCAGGAATGTAGAATTGCTCATTCTCAGCGCGGACGACGCTCAAGCCTCCTGCAGACCTTGTCTACTCGCTTCAGTAACTGCCAGGGTTCAAGATTGAAGTCGTCCTCCCAGACGACTTGCTCTGATATCTCTGTTTGTTGGACAAACCCGGCGTTCCTCAAGATCTGCGAGAATCTCTCCGAAGGATATCTTTCAATCTGCTCCTGAAGCAATTCTAACAATTCTCGATTAGCCTCCTGTCTCCGTTGATTCAAAAAACTCTCGTCCACGAACCCTTTTCCTCTCTAGCCTCAAGCATCATCATTATGGCAGGTCAATCTCTTGCACGATATCCAGCTCGCGATTCAGATACCGCAGCTGATTGCCGGTCCATTCACTAGCATCACGCCAAAACATTCGATCACCTGCGACCCAGAAGCTCTCTGAATTGAGTCGCTCACTCGTTGTCGCCCCCACCGCCCAGACTGTCCGAGGCCCCCGAAATGAGACGAAGGCCTGGTCCACCCACTCGGAAGAGACCCACCAGTTAGACTCCGCCAGGTTAATGCGGGGGGTGCCTTTGAGCAGCAACTCCACGGCGGTATCGACGGTGCCCAGCTGAAAAAAGAGTCTCAGAATCGTAGAGTCCGGCTCGCTAACTCCTAACCTTCTTCCTCTAGGTGTCCCACACGCTAGATAGTGCATCTCGCAGAGGTAAGCGTCGTGGAAGTCGTTTGTGAACTCCTGCAGGGCCTCGATATCAGATTCTGTTTCCACTCTTATCCAGCTCAAGACTGGTCTCCCCAACGGAGCAGGTTCTCCATCCCGGGGAATTAGATAAGGCAGTCCGTCAAACCTATCCAGGCAAGAATCCCAACGCATTGCTGCAATCCAGGGCTCTTCGATTTCTTTTACGAAAACCACGGTAGATGTCGAGGCAAAATCCCAGAAAATTGTTGATTCTAGATTTGGACGAAACACTCATCTATGCGACGGAACTGGCACTCGAAAGGGAACCCGATTTCTTGCTAGGGCAGTACCACGTGTATCAGCGCCCAGGCCTCGCCGCGTTCCTTGAGTTTGCATTCGCGCAGTTCAATGTCGCTGTTTGGACCTCATCTAGTCGACCCTACGGTAGAGGTATTGTCAGCCAGATAATGCCAAATACACACCTCCAGTTTCTTTGGGCAAGAGAGCGCTGCACCTATAGAATGTCCCACGAGCTTCAATGCCATTACTGGGTCAAGGACCTGAAAAAGGTACGGAGAGCCTACGGCGTTCCGCTGGAGACAATCGTAGTGGTGGATGACTCCCCCGAGAAGCTTGAGCGTCAATATAGCAACCTGGTTCGAGTCGACCCCTACTTCGGGTCGCAATCGGACGACGAACTGCACGCCCTAGTGGATTTTCTCAAATGGCTTGATGGACACGACAACATTCGACCTATCGAAAAGCGACGCTGGAAGGCCCGCTGCCGAGGAGAAGATTCCGACTGTCCCTGAGGAGAATCTTTACCTATTTCACGGGAACACAGAATGCCTTAAGCTCATCCCGCTAAAACCAGGCGGTCTCCGCACATGAAAACAACCCGATCTTTGATGAGTGCCAAGTTGCGGGGCTGCTCGACTCCAGTCTTCAGCCGAAAAAGAAGACCTCCGTGCCAATCAAGCGCAGCAAGCCCACCCTGGCAAGGAACATAGACTCTACCAAGGCAGTCACAAACTGCCTGTTCCAACCCAAATCCGCGCCTAACAGGCAAGCGAACCGACCAAAGCTCTTTCCCGACCCGGCTCAGCAGTCTCACAACACCCTCACTTACCGCGATCCAGCCGTCGGGGTGCTCTGAAAACGTCGCTACGAATGAAGATTCGAAACACCTGGCCCCCTTGATATCAAGGACGACTGATTGTTTCGTATTCAGCACACCAAACGCGATCTCGCCGAAACGGTTGGCAGAAACCAAGGAATCCGCCTCTTTGAAGTCCAGGTCTTTCCAAAGAACTGCACCGTCTGCACCTAGCAAACAAGGTCCGCTGTCGTAGTAGCCGGCGAGCGCAATCTCGCCTGTTTCCAACACAGCCGGGGGCAAGGTATCGAAACCAAAGAGTCCAAGTTCTTTAACTCCGTTATCCAGCCCGAGCCAAACCCCACCGCCGCAGGTACTTAGCAACGGGTGTCCGCTTCTGGTGATTGCCGGGGAAGGTCCCGAGTCTTCTAGTCTGTCCGAAACCTCCCAAGTCCGGACAGTTTGCCCGTGAGCGTCCAAGAGATAAGACCTATGACATGCGTTGACCAGTATCAAACCGCATTCCAGTGCAAGCGGTGCCGAGCAGAAGTCGGAGAGCTTCTGCTTCCATAGCAGCTCGCCGCCTGAGGCCACTTTGGCCACTATTCCATTCCCCGCGATCAAGAAGTCACCGCTCTCGGATAGAACCACGGAACCGGAAACAGGAAGCTCTAAATCGAGAATGATAGTGCCTTCGGATGCTCCTTCGAAAGGTGCAAGAGCCGAGTTCCTCAGGTCACGTCCAGTTCTAGGCCAATCTGATTTGGCAAGCCTCAGACCCTCACTCATTACCTTCGACGAAACGCTCGAGACTCGGGTACAGCCAATCTGCGAGATCGCAACAGCAACATTGATCCAGTGATTCAAGTTTTTTGGCTTTATCCTTATGGCGGAACCATCTATGCAGTTCCTCATCTAACGCCCAACCAACTTCCGCAGGAGTACGCAAACCGACGAGCCTGGAGACAAAACTCGCGGCAATAGGATCATCAATTGCCGGGTAACGATAAATTGCGGAAAGCACTGCGCTTTCCTGACGTCGCCTATGCTGGTAGCGCCTGGCCTTCTTCATACGCCTTATTTGCCTGCGGTGTCGGGGATTGGACCACTGCAAGTCGGGGAAAAGATTGTTGGTGGAGGGTGAGGTAGAGGGGGATTCCTGAGAAACGACGGGCTGAGCCCTGTGTAAGGTATCCAATTTAGATGCTTCGTGTTGCCGCCCGAAGCGGGCCGTGTATTCCGCAATTCGCGGTGCCAACAGGATAACACATTCAGTCGACTGATGAAACTCTGAGTTCCAGGCGACGGCCAGGAAGAGGGACCGGAGAGGCGTGGACAAACTGGAGAACTTCCGTTGTTTCCTGGGTGCGAACGAGAAACGTTAGTGCCCGAGAAGTTCCCCAGCTTGACACACCACGACGACGTTGGCCGGGGTTGTACGACAGCAAGACCACGGGAGGGACGACCTGGCAGGTCAGCAAGTCTTTTTTGATATTTGTGAGGGGAGAAAGAAAGACAGGGACGGGCCTTCGGCCCTGTCCCTGTTTAAGAGAAGATGAAGAGGGTATTAGCCCTCGCCGAGAAGGCGTCGGCCAAGCTTGCAAGCGGCCTCCTCCAGCATGTCATCAGTCACGTGCGAGTACACATCGGCCGTAAGCCTGATCGAGGCGTGGCCCAACATTGCACTCACGACCTTCAAAGATTCGCGCTCTTTCACCAAAGCCGTGGCCGCCGAATGCCGCTTATGCCGAGCTCGGCATAAGCGTCATTATGCCGCGTTCCGGATTATGCCGAGTGAATGCAGCGTCCGCGCTTGCCGTCCGCTTCCAGCTTTGACTAACTCGGCATAATCCGTTGAAGTTTACCTACCAAATATGGAGGTGAACGATGAATGAAAGATCTTATACCTTGCTTAGAAAGACCCTCAATCGGGCAGCTCGAGGACCGTTTGAAAACGACATCGGTCGGTTCATAGAAGGCCAGTTGGCCAGGGGGTACAACCTGGGCACAACGAAATGGCACGTCTACTCCGTTGTTCGCTTCGGTGAGTGGCTCAGCGGCCGTGGCCTACGGCCAGCTTCAGTCACAGCCGAGAACATAGATGAGTTTAACCCACCTCAGCAGCACAATCTTCGACGGAGATGGAGTGGGGCAGCGGTCCGCGATATTATCGAACTTGTCACTGGCCGTCCTGTCCCTTGTAAAGCGGTTGAAGATCCATCTGACTTTGAGAAGCAGACGGAAGAGATTACCCGCTCCTACGCTGGATATCTTCGAACTGAACGAGGTCTGGTTGAAACGACGAATTCGCGTTACGTGAGCCTCGTGCGAGCGTTTCTATCTTCGCTGGTGCCTGGCGATGGCAAGGCACTGGATTTTGGCTTACTCAGGGGAGCGGACGTCTCGCGCTTTCTGTTAGGCTACACGGCGAAATTTAGTCCGGCCCAGTCCAAGCTGATGGTTTGCGCGTTACGGTCGTTCTTTCGCTATCTGTCAGTTATCAACCTGACGACAATGGACCTCGAAGCGACTGTGCCTACAGTCCCGAACTGGAAACTTCAAACGCTGCCCAAATCGCTAAAAGATGACGAAGTGCAACGGCTTCTGGACAGCTGTGACCGTAGCCGCTCCGTCGGAATTCGAGACTACGCGGCGATTCTTGTCATGGCTCGACTTGGATTGAGAGCCGGCGAGGTTGCTCACCTCAAACTGGATGACATCAATTGGGAAAGTGGCGAACTCTTGATCTCAGGCAAGTCAGAAAGGATCCACCGCCTTCCCATAACCGAGGATGTAGGAGCCGCTATCGCGGCCTACCTACAACGTGCTCGGCCGCATAGTGAATCCCGCCTCGTTTTTCTTAGAGTCCGTGCCCCATACACTGGATTCTCCCGGGCCACCGGAGTCTCTTGTATCATCCGGCACGCCATGACGCGGGCTGGGCTCAACCCGCCACGCAAAGGCGCTCACACGCTGAGACACACGGTTGCCTGTCAGATGCTTCGTAACGGTGGAACGCTTTACGAGATAGGTCGCCTCTTGAGGCACCAATCTCCCCAAACGACTACTATTTACGCCAAGGTCGATCTTGAAGCTCTTCGTGATCTCGCACTGCCGTGGATTGGTGGTGACCGATGAATTTCGCAAAGCACGTTGCCGAATACCTTCAGGTGCGGCGCGGACTGGGCTTCAAACTCGTGAATCACGAATTCCAGTTGCGCAGCTTCGTCAAATACCTCGAAGAAGTCGGGGCCGACCATATCAACACGGAAATCGCATTCGCATGGGCTATGGGAGACGGTCACAGACACCCTGGTACAGCTGCCCAGCGTCTTACAACCGTTCGTCATTTTGCACGCTATTTGGCAGGTGTAGACCCAAAGACAGAGATTCCTCCTCGCGGCCTACTACCGACTCGATTCCCTCGGGTACATCCATACATATACTCCGACGCTGAAGTCAGGGCACTGATGAAGGCTGCTCTCGAGTTGGCGTCACCGGGCAGTATCCGCGGGCCGTCATACTCAACCTTCCTTGGTCTACTAGCCACGACTGGACTGAGACTTTCCGAGGGATTGGAGCTTTTGGTAGAAGATGTCGATCTAAACAACGGGATCCTCGAAGTTCGGCAGTCCAAGTGCCGGAAATCGAGGTTTGTTCCGGTACAGGCTTCGACAATCGACGCTTTACGAACGTACGAGCGGACAAAGGCTCAGCACCAACCCAAAACGGCTTGCCCTTACTTCTTCGTTGACCAGGATGGAGGCCCCATTCCAGGCTGGCGAATCCGCTATCATTTCGTTAGGCTCTGCGTCAAGGTTGGATTGCGAAAGACAATCAGCGGCGGGCCCCGAATGCACGACTTCCGTCATACCTTTGCTGTGAAGACTCTCATTCGTTGGTATGAAACAGGCGTCGATGTCGACCAGAGAATGCCACGACTTTCGACCTATCTTGGCCATGTCCACATTGCCGACACCTATTGGTATATTAGCGCTCACCCCGAACTTCTTCGCCTCGCTGCCTCCAGGCTTGAAAAGACCATCGAGGGGCTGTTATGAAAAGTTCAAAGCCCTTCCCAGCCTTACTTCAGGCTTTCTTCACCGACCGACTTCAAGGAAATCGAAGCCCTCACACAGTGGCTTCCTATCGGGATACTTTCAGGCTTCTCCTGGCCTTTGCCAGAGAGCGACTGAACAAGACTCCATCGGACCTGGACCTCTCCGATCTCTCACCCATTTTGATCTCTGGCTTCCTCGAAAGTCTTGAAACCAAACGTGGGAATGCGGCACGGAGCAGAAATCAACGACTTGCCGGGATACGCTCGTTCTTCCGGTTCGCGTCCCACTCGGAGTTGGCTCACGCTGACCAGATTCGGCAAATCTTGGCCATCCCGAGTAAGCGACACGACCGAGCCCTGGTGAACTACCTGGTAGAAGAGGAGGTACAGGCCCTTTTGGCTGCGCCCGACCAAGACACAGATCTGGGCCGACGTGATCATGCGCTCATACTTCTGTGCGTTTCAACGGGATTGCGAGTTGGGGAGGTTGTGAATCTCACCTGGGCTGATCTCTGTCTGCATCCAAGTGCCTTCGTTTGTTGTCGAGGGAAAGGGCGCAAAGAGCGGACTACTCCGATGACCAGAGACGTCGCTCGTGTACTGAAAACCTGGAAGTCCACGGCCCTGGCCTCTAAGTCAGACTGGGTTTTCCCGAATTCGCGGGGGACGAAACTGAGTTCTGACGGCGTACAGTACTTGCTTTCAAAGCACGCCAGAACCGCCGCGCTTCAGTGTCCCTCACTTGAGGCAAAATCGGTGAGCCCACACGTGCTCAGGCACACCACGGCGATGCTACTTCTCCACTCTGGAATCGACCGATCCATGATCGCTATCTGGCTCGGACACGAACGGGTTGAGACAACTCAAATGTACATCGATGCTGACCTGAAACTAAAAGAGGAGATACTTGCCAAGACCTCTATCGGTTCGGCCAAACACAAGCGCTACCGACCGGATAACCAGCTTCTTGAGTTCTTGAAGCGCCTCTGATTATGCCGAGCAGGATCTCCGTAGCACGCAGTAACCAAGCGGTCTGCGAAGGCCACTCGGCATAATCCGGAACGCGGCATAATGCCTGAGCGCATAGAGATGAATACTCTCGTCAATTCCCAGCTCTCTCAGTTCAGACCCCTCCTCCGAAGATTGGAACAGAAGAGCGGCTCCCCGCCTTTAGTGCTGAAAATGATTTCATGCAGCTCACTGTACCGGCGGACTTGCTCCTCTTTATGGTCCAGCAGGTCCTCTACCAGCTGCTCCGGCAAGGCAATGCTGCGAACGCTCCCCTTGGTCTTCGGTGGCTGGAAGTTCCAGCCACCATCCCTGGGACGGTAGAGAGTCCGGCGAACTCTCACGAGACCCTGATCCACATCGAGGTCGTCCCATTTTAGCGCCAGGTACTCGCTCGGACGCATTCCGGTACCAAGAGCGACAGCCCACAGAACTCCCCACCGAGAACAGCGCGCGTAGTCCAGAAACTCTTGCACCCTATCCAACGGCAAGATCTTGATCCGCTCTTCCCGCCGGGTACTGCGATCTTTGGGCACCTCCACCTCAGCCGCAGGGTTCACCCCGAGAGTGCCCCATTTCACGGCTTGCCTGAAAGCCGACCCCAAAACGGTGTGCACCTTCTGGATGGTGGAGGCGGCCAGGCCCTTCTTAGCCATGGCCAAGTACAGCTCCTGAACATCCTCCCCTGCAATCTTCGAGATCATCTTCGAGCCGAGTCCCGGCCGAACATAGCACCTCATCAACTGCTCATAGCTCCGAAACGTGCTATCCCGAACCCGGGGCTTCACCTTCTTCTCCAGCCATTGGTCAAGGAACTTGTCCAAAACAATCTTCTTTGGTGGGCAAAACTTTCCCAGGTCCATATCCCTCAGTACGTCGTTAACGTACCGCTGCGCGTCCTTCCGCGATCCGTGAACCGTCTTGTTGTGATACTTCCTCTTCCCGGTCAAAGGGTCTCGCCCGAGAAAGATGCGGACCATCCAGGTCCTTTCGCCACGCCTGATCAGCTGTCCAGCCATGATGTTTCCTCCTTAGAAAGAGAGCCCCGCACACTGGCGGGGCCCTGGTCGTAAAGCAATCTCGTGCGAGCCTAGCTGGCTTGCTGCTCCAGAGCCTCGTAGGTCATTCCGCCCTGGTTCACCCAGGCGCAGAAGGCCTCGTGTTCAATGCGGACCTTCCGCCCGATCCGAACGCTGGGCAGAAGGCCCTGTCGTACGGCGTCGTAGATACTCCAATCGCTCACCCGAAGGATGTCGGCAATCTCCTTAACTGTGTGAAACTGGTAGGGGCTATCCAACTTGGGCCTCCATCAGCAGATCGGCCAGTTTGGCCACCGCCACCTGGCTTTGTGGCTCTTTGCGGGCCCGCTTCACGGTCACGATGTGGGAGCAGTCTTTCAGGTGACCCCTGAACCTTGCCCATTTGCAGTCGCAAGACCAGTGAAGACCCTTCTTCTCCACCTGGTAGGTGTCATGGTCACCAATGACCAGGCCCGTTCCAAACCCGGTCAGGATGACCCGGTGATTCTCGATAAGCCGAACGGCCTTATCGATTGTTGATTCGTAGTTCCTCTGACACATTTCAAATCTCCAATAAATATGTGTGATTCACAAACTGATCATAAGCGATGAAAATGACCATGTCAATAAGTGGGATGCATTTGTTTGACAAAAAAATGCCGACAACCTAAAGTGATCGGGTGCCGGATACCTGTTCAGAAGAGGGTTGCGATCGGAAGGCTGTAGCCCGAGGTCTCTGCTCCATGCACTACCAGCGAATGAGGCGCGAGGGCGAACAGGAAACCGGCTCCGTCGGCCGCCCCCGAATCTATCCCAAGGAAAAGGGTAAGTCTCATCGTGGTGCCCCCCAGATGACAGTGAGACTGGAGCCGGAAGTGATGGACTGGGTGAAGGAGAACGGCGGAGCTGGCTTCCTCCGTAAGCTCACCGAGCGGCTGTACGAACTCGTACAGAACGAAGAATTCCAGGACGCCTGGGATCAAATCTCCCCAGATTAGTCACTGGCCAGGCCGCAGGCCTGGCCATCTCTTCCCGCGCTACCCCTGATGGAACCGGCAAGCTACCTTCCCCCCACTACCAGTTCATCCCATCCGGGCCGCAGGCCCGGCCCCACCCAAATACCAACACATATTCTTAAAGATTTGCTGACCATCTACCGCCTGGCACTCGGCGGTCTTACCATCGCACAACCCCGGCCAACGTCGTCGTAATGTGGTCAACTGGGGTAAGTTCTCGGGCACCCAGCTTTCTCGACTGCACCCAACCCTTCCCCGGAACTTATCCCACTTGTCCACATCTCCCCAGTCTTCAGCAGAGGCATCAACCTGATTTGCTGGAAGCAACTGTCGGAGGAATTTATACGTCAAGTCGGTTTCTTTGGGTCTTTACTTTAGCGTTGCTTCTTCTATTTTCGCCAGGCCTTGCACAGGATGAAGAGGATCTGGATTACTCTGAGGATCAGAGTGATTACTGCCAATTCCTTAGGGATAACCCGGGGGTTCATCAGGTCGATATTCATGAGCTTGGGGAAGTGTCAACTTCTCAAAATGGCTATATTCTTAGAGCTCGGAAAATAACAACGTCCAGAGAGGTGAGAAGGTACGTTACTATCAGGCGGGACGGCGATTGGACCACTTTCTTCATAAGCGAAGATGAATTCGACCCGATCATTTCATTTTTCGAGGGCCTCTGGTCGAAAGTCGAGGCCAAGGAGGAATTTCCCCAGGAGACTCATCTGCTTTATCGCTGCAAGAGTGGCATTTCATTGGGTGCGAGATACGACGGAGGAAGATGGAAGTTTCTATTCGTGAGACCATCGGGGAGCGAAAAGTGGTTGAGGCAGGGTAATATTCGTGAATTCAGAGAGAAGACGATCGAGGCTAAGACCAAGATGGGAGTGTGAGGTCAAGTCAGCGGCTAAACAATAACGATGAAAATAGAAATTTTTCAGTGCAGCCTAGTTCAACAAGACCTGGCTGTACTTTCGGCTCATAAATCTGGGAATGCTCTTCGAACCAGTCACTCCAAACGATAGTAAGCGGCCTTAGATTCTTGAGTCTCCACCAATCTCTGATGAGACGCTGCACCGATCGAGGAACTTCTAGTTCTTTGCCGTCGACAGCGTGAAGCTTTTTGGGACGGTTATCGGACAGCTTCCGGTGCTGCTCTTCGTGAAACTCCCAGAAGTGTGAAGCACCATTGTGAACCACGACCACGTCACAGTTGATTTTTGAAAGTCCATCAAAAGCCCGAACTTCGGGAGGTAGCTGCTGCAGGGCTGCTAGAACTTTGGAGCGCTTGTGCTGGGTGAGACGTTGGTCCGTTTGGAGTGCGCCTATCAGCCCTGCTATGTTCACCGTCCGGTTCAACAGACCGCTGTTAAAGGTCCACGGTTCCGTGGCAAACTCGGCTTCGAAAGCTGACCTCAGCGAATCAACAAACTGGTTCTCACGAACTCGACTCTTGACTCTTGAGTGATAGATCTTTGTTCGACTCACACAGCCCGATGCTCCACTTCCCACCCCTCCAGCAACGCCTTCGCCTCTTCCCACCCCGGCATCGTCCGAGCCAGGGTCTGCCAAAATTCAGGCGAGTGATTCCGATGAACAAGATGGGCCACCTCGTGAGCAACCACATACTCAAAGGCCACCTTGGGCGCCTGAACGAGCCGCCAGTGAACTCGGATGATGTCATCTTTCCCGCAGGTGCCCCAGGAGTGTTTGGAGTCAGAGAGGCGAGCCCCGGCCGGCGTGACGCCGAGACGCTTTGCGTGGCGTCGGGTGAAAGCTTGCAGGTCGCTCCCGGCTTTGTCTTTTAGCCACGACTCCAGGGCCTCGCGGATCGCTGCGGGTCTGTCGCCCTCGGTGATCGACCGGGGAACTGAAATGTGGAACTTGCTCCGGTAGTCCACGCGAACCTGGTCGATGTCGGCGGGCTGGACGTCCTGCATCAACCATCGACCGCGATATTGAATCTTGGCACCACTGGCGTACTGCTGAAGCTGGAGTTTGGCCTGCTTTTTCTCGACTTCCTTGACCGAGTCGTAGAGCCAGCGTTTTCTCGAAGCCACGAAGCTGTGGACGCTGTCGAGCCCCTTCAGGGGCGTACCCTCGGGCGCGATCACCTCGACCTTACCGGGGGTGACCACAATGCGCTGACGCCTGGCTCGTGGAGAGAACCGAACCTCGTACTCGATTCGGGTTTTTCCGATCATCAGGGAGTTCACGGCTTGGCGTAGTGCTTTACGGCGTAGGCGTCGATCGCGTTGGCGACTTCCTTGGAGTCGACCAGGTCGAGAGGGTGGACGATGCTCCACACTTTCTGGCGCAATTTCTTTCGGGCCTGGGCCTTGTCTTGCCAGTAGGCCGAGGCCCATTCATCGTGGCGGTAGAGGTGATCGATTTCTTTGGCCGCTTCCTGGAAGGGGTTCACCTGACTGGTTTCAGAGGCACCGCCGCTGTCAGGGCTGGACGCATCCTCGGAGACTCTGTCCTCTCTCGGCTTGTCTATCAGGAAGCCTTCCAGAATCTTGAGCACGTTGTACGCCTTGTCGTTGAGACCGCTGGCTTGGGAGGCTTTGTCCTCGGCCACAACATCTTCGGCGAGCTGTTTGCTCTGTTGGAGGACGGCAGCAGCATCCAGCAACCCCTGTTGAAACTTCTCGATCAGCTCCTGAACGCGTTCTGAGAACTTCTCGTATCGAGCCGGGTTCTGAGCGACCCTTTCAGAAATCTCTTTTTTGAGTTCCACGGTCTTTCGAACGGCAGCCGTCTGGAGGTCGTTACCTGGGTTCTCAAACTCTTCCCAAAACGAAGGGTCCGTGAGGGCTCGAAGCTTGATCACCGTTGACAGCCCGGTCACCTTGAGATGTTGCTTGAGAATCTCCCGGACCTTGGCCGAGTACTGTCGCCAGTCCAGATCTTCGGTGGAGTTTTCAATCTCTCGCTTGCCCAGAATGTGCAGCGCCGAGATGAACTTGAAGTCCGTCTTGAAGGGCAAGACACGTGGATCGGGCGAGAGGTTGGCGTAGGCGGAGAGAAAAGATTTGGCAGCAGCCGAGAAGTCGAACCAGGTGTCTTCGGACTTGAACAGGTTCAGGGCGTTACGGATATCCTTCTTGGCGTCGTCGGTGCGCTTAAACGACCGGAAGTAATTCATCACGATGCGATGGGTGGTCTGCAGTCTGGCAAAAAGCTCATCTTCGTTGCGCAGGGCACCCTTCAC
>Ga0207914_100525_pt1 | contig 15074 bp, 10 predicted proteins | sample DeeseametaMP2497_FD_184171 | JGI IMG/M metagenome (GOLD analysis project Ga0207914, IMG submission 184171) | Marine microbial communities from East of Antigua and Barbuda, Atlantic Ocean - MP2497 (SPAdes) | ecosystem: Environmental > Aquatic > Marine > Oceanic | place: East of Antigua and... | reverse complement strand
CAGAACGGGGAGCAGGGGATGCTGACCTGCTCGATCCGCCCCAGCGGCATCTGGGGCCGCGGCGATCAGACCATGTTCCGCAAGGTGTTCGAAAGCGTCCTCGCCGGCCACGTCAAGGTCCTGGTCGGCAGCAAGGAGGTCAAGCTCGACAACTCCTACGTGCACAACCTGGTTCACGGCTTCATCCTCGCCGCGCAGCATCTGGTGCCCGGCGGCACCGCGCCCGGCCAGGCGTACTTCATCAACGACGGCGAGCCGATCAACATGTTCGAGTTCTCCCGGCCGGTGGTCGAGGCATGCGGCGAGCGGCTACCCACATTCCGGGTTCCGGGCCGACTGGTGTGGCTGGCCATGCGGGTATGGCAGTTCCTGCACTTCAAGATCGGCCTTCCCAAGCCGCTGCTGGAACCGCTTGCAGTGGAGCGGATCTACCTGGACAACTACTTCTCGATCGCGAAGGCGCAGCGTGACCTGGGCTATCAGCCGCTGTACACCACCGAGCAGGCGCTCGAACACTGCTTGCCCTATTACGTCGAGCTGTTCGAGCGGATGAAAGCCGAGGCCGGGCAACCTGTCGTGCAGGCCGCCGCGCCTGCACCGCCGAAAGGCTGACTCCTCCCGCCGACCGTGACCGCCAGGGCAGCCCGAACTGGGCTTAAGCTGCAGAGTATGCGGTCCCCCCGCCCGTCGGTGTTGTACCCGGTGCCGTGGTTCCTCGCCACCAGCCCCTCGGCGAATCCGGAGATGGTGGAGCGCACGACCGTGAGCGATCTGCTGGATCGCTGCACCGACCGCCACCGGGCGACAATCGTGCAGGCTCCCGCAGGATTCGGCAAAACGGTCGCCGTGTCGCAGTGGGCGATCCAGCGGCAGCAGGCGGAACCGGGTGCCATGTCCTGGCTAACTCTGTCCGACGGTATCCGCGATTCGAGCGATCTTCTCCGCGCCCTTCTCACCGCCCTGCAGCACACGGCGCGTGAGCGTCACGACGCCGCATTCCACCGCGATCTGGCAGCGGTTTACGAATGCGGTACCTTCCGGCGCGGAGTCGCAGCGCTGCGGGCGATAAGCCCGGCAGTCCCCGTCATCGTCGTGGTAGACGATTTCCAGAAGGCACCGGCGCAGACGGACTCCGAGCTGGCCGACATCATCGAACACGGCCCACCGTGGCTGCGCCTCGTGGTGGTCACCAACGCCCAGATCGACCCGAACCTGCTGAGGCTGCACGTACACGGCCGGCTCGCGACGATCGGGACAGCCGAGCTCGCCTTGTCCGTGGACGAGATCCGCCGGACAGCACACCTGATCGGCCGCGATATCGACGCCACCGGCTGTACCGCCATCCACGCAACCACGGCCGGCTGGCCCGCCGCAGTACGTCTGACGCTGAACAGCGACGGTGATGTCCCGTCGCTCGAATCGGACACCGAGGTCATGACCGAATACATCCGGACTTCGGTCTTGAATCGAATGAGACCCGAGCTGGCCGACTTCGTGCTCAGCGCGACAGTGTGTACTCGCATGGATGAGCGGCTGGCGGCCGTGTTGTCCGGGCGCGCAGATGCCGGGCGGTTGATCGCGGAATGCTTGTCGGCAGGCTTGTTCATCGAGCGGTACGAGGAGAGATCCAGCAGCCGCGCTGTCTATCAATGGCATTCGCTGTTCGCCGGACACTGCCAGGTCATCCTGCGTCGGCACGAACCCGCGCGGTGGCGCAACCTCAACCAGCGGGCAGCGCGGGAGCTGGCCGACGACGATCCCATCGCCGCGGTCGAGCATGCGATTCGCAGCCGCGACGCTTCAATCGCGCGGGATATCGTCGCTGCGTATTGGCTGGAGCTGTTGCTGCAATCCCGCTCCGCGGCCCTTGACGACCTCTGCGGCCGCCTGGTGGGGGAATTCGGCGAGCAGTCCGAGATCCTCATGATCAGGGCCTGCTGTCGGAGCCTGGCCGGGGACAGCATGGGAGCGGCCCTGCAATTCGACGCCGCAGGAAAGCTTCCCGACGCGAGGGCCGCCTCGCGGAAGAGCCGGTTCATCGGCGATCTGTCGTGTGTGCTGGTCTCGCACGACGAGACGGAGATGGCGGGCGCCGTCGAGCGCGCCAAGGCGGTGCTCGCCGACAGGACCGTCGTGCCAGCCCGGGTGTACGCGTGCGCCCTGTTCGTCCTGGGCTGGGCGGAATCTCGGCTCCGGCACGGCACGGATCGCGGCTCCGCACTACTGTCCGCCGCGGTGAAAGAGTGTTCTTCGATGGGACTGAATGAGGTGGCCACCCGGGCCCGCCAGAACCTGGCCTTGGCAACCGCGCACGCGGGGGACCTGGACGGCGCGGAGCGTCTGCTGCGCAGGGGCGACGCGCCCTCCCCCGGTGAGCCAGAAGCATGGCCGACACATGACGGCTCGGGAATCGACCGGTTCACAGCGGGGTGGGTGAATTTCTTCCGTGGCGAGCTGGATGCGGCTCGAGACGATTTCGCCGCGGTGGCGAACTCGGCAGGTGCCGGATACCCGGATCTGGCCTGCCTGATGCTGAGCTTCGCTGCGGCGACGCTCGGTGACCGAATGTCACTGCGTACCGCCGAAGCCGCAGTCGCACGCATGGCCGATGCCGATACCCACGGGGTGCCATGGAGTGGATACAAGAAAGCCGCCGAGGCCAGATTGGCGGAGATGCGCGGTAATCCGGCAGTATCCCTGGACCTGGCACGGCTTTTCGCAGGCCAGGAGAACGTTCCGATGGTGGCGGCGGTGCTGTCGGGGATGTGCCGACGGCTGGGCGATCTGAAGCTCGCTCGCAAGTTCGCCACCGACGCTACCGCGGCATCGGTTCCCGACTATCTGAAGGCGTCCGGGTTACTCACGCTGGCATTGCTGGATGTCGAGCTGGCGCCCACCGATGTCACTCGAGGACGACTAGGAAAGGTGTTGGCACTTGCTGCGCCACAACGGATTCGGCAGCCGTTCCTCGACAACAATGATGCCATCTGTCGACAGCTACTCGCCGAACACCTCGCGACGTCGGCCTACGGCGGCTTCGTCGAGGACTGCCTTCTGCGATGCGAACGCGCGGCCTCACAGCCCGCCACACCCGCCGCCGAGCTCACGGCACGCGAACGCGAGGTGCTGGCCCTCATGCGCACGCCTATGACCACCGCCGACATCGCTGCACGGCTTTCGGTGTCGGTGAACACACTCAAGACCCACCAACGTGCCATCTATCGGAAGCTGGGCGTCGCCAACCGCCGTGAGGCTGTCGGTTTCGACTGAGCGTGCACGAAATGGCGCGTCACTACTCACGCGCGAGCATTGCGTGAGCTTCCAACTCACCGTCCACGAAGTGCGCACCTTCGACGGTGACGGTGACATGGTCGACCGATAGCCGGGACAATTCGAACCGCGAGCCATATTCCTTGCTGACAGGGTCTCCGGAATCGCGTCCAACAGTCAACCCCTCGCCTGCCAACGCGAACTTTCCGGGCTGGGTGCGCAAGCGTCCCGATCCGACAGCAGTGCCGTCGACCGACAATGTCAGGGTGCCAGTGGCGACCTTTGGCGGGTCCTCACCATCCTTGGCGAACTCGGCAACCACCGAGTGGTGGCCGGGTGTCAATGGTGTAGCGGACGAGATCAGCGTTTCGTCGATACCCAGGAAATTGTAGGCGTAGTGCAGCGCACCGTCTTTCACGAACAGCGAGTGCCCACCGAATCGACTGCCCTGCGCGACGATTACCCCCGACGGTGCATCGCCGGTCACCTCGATCTCGCCTCGGATCGAGTAGGAGCGGTTGCGGATGTTGGGTGCTACCGCCTCGGGTATGTCGGCGGTGCCGGGGTAGTAGGTGAACTCGTCACGATTGGTGGCGGCGGAGGGACGCGGATCCAGTAGCCGCTCTGCGGCCGTGCGGTCATCGAGCGGGAACACGTTGTTGCGGCCCGCAATCGCAAACCAGAGGCCCACCATTTCCCGAACTCTCTCCGGATACTGCTCAGCGACGTCGTGCAACTCCGCGCGGTCTTCGGCAGTGTGATAGAGCTCCCAGGTGTCGGAACCGAAGTTGCCCTTGCCCGACAGGGCGCCGTGGCGGGCAACGATCTTCCATCCATCGTGATACAGCGCGCGGGTGCCGAGCATCTCGTAATACTGCGTCCTGCGCGTGCTCTCAGCGTCGCCGTCGGCCACGCTGTAGCCCATCGGCACACCCTGGATCGGGAACTGGGTGACGCCGCCGATCGCGTCGGGCGGAGTGACCCCCAGCCACTCGTACATCGTCGGCACGACATCGATCGCGTGGTGGTATTGGTCGCGCAACTCTCCAGCAACCGAGCGCATGTGACTGGGCCAAGTCAGCAGACCAGCGCCTGCGGCGCACCGTGGGACGCGAAGATTCGGCGGTGGTCACCTGTTGTGCTCACCATGGGGTGGCGGGACCATTATCTGTGTTCGTCGTGGTTGTCCCCGCAAAGACCTTGGTGCCTTTGAGCCTGTAAGTCAGCATGGCGGCGGAGGGCTTCCACGGGAACCGTGGATTGGTGCTTCGAGCCCGTGCGTCAGACTTCCGACTCTCCCTGCCCTCCCCACGACGGACACCTCAATAGCGGGCTACCAGAGAAGGGAGTTGGGCCGTGGACGTCATTCATCCGCGTTGCGCGGGCCTGGACATTTCCAAGAAGGACGCCAAAGTCTGCGTCCGGATCAATGGTGCTGGCCGGCGCAAGACCAGCCAGACGGTGACCACCTACGGATCCACTACCCGGCAAATCATCGCTCTACGTGATCATCTTGTCGCACAAAAGGTGACGTGCGTGGTGATGGAAGCGACCGGCGACTATTGGAAGCCGTTCTACTACCTACTCGAGGACCTGGCCGGGGTGGAGGTGATGTTGGTCAACGCGCGTCACGTGAAGAACCTGCCCGGCCGCAAGACCGACGTTGCTGACGCGACCTGGCTGGCCCAGCTCGGTGCCCATGGTCTGGTCCGTGGGTCGTTCGTCCCACCGGAACCGATCCGACAGCTGCGAGATCTGACGCGCACCCGCACCGCGGTGACGCGGGAACGCACCCGCGAGATCCAGCGGCTGGAGAAACTCCTCGAAGACGCCGGGATCAAACTGTCCTCGGTCGCTGCCGACCTCAACGGCAAGTCGTCGCGGGCGATGCTGGAGGCGTTGCTCGCCGGTGAGACCGACACCGCGGTGATGGCCGACATGGCTCAAAAGCAGCTGCGCCGAAAAATCCCACAGCTGACCGAGGCTCTGTACGGCCGGTTCAATGCCCATCACGCGTTCCTGACCCGCATGCACCTAGACCTGATCGATCAGCACACCGCGTCCATCGAGGCACTCACCGAGCGGATCGAGGTGGTGATGGAACCCTTTCGCGGCTTCCGCGATCTGATCTGCACCATTCCCGGCATCGGCGGATTCACCGCTGACGTCGTGGTCGCCGAAACCGGAGCCGACATGACCAAATTTCCCACCGCCCACCATCTTGCGTCATGGGCGGGCACCACTCCGGGCAACAACGAATCCGCCGGCAAGGTCAAATCGCGGCGCACCCGTCCGGGCAACCCCTACCTGCAAGGGGCACTGGGCACCGCGGCGATGTCGATTTCGCACACCCGAAATACCTACCTGGCCGCCAAATACCGTCGGATCGCGGCCCGCCGCGGCCCCTTACGCGCCAACGTCGCCGTGCAGCGAGCATTGCTAGTCGCGATCTGGAACATCGCCACGACCGCCACCGCCTACCACGATCCCGGCGGGGACTACTTCACCCGACTCAACCCGCACAAAGCGCGAAACAACGCCGTCCGCCAACTCGAAGCCATGGGGTATCACGTCACCCTCGACAAGGCGTCCTGACCGCTCACCACAGCACACACCTCACGTCAATCTTCTCGTCAGGATCATCGGGTCAGCGATGCCGCCTTCGAGAGTGTAGCGCTTGAACATCTTGTAGGGGGTGTTGAAGGCCACCGCCCAGCCGGTCGGATAGTGGCAGTAGGTCTCCTGGCCGCCGAGGTCGTCGAGCTTCTCCAGGTTCTCCTGCAAGTCGTCGGGCCAGCCGTTGAAGAACTTGTTCTCGTTGACCGAGCCGTTGGGACTGCCCTCGCCGCTGGCGCCGTTGTCGGAGACCACGACGATGATGGTGTTGTCCAGCTGCCCGGATTCCTCCAGATAGTCGATGAGGCGGCCGAGTTCGTGGTCGGTGTAACTGGAGAAGCCGGCGAACACTTCGGCCATCCGGGCGAACAGCTTCTTCTCATCGTCGTTGAGCTCGTCCCAGGGGCGCACGAGGTCGATGTCGGCGATCACCTCGCCCGCCGGCCACGGGTTGATCGGGGCCATCTCGGTGTCCGACGGAACGACACCGATTTGCTTCATCCGCTCGAGGGTCTTCTCCCGGTACGCCTCGTACCCCTCGTCGAACACCCCCTCGTACTTGTCGATCCATTCCTTCGGCGCGTGATGCGGAGCATGGTTGGCGCCGAACGCCAGATACATCATCCAGGGCTTGTCCGGGTTGACCTGCTTACCGTCGCGGATGAATTCGATCGACTTGTCGATCAGGTCCTTCGACAGGTGGTAGCCGTCTTCGGGAAGATACGGCTGTTCGGCAGCGTGGTTGTCGTGCACCAGGTCCGGATACCATTGGTTGCATTCGCCGCCGAGGAAACCGTAGTAGCGCTCGAACCCACGGCCCAGCGGCCAACTGCGCCGCGAGCCCCCCATGTTGGCCTCGTTTTCCGGAGTCAGATGCCATTTGCCTACGCAGTACGTTCCGTAACCCTGCTCGAGCAGTACCTCGGCGATGGTGCCGGACTCGGGCGGGATGACCGCCGACTGGCCGGGGTAGCCCGAGGCGCCCTCGACAATGCAAGCCATCCCGTTGGTATGCGCATTGCGGCCGGTCAACAAGCTGGAACGGGTCGGGGAGCACAGCGCGGTGGTGTGCCAGTTGGTGTAGCGCAGTCCCATCTGGGCGATGCGGTTCAGCGTCGGCATCTCGATCGCGCCGCCGAAGGTGTCCCACGAAGCCATACCGGTGTCGTCCCACACCACGTAGAGGACGTTGGGCGCGCCCTGGTTCGCCTGCGGCGGTTGATAGGGGGCCCAGTCGGGAATCGAATCTCGGACATCCATGCTGATGACGCCCTTGAACTGCTGTGCCATGTCCTCCGCCTCCCGATCTGCCGTCACAGATAACGCTAGCCATCGGAGGCTCGAGTCACATCACCCGAATCGAGTGATTCCTGGGACTGGGGCGCCGCCCAGGAATACCTCGACCTGCTCACGAACGACAGCCAGAATGGCGACGAGCAATGCCAGGCGTTGGCTATACCCAACGTGCTTGAGACTCGTCACGAAAGTCCCCAGCAGCCCATGCGCACTGGGCTGTCACCGTCGAACCGCTGCCGCGTCACGCCCCGATGGCTAGGCTTCCAAGCGATCACGACTTCCGACGACGAGGCCGAAAGCGGGGCACAGCACATGCCTAACGGAAAACCCAACATCCTGGTCATCTGGGGTGACGACATCGGGATCACCAACCTCAGTTGCTACAGCGACGGACTGATGGGCTATCGCACCCCCAACATCGACCGCATCGCCGCCGAGGGCATGCGCTTCACCGACTCGTACGGTGAGCAGAGCTGCACCGCCGGCCGCTCCTCGTTCATCACCGGCCAGAGCGTCTATCGCACCGGCCTGTCCAAAGTCGGTATGCCGGGCGTCGACGTCGGCATGTCCCCCGAGGACCCGACGATCGCGACGCTGCTCAAGCCGCTGGGGTACGCCACCGGACAGTTCGGCAAGAACCACCTCGGCGACCTCAACAAGTATCTGCCGACTGCGCACGGTTTCGACGAGTTCTTCGGCAACCTGTACCACCTCAACGCCGAGGAGGAACCTGAGCACCCGGATTACCCCACCGAGGAGGAGGCTCCGCGGCTGCGCAAGGCGATGCGGCCGCGGGGCGTCATCAAGTCGTGGGCCACCGACGAGGCCTCCGACGAAGTCGACGAGCGGTTCGGCCCGCTGGGCAAACAGCGCATCGAGGATACTGGGCCACTGACCAAGAAGCGGATGGAAACGGTCGACGACGAGACCACCGGTGCGGCCATCGACTTCATCAAGCGCCAGACCGCGGCCGACACCCCGTTCTTCGTCTGGATGAACATGACCCACATGCACTTCCGGACCCACACCAAGCCGGAAAGTCTCGGCCAGGCCGGCCGGTGGCAGTCGCCGTACCACGACACGATGGTCGACCACGACAAGCATGTCGGCCTGCTACTCGACTGCCTCGACGAGCTCGGCATCGCCGAGGACACCATCGTCGTGTACTCCACCGACAACGGCCCGCACGCCAACACCTGGCCGGACGGCGCGACCACACCGTTCCGCAGTGAGAAGAACACCGGGTGGGAGGGCGCCTTCCGGGTGCCCGAGATGGTGCGCTGGCCGGGGAAGATCGAAGCCGGGGTGGTGTCCAACGAGATCGTCCAGCACCACGACTGGCTGCCGACCATCCTCGCCGCCGCGGGCGAGCCGACGATCGTCGACAAGCTCAAGCAGGGGCACACGATCGACGACAAGACCTACCACGTGCACATCGACGGCTATGACCTCCTTCCCTACCTGACCGGCGAGGTGGACAAGAGCCCGCGCCGGGGTCTGATCTATTTCTCCGACGATTGCGATGTGCTGGGCATCCGGATCGAGAACTGGAAGGTGGTGTTCATGGAGCAGCGTTGTCAGGGCACGCTGCAGATCTGGTTCGAGCCGTTCACCGAGCTTCGGGCACCGAAAGTGTTCAACCTGCGCACCGATCCGTTCGAACACGCCGACGTCACGTCGAACACGTACTGGGATTGGTTCCTCGACCACGACTACATCGCTTTCATGGCCAACGCCGTGGTGCTCGAATTCCTCGAAACTTTCAAGGAGTTCCCGCCGCGACGTGAACCGGCGTCTTTCACCATCACCAACGCAGTGGAGAAGCTCAACGAGGCTCTGCAATCCGTGGGGGGTTGACGTTGGGGGATCTCGGTTCCTGGCGCGACGGGCCCACAAAAGCGGCGATCGTCGACTTCGTCGGTCGTGCCGTGCGCGACGTCGCACCGCAGGAGCGCGTCGCGGTGTTCGACAACGACGGCACGCTGTGGTGTGAGAAGCCGGCCTACATCCAGCTGGACTTCCTGGTCCGCCGGCTGGCCGAACAGGTCGCGGCGGACCCGACCCTGACCGACAACCCGGCCTACCGCGCAGCCGCCGCGGGCGATCTCGCGTGGTTCGGCGACGCGGTCACCCAGCATTACAACGGTGACGACTCAGCGTTGAAAGTGCTTGCCGGGGCGGTGTTGTCGGCCTACGCCGGCCTCACCGTCGAGGAGCACGCCGAACGGGTCGACGCGTTCTTCGCCGATGCGACACACCCGACGCTCGGGGTCCCCTACACCGCATGCGGTTACCGGCCGATGGTCGAGTTGCTGCAGTATCTCGAGGCCCACGGGTTCACCAATTACATCGCCTCCGGCGGCGGCCGCGACTTCATGCGTCCGATCACCACGCAGATGTACGGCGTTCCGCCCGAGCGGGTGATCGGAAGTTCGGTCGGGCTCGATTTCGTCGACGGCAACCTCAAGACCACCTCGACCCCGGAGTTCCTCAACGACGGACCCGTCAAGGCGGTGCGCATCTGGGGCCGGGTGGGCCGGCGGCCGATCTTCGCGGCGGGCAACTCCAACGGGGACATCGCGATGATGGAGTACGCCACCGCCGCACCGAACACCTCGCTGGCGCTGCTGGTGCGTCACGACGACGGCGAGCGCGAGTTCGATTACGTTGCCGGGGCGGAGAAATCGCTGCAACTCGCCGAAGCGAACGGCTGGACCGTCGCGAGCATGCGCAACGACTGGACGACCGTATTCGACGGGCGCTAGCCAGGTGACGTCGATGCCAGATTTCGTTGAGACTGCGTTCACGGTGGCATCTACTCGCACTTTCCCGCCACCAGCGCGGTCTCAACGTGTCTGACGAGCTGGTCTGGGTTCCCACCCAGACAACAATTCTCGGATCCGACCACCACTACCCGGAGGAGGCGCCGGCGCGCGAGGTCACTGTCGACGGTTTCGCGATCATGACGCATCAGGTGACCAACGCCCAGTTCGCCGAATTCGTCACGGCCACGGGCTATCTCACCGTCGCCGAGCGACCGCTGAACCCTGCTGACTATCCGGGTGCGCCGCCGGAGAACCTGCACCCGGGCTCCATGGTGTTCCATCGCACGGCAGGACCGGTCGATTTGAAGCACCTCAGCCAGTGGTGGACCTGGACACCCGGGGCGTGCTGGAACCACCCCCGCGGCCCGCGGTCCGGACTACGTAACCGCGATGACCATCCTGTCGTGCACGTCGCGTTCGAGGATGCGCAGGCTTATGCCGACTGGGCCGGGCTGGCGTTGCCCACCGAGGCCGAATGGGAGGTCGCAGCCCGGGGCGGCCTGCCGCATGCGACCTACACCTGGGGCGACGAGCCGGAGAAGCCCGGTCAGCGACTGGCCAACTACTGGCACGGCGAGTTCCCCTACCTGCCCGACACCGGGTACGGCCAGACGGCAGCCGTAGGCAGCTTCCCGCCCAACGGCTACGGCCTGTTCGACATGGCCGGCAACGTGTGGGAATGGACCACCGACTGGTACGGCCCGGCCCGCGACGAGCAGCCCTGCTGCGCCGAGGACACCTATGACCCTGACCAACCGGTGCAGGTCGCCCGCCGCGTCATCAAAGGCGGCTCGTTCCTGTGCGCGGACAGCTACTGCATGCGGTACCGGCCGGCGGCCCGCCGCCCGCAGCAGGTCGACACCGGGATGAGCCACCTCGGCTTTCGCTGTGTCAAGCGCGGCACCACTAGCTGAGAAGAAGCCGCGAACCCGCCCGCGAACGTCCTGTGGTCGGTGACGATCTACGACGCGCAGACGGCCTCCGGGGTGGACGCCGAGGGGCAGATCTACCCGTGGTTGAACTCGATGAACAATCTCCATTTCAACGAAGACGGCTCGGTCACGCTCGACGTCGGCCCGCAGCCACCCGCTGATTCGCACAACTGGCTCAAGACCGTCCCCGGACGTGGCTGGTTCAGCCTCATCCGCTGGTACGGGCCCACCCAGGAATTCTTCGACCGCAAGTACAAGCCCGGCGATTTCATCAAGGTCTGAACCGCGGTTTGCCCTTTCCAACGCGGTGGAGTGTCGCCTTGGGCGCTGAAACTGGTTTCTCGACAATGGAATTCAACGTCCGAACACTAGCGCGCATCGCTGGCTTCGTGGAAGCATGTGAGCATGGCCGCCAAAGACGAATCCACTTTCCCGCTGCATCTGGATCGCTATCACCTGCCGCAGCCGGAGTGGACGTTCCCCAATGCCAAGATCAACCTGTACGCACAGGACTCCGAGCCGGACTTCCCGCCGGTGCGCCAGGCGCCGGCGGGCTCCCCCAACATCCTGCTGGTGCTGCTCGACGATGTCGGCTTCGGCTGGCCGAGCGTCAACGGCGGGCTGGTGCGGATGCCGACCGCTGAACGGCTGCACAACAAGGGCCTGTTCTACAACCAGTTCCACACCACGTCACTGTGCTCCCCCACCCGCGCCGCTCTGCTGACCGGACGCAACCATCATTCGGTGGCGACCGGGGTGATCCAGGAAATGGCTACCGGGTACCCCGGTTACTGCGGCATCATCCCCAAGAGCTGCGCCACCATGGGTGAACTGCTCAAGCAGGCCGGCTACACCTGCGGGTGGTGGGGCAAGAACCACAATGTGCCCGACAACCAGACCAGCCCGGCCGGCCCGTTCGACAACTGGCCGACCAACCAGGGCTTCGATTATTTCTACGGCTTCATCTCCGGCGAGACCGATCAGTTCTACCCGTCGCTGATCCGCAATACCACCCCGGTCGAACCACCAGCCCGGCCTGAGGACGGTTACCAACTCCAGCGCGACCTCGCCGATGACGCGATCTCCTGGATCCAGATGCAAAAGGCCATCGCCCCCGACCGCCCGTTCTTCGGCTACTTCTCGACCGGCGCGGCGCACGCACCGCATCAGCCTCCACTGGATTGGCGCGGACGCAATGCGGGTCGCTTCGACATGGGCTGGGACGCATACCGCGAAACGGTGCATCAGAACCAGCTGGACATGGGCATCATCCCGGCCGGTACACAGCTCACCGAACGCCCCGATCAGATCCCCTCCTGGGACAGCCAACCCGCCGAGCATCAGGCCCTGTTCGCCCGGCAGGCGGAGAATTTCGCGGACTTCCTCGAGCACACCGACTACGAGGTCGGCCGCGTCGTCGACGCCATCGACTCCATCGGTGAGCTCGACAACACCATCGTGATCTACATCCTGGGCGACAACGGATCCTCCGGCGAGGGTTCGCTGATCGGCACCCCGAACGAGCTCATGAGCCTCAACGGTCAGCAGCCGAGCATCGAGGAGTCGATGCGGTTCATGGACCGGTGGGGTCTGCCGGGCACCTCCCCGCACTATGCGGTGGGTTGGGCGCATGCCGGGGACACGCCGTTCCAGTGGACCAAGCAGGTCGCCTCGCACTTCGGCGGCACCCGCAACAGCATGATCGTGTCCTGGCCGGAGCGGATCTCCGAACACGGCGCCGTTCGCCCGCAGTTTCACCACGTGATCGACGTCCTGCCAACTCTTTTGGAGGTGGTCGGGATCAGGGAGCCGATCGAGGTCAACGGGTACATCCAGCGACCGATCGAGGGGACCAGCTTCGCCTACTCCTTCGCCGACGGCGCCGCGAAGAGCACCCACGACAAGCAGTACTTCGAGATGATGGGCAACCGGGCGATGTACCACGACGGCTGGATCGCATGCGTTCGGCATGGTCGGCTGCCCTGGGAAACGGCGGGCACGTTCTCCTATGACGACGATCGCTGGGAGCTCTACAACATCGTCGACGATTTCAGCGAGGCCGTCGATCTCGCCGCCCAGGAACCGGCGAAACTCGCTGAGCTGCAGAATATGTTCCTGGCCGAGGCGGCCAAGTACAACGTGCTGCCGATCGACGACCGGTTCGCCGAACGTCTCGATGTGACGCTGCGGCCCAGCTTCTTCACCGGCCGCACGAAGGTCACCTTCTACCCGGGGATGATCCGGCTGCCGGAAGGTTCTGCCCCGAAGATGGTGGGGGTGCCGCACACGATCACCGTGCCGGTGCAGATCCCCGAGGGCGGCGCCGAGGGTGTGTTGGCCGCGCTCGGCGGTGACGCCGCGGGCTTCGCGCTGTTCCTGTGGGAGGGCAAGGTTCGGTATCACTACAACTATTTCGGCATCGAGCGCTACGACGCAATCGCCGAAGACCCGTTGACCCCGGGAAGCCACACCATCGTGGTCGACTTCGCACCCGACAACGCGCAGCCAGGTTGTCCAGCGACGGTGACGGTGACGGTGGACGGCAGCCAGGTGGCGCAGACCCGGGTGGAGCGCCAGGTGCCACAGCGGTGTGGGACGGAGTGCTTCGACGTCGGTATGGACAATGTGTCGCCGGTGTGCGACGACTACGCCGACCGGGCTCCGTTCCCGTTCACCGGCACCTTCGAATCTGTGACGTTCACGTTCGGCGACGTCGACGAGCCGACGGGCATGGAGCGTCTGGAGATGGCCACCAAGCTGGACTGACCGGCCATGTGCCGGGCTCGAGGGACCGTGCTCGCCCTCAGCCGCGTTCCGCGGTCTTCTTGATCGCAGCGAGCGTCACCGGCATCCCCTCGCGCGCGGCGTCGCTGCGCTTGGCGATCTCGGCCTCGGCGGTGTCGCCGAACGCTTGGCGGAACCCGTCGATACCCTTGGGCAGAAACTCCCACCACTGGGTCAACTCGGTGCCTTCGCCTGCCGGCTCGAGGGTGAAGCCCCAATACACCCAGCCGTCGTTGACCTCCCAGGCGAACTTGCGGCCGGGCTCGGCGGCGGTGACCTGGCTGCGCGTCTCCCAGGTGCGACCTGCGTCCTCGTTACGGCCGGTGAACCAGGCGCCCACCCGAGGGCCGGCGCCTTCGTCCCACCAGCAGGCGCGACAGACGGGGCTGAACTCACCCATCCTCGTCACGTCGGACACCAGTGCGTAGAGCTCGTCCGGCGGCACCGCCACCGTGATCGACTCCGATCTGTTCAGTTCGGTCACGCCCCCGAGTGTGCCAGTGCCGGTCTGCCGGCGTCGGAATCGGTCACCCCTCTTGCGCATTGCCCGCCCGGATGTGAAGTTGGAACACGTTCTATTTCACTGTCGAAAGGCCGACCGGATGAGCAACAGTGGCGAGCGTCTGGCGGTGATCGTCGGCGGGGCTTCCGGCATCGGATGGGCGGGCGCCCGCGCGCTGGCGGAGCACGGGTGCCGCGTGGTGATCGCCGACGTGAACGGTGACGCCGCGCGTGAGCGTGCCGCCGAGCTCGGCGCCCCACACTCCGCCGCAACGGTCGACGTCACCGACGAGGCCTCGGTGCAGCGCCTTTTCGAAGGCCTGTCCGATGAGCAACGCACCCTCGACATCGCCGTCAACTGCGCGGGTTTCAGCAACGTCGGCCTCATCACCGACATGCCCGCCGAGGAGTTCCGGGCCGTCATCGACGTCTGTCTCAACGGTGCGTTCATCGTGTCCAAACACGCTGGCCGGTATCTGCGTGAAGGTGGCTCGCTGATCCACATCAGCTCGCTCAACGGCAGGCAGCCGGCCGCCGGGATGAGCGCCTATTGCGCCGCGAAGGCCGGTCTGTCGATGCTGACCCAGGTCGCGGCCCTCGAGATGGGACCGCGCGGCATCCGGGTCAACGCCGTGGCGCCGGGCTTCGTGCACACCCCGCTCACCGCCGCCGCCGCCTCGGTCCCGGGTGTCGTCGAGGACTACGTCGGCAACACCGCACTCGGACGGGCGGGCACACCCGAGGACATCGCCGAGGCGGTGCTCTATCTGTGTGCACCTGGATCGTCGTGGCTGACCGGCGAGGTACTCGACATCAACGGCGGCGCCCATCTCAAGCGCTACCCCGACGT
>Ga0207914_100524_pt1 | contig 15111 bp, 13 predicted proteins | sample DeeseametaMP2497_FD_184171 | JGI IMG/M metagenome (GOLD analysis project Ga0207914, IMG submission 184171) | Marine microbial communities from East of Antigua and Barbuda, Atlantic Ocean - MP2497 (SPAdes) | ecosystem: Environmental > Aquatic > Marine > Oceanic | place: East of Antigua and... | reverse complement strand
TTGTAGCGCGACGATTACGGAGTCCGGTCGGCGTCAATTATGATGGCCGATAGGTGGCCGCGCCGGTTGGTGAATTCTGGCTACCATTTGCTGTTGCGGGGAGCAACCGTCGAGCGACAATTACGACGCTGGGTAATTGTCGCTGACGCTGGCCGGAAGCGAGGGTCTGAAGCGCATGGGATGGTTGGCATGTAATTGCCGCTGGCGACAATTACCCGTTGCCTCAGCAAGGGTGCTCCCGAGCGCGAAGCCAGCGACAATTATGATGGCCGGTCCGGGGCGCCATTCGGCGGGTCGTAATCGCCGGCGTTGATACGGGCGACGGCGGAACGTTTGCGGTAGCTTTCGCCGTTCATCTCGATGATGATCGAGTGGTGCACGAGGCGGTCGATCGCGGCGACAGTCATAGCGGGATCAGGGAAGACGTTGTCCCATGCCGAAAATGGCTGGTTGGCGGTAATGGCGAGCGAGTGGCGTTCGTAGCGGTGGGCGATGAGCTCGAACAAGGCGCTGGTCTCGACCTGGTCCTTGCGGACGTAGGACAGATCGTCGAGCACGATGAGATCGAACTTGTCGAGCTTGTCGAGCATGGCGGGTAGGCTGAGGTCGCGGCGCGCGGACTGGAGCTTCTGGACCATGTCGGTGGTGGAGCAGAACAGGACGCGCCGCCCCGTGTCGATGAGGGCATGACCAATGGCAGCAACTGCGTGCGTCTTGCCGGTCCCGCTCTGGCCGAACAGCAGCAGGTTGCCGCCGCTCTCGATCCAGTCGTCACCGGCGGCGAGGGACAAGAGGTGCGGTTTGCGGATGCCGGGGGCTGCGTCGAAATCGAAGGTGGCGAAGGTCTTGCCTGCGGGCAAGCCGGACTGGTCGCGATGGCGCTGGATGCGCCGGGAGGAGCGATCGGCCATCTCGATCTCGAGAAGCGAGGCCAGCAGGTTGGCGGCCGGCCAGCCATCGCGATCGGCGGTGTCGGTGAGGCGCTTCCAGTTGCGGTTGATACTCGGCAGGCGCAAGGCCTTGAGCAGGGTAGGCAGCACGGCGGCGGCCTGGTCCTTGGTGCGGGTCATCAGTACACCTCCCCGCTGGCGATCAAGCTGTTGTAGCTGTGCAGATCGGGAGGCGGGATAGTGACATCGCGCTGCGATCTTGCGGTTGGCAGGAACTCGTCCCTGAGCGCATCGACATCGGGCAAGCGCCCTCTGTCGAGTGCCTCATCGATCCGCCGGGCCAGCACGTCGACACAGTCGCCCCTGGCGGCGATATCGAGCAGCGCGACGGCATCGCGGCAGGCCTGCCGTCCATCGAGTTGGGCATCGAAGGCTTGCCAGGCCCGCCGGTAGGCGTGATCGGGGAACAGGGCTTCGCGGTAGACGAGGTTGCGCAGCGCACCAGGCTTGCGGCGCAGGTTACCGATCATGTGCCGGAAATCGATGCTGTGCCCCCGGTGGGGATGGCTGATCCGCACACGCGGCGTGGACATTACCCTGTCCGGACCGAGGAAGAGCTCAATGCGATCGTCAAAGAGATGCGCGTTGAGGCGCCGTCCGACGAGGCGGGAAGGCACCGAATAGGTAACCCGATCGATGGCGACGGTGCCGTTGCGGGTGACATCGACGGTGACCATGGCGAAATCGGTGGTTCGCCTTGCGGGCAGCGCCTTGAGTACCCTGCGTTCTGCATCGATGTGCGCAGCATGCCGCCGGTTCTGTCTGGCGACCTGCGCCTCAACGAACTCGCGCCAGGCCTCGATGCTGACGAAATCGCGGCTTCCCCGCCGGCGTAAGGCCTGATCGAGCCGTCGCTTGAGATGGGCATGGGGACCTTCGATCGATCCGTTCTCGTGCGCCTCGCCGCGGTTGTTGCGGGTAGCGAGCATGCCGTAATGACGGCACAGCTCGTCATAGCTTCGGGTAAAATCCCGCTGCGCATCGGCGTCGAGGTTTTTGTAGGCGGCTGACAGGGAATCGCTGCGGTGTTCGGCCGGCGCGCCGCCCAGCTTCCACAAGGCATCCTGCAGGTGCTCCGAAAGGGCGGCAAAGCTCTCCCCGCCCAGCACGACAGCCGCATGCTCCCAGCCACTCGCCGCCAAGCGGAAGTGGTAAAGGCGATAGGCCAGGGTCTCGCCGGCAACGGTGACCTTGAGACTGTCGCATACCGTGAAATCCGACAGGCCCTGCCGACCGGGCTCATGATGCTGCGGGAAGAAGATCTCCTTCTCGCCGCCGTGCAGTGCCCGCCAGCGGGCGATCCGGCGTTCAAGTGTTCGTCGTATCGCATCGGGAACAGCATCCTCGCCGAACTCGTCCTGGAGCGTCTCGAAGACCGTGACGGCAATGATACCGTCGATCTGGAGCAACTCCTCGACGCGTGGCCAGAATGGCTCGAGCGGATCGGCGCGGGTGCGCCAGTGGCGCTCCTTCTTCTTCTGGGACGGAAGCTGCGGATCGTTCTCGATCCGGCGTGCGCTGCGCTCGCTGATACCGGCCTTGGCAGCCGCGACGGCCTGGGTGTGTTGGCGACGATGGGTCATGAAGAGAAATACCTGCTGATCGGAAATGTGGTGGCCCGGCATCGCAAACCCATCGCTCGTTGTTCGATGAGTGTTCCGATACCACCGCCCGCCACAGCCCCGATCAGCCCCCCCGAAAGAAGGGGAAAAAGATCGCCACCGGTTGTCTGGTCCGCTCTCCGGTCGGGGCTACGCCCCTCCCTACGATCAGCCCAGACAACCGATCCTACCGGCCATCATAGTTGCCGCTCAACCGGCCATCGTAGTTGTCGCCACGCAATGCGGCGAGCTTTGCGAAGATCGCCTATGCCTCCAGTTGGATGAAATGCCATCATCCCGATATCTTTTGCGCTGCGCTCCTGAATGCGCAGCCGATGGGGTTCTATGCGCCGGCCCAGATTGTCCGCGACGCTCGCGCGCATGGCGTGGAGATCCGCCCCCCCTGTGTGAACGCCAGTCGCTGGGATTGCACCCTCGAGCAGGGCAGGGGACGGTTCCTGGCGGTGCGCCTTGGATTGCGAATGGCACGCGGCCTGTCCAACCTTCATGGCGCGATGATCGTGTCGGCCCGTGGCGAGGAGGCTTTCGAGAGCGTTGAAGCCGTGTGGCGCCGGGCAGGCGTACCACCAGTGGCGATAGAGCGCCTTGCGGCAGCCGACGCGCGTGACGGAGCGATCAGCCCGGAAGGCCAGGAACCTATGGTGACGCTCGAACCACTCAGCGAGGGGCGTGAGGTGGTCGAGGACTACCGGACCATTCAACTTTCGCTAAGGGCCCACCCGGTCCAGTTCCTGCGCGAGGAGCTGCGCCGCCGCGGTGTCAAGGCTGCCGCCGATCTCGATCAGGTCAAGGACGGCCGCCATGTCGAAGTGGCCGGCATCATCCTGGTCCGTCAGAAGCCCGGCTCGGCAAAAGGCGTGCTTTTCATTACGATCGAGGATGAGACAGGGATCGCAAACGGGATTTTATGGCCCGATCGCTTCGAGGCACAGCGCCGCACCGTTCTGTCTTCGGCAATGGTCGGCCTGCGCGGACGTCTGCAGCGAGAAGGTATCGTCACGCATATCATCATCGACAAGGTCGTCGATTACACGCCCATGCTCCGTTCGATTGGCAACGGGTCGCTGCCGCATCTGACGGCGCCCGCTGATGGGGCGACGCGAGGCGGCGGACCGGATGCGCGCGATGGGCCGAAATCGACGATGGTCAGAATAAAGTCGCGAGACTTTCATTGACCTTGGCGTTGCAACGAGCCGAATTGTCGGCGGCGACAGGTGACGGCATTCGGGGAACGACTTTGAACAGGGAGGAGGCTTTCGACAAGGCGATCAAGCTGATCGCGGATCTGCCTTGTCAGCGTGAGGTGATCGATTTCTGGGACATGCCGGAGGTGCGGGCCGACAGCGATCGCGCAAAATGGCGTGCCGCTGCCGACCGGCTCACAGAGATCGGCCAGAAGGTCGCACCGGATCTTGCCGAATATTTCGAGATATGGGCAAGCGACGCGGCGGTCGGCGCAGAAGACCTCGAACGCGGACTTGCGCTCATGCCGCCTCCTGGTCTTGGAGGTCGTGCAAGCCTGCGAGCGAGCAATATCCTCGATCTCAAGCTCAGCCTTGGCGGACTACCGGCGGCGCGCGACATCACCGCATTGTTCGGTCCGAAAGTAACGAAGTTTGGCAGGGAGAACCTGGGCTCGGTCGAACAATTTATCCAGCTCCAGCTCGATGCACGCGCGGCACATGGCGACCCTGTCGATATTGCTCGCTGGACGCAAGATGCCCACCAGCACAAGGCGGGGTACAGCCTTTTCAACGGGCATCCGAGCTACCTCGTCGTTCAGCCGCCGGGAGGCTGGCATTTTTCCTATTCGAAGTGTGCGGAAGCCGAATGCGTGGCCCTGGTCCGCGACGCCGAGAACACCTGGCGTGAGGAGAGCGATCTTCCGCGCGTCGGCGAAGGGTGGATATCCGAGACCAGGCTTTATTACGAACTGAAGGCAGCGTTCCCTGCGATTGAGGTCCTTCAGCATCATCGGCCAGAGTGGCTAGGGCGCCAGCATCTCGACATCGCCATTCCGTCGCTGCGGACCGCCATCGAATTCCAGGGCGCTCAGCATGATCTGCCTGTCGCATTTTTCGGCGGAGAAGACGCATTCATCCGGACACAGGAGCGTGATCGCCGCAAGCTGGGCAAATGCAGAAAGCAGGGTTGGCGTCTATTCTACGCACGCGAGGGGTATGACCTGACCGATCTGATCGCCCAGATCGCAGCGCCGCGATGACCCTGCCCAATTGACAGAGAAACACCAAAATGAAATGAAGGCGTCGGTCATCGCAGTGGCCGGCCGCCTGCTCAAGCGAAGCCTTCGTGGCACTGTCTGAATTTCTGGTTCCCATCCCGTTTTTCGCGGCATTGGGCGACGGTAGCAGGCGACGTTTTCCGAAGCCGACGGAGAATGGCGATGGCATATACCTTCCAGAAGATTTCGGATGTTAAGCTGCGCGCGCGCAAGATCGCGCGTGAGCAGGACATTCCTCGGCACCAGGCACTGGACACCGCCGCACGCGGGGGAGGATTTCAGAACTTCGCCCATGCGCTCAAGGAACTGCCGGAGCTGGCGCCCGCAATTGTCTATCCCCATCGGATCGAGGTCCTCCAAGGCTGGTGGAGCCGGAAGGAACGCTCGGGTGGACAGGTAGCAACATCTGTCAGCCTGAGGCATGCGTTGAGTGACCTGGTAAAACCCCATCAGCTTGTCGAAACATTGGGCGGCTGCCGCATCGACGGAGAGGCGCGCCTGATCAGCGATGGCAGTCTGCGCGATCGCGAGGCGAGCATAATCGACGTAGCGAAGGTCGCTCGCGCGCTCCAGTTCATGGATGCCACCGGCCTCAAGCCATCCCGATCGCGGCGCTGCTATCCCAAAGGGGACTGGGACAATCGGCCGCCCATTGCAGATCATGACAGCTGCTGGTTTGATCCGGAGGCGCGGGCCTATGTGCTGGTCACCCAGCCCTATCCTGGACGCGCCGCTATGCGCAGCGAAAATCAGGCTGCCTGGGAGACGAAGCATGGTTGGCGTGCATTCCGCAGCGAGTGGGGCAGCATGTACGGCTTCGGCACGGAACTCCATCTTCTCTGTCCGCCGGCCTATGCCGATATTCTTGGCGGGAAACTTGCCGATCTCGGTGCTGGTCCGGATGCGATCACCAACGAAGCCGTCGTGGACACCTGAGCAGAGACCCTGTGAGAGACCACTTCTGTCACTTTACCCGAGCCGGTAAAGTGACAGAAGCGACTCCCGTCCGGGCGACGGGGCGACGGGGCGACGGGGTGGCAAGTTCGATGGCTGCCGGCGTCTTGCCGATGCGATACCGATCAGGAGTTATTGATCATGCGTGAGATCCGCCCACCGCTGGTTGGCAAGCTTGCCCTCGCCGCGCGCAGCCTCGTCGAAGTGCCTCGCGCGCACGCCGCCCTCGCTGTCGGCGTCAAGGATGAGGATCTTGCAGCGTTTGAAGACGGGATCAGGGACCTTGATCCAGACGCAACAGAGCGCCTGCTACATTATCTCGAGGAATGCGGCGCCGTTTTCCTCCCCGAAGGGCAGGAGGGCGGAATCGGCGTTCGACTTCGATTCAATGCGCGCGACGTGAGAGCTCTCAATCGCCTCGAAGGCGAGGGCGGCCCGGTTGGGAAGGACGATGTGTAATCAAATGCGGATAGCGCGGGCGCTCCGGTGAAGTGCCACGACTGTTCAAAACGACGTCGCTCCTCTGGGAGGGATTCACATTCGGCGCAGGATGTGCTTGAAATGTTCCCATGTTCCAGCCCGATCTTTTCGCCATGGAAGCCTCGATAACGCCGGTCAATTCGACTGATCGCGAGGTGCTGGACATGCCTGCTATTCTCGAGCGGCTGACCGAGGTTTGCCAGCGGCCGCGATATAGTTTCATGGTGCTCAATCTCATCGCGCAGGCCAGTGACCGGAACGGGTCAGCAGGGCCCTACATTCGTGAGGGGGATCGCCGCATCCCGGTGCGTGACTGGTTGTGCGATGCCCTCATGCCCGTAGCCCAGCGTGATCCCCGTCGCCTCGCGATCGCGGATCGGGTCAGGCGAGAGCTGGCCGAGCGTAACGCGATGCCCGCTGATGCGCGTGAAGCCGAAAGCCTCATTGAAGCGCAGGTCGCCAATCGGATCCGTCTCTCGGGACGCACCAATGTCAGTCGCGCTGTCTCCGAGCTGGTGCGGGCGGGCCTGGTTCGCCGACATTATCAGGGCTACCGGGTCGACCACCCAAATCGCGGTGCCCAGCGCCAAGCCGTCTACATCGTCAATGAGGCAGCGCGCCGGGTGCTCCGCCGCGCCTGACACGCCCCGGAACTAAATTCCAAAGCCCGCCATTTACGCAGGGTCACAAAGAGACTACCTTCCGACTATGGCGAGCATTCTTACCCTTGGACAACAGCGTAAAGCCGGCACCGCCGCGCGCAAGGTCGGTGGGTATGGCGAGCTTATTCGGCTAGAGACCGAGCGCCGGAAGGCCAAGGGCCAGGGCAAGATTGTGCTTGAAGCCTCGACCGGGCGCTACATCTTCCAGCCTAAGAAGACCGCCCCAGCTTCATAATCGATGGCGTTGACGCTCGGCCTGCTGGCGAGCGTGCTCGTCCTTTTGCCCGGCCTTGCCGTCCTGGCTGCGTTCAATTTCCGGACAAGACGCGGAGGCGCACGGCGGCCTGAGCTTGCGCTCACGACGATCAGCGCGCTCGTCATGGCGGCAGCTGTGTCGATCGTCGTCCATCTGGTGGCATGGGCCGCAATCGAAGGGGCACTCGCCTTCGCGATCGCACTGCACCTCGCCTATCCGGTCCTTGATCTCGGCCCGACAATTGAGAATCCCCTGACCAGCTTCTTTGCCGCTGTGGCAGGAAGCAAGCCGATGGCATTTAGCGGCGCGGTCGCGCTTGGCATGGTCCTCATCACCGAAATCGTCGCGCTCGTGAATTTCGTGCTCAGCGAGACCTTCGAGCTGGCCTTCGACGAATACGACCTGAACGGGCAGGGCTGGGTCTTTGAGCACATCACGCGCCCGGCCGAGAACGGGTACACGCCCGTGGGTCACGTCTTTACCGCCACGATGAGCGGGAAGTACGGCATCGCGTACAAGGGGCCGATTGTCGACATCCGTCAGGGCGACAAGGGCGAAATCCTCTCGATCGCTCTCGCGCGGCCTGAACGGTTTCTCTATGAATTGGGAACGTTCGACGACGATACGCCCAAGAAGAGCTGGATCGAGCGCTTTTTGCCCGGAGACGCGGAAGAGCCGGAGCCGCACAGCGGCGTGCGGCATCATGAGAAGGATTATGCGGGCGGCGTGGTCGCGCTCGACGCGCGCGTGATCAATAATATCGTCGTGCGGAGCATCGCGGACGAACTGCTCGAGCAGATCGATGAGGAAGTCCCGGACGAACCGGAGGTGCCGCTCGCGTGAATGCGGCCACGCCAAATTTGCTGGAAGGCGCAGGAGGGCTCTTCGGGCTTTTCCTGACCCTGATCCTCCTCGCTCTCCTATGGGTGGCGCTGCTGAGCCTTACTCGCGACCTGTGGCGGATCGTCTTTCTGTATGAGACCCGAAGGGCGCCGACGCTCGGCTTTGGCAGCGCCATTGCGATTGGCGTGTACATCCTGGCTGGCATCACCCTTGGGGCAAAGCACTATGTGGCTATGATGTTCACGGTGGCCGCGCTCGGTCCCTGGCTGCTGGTCAAGTCTGTCAGTCTCTATGCCTGGTGGCGCGATGGGCCGGAGGTGCGCCAAGCGGCAATGGAGATCCGATCGGTCGAGGCGGCCCGGATGCGGGAGACGCTCCCCCGGATAGATCAGAAACTGCCGTGGCGCGGATACTTGTTCGACGTGGAGCGCGCGGTAAGACGTGGCCGCTACGAACCGCCTCCGATCTGATGGTTCGCCTTGCAGATCACTTGGCACGCGAACATTGCGACTACCCGTCGCCGGTGATCGGGTGCCCTGCGGTTCTTGTCCTTGATCTGCCTGCACAGAGCCGCGGGGCCGGTCTGCCGCTCGGTCGCTTCTATCCGATCATTCTCGAGAATGAGGATGAACGCGCCGAACTGACCGCGTTCTTTAACGCGGAGCGTCCTGCCTTGGTCGCGCCGGACCTGTTCGACCGCCGTCCGACAGCGTTTCATTCCGACAGGTTGGTCGTAACGCGCTACACACCGTCCCGGTCCGGCTGGCCCTGGATCAGCCTCTTTTACTGGCCCGAGGACTATCGAACAGCAGCAGTCGGGCAAGGTCTGTCGCTGGCCCGCGGCTGCTATACCACGGAACTGTTCGACACGAGCGAAGCGCGCGACGAGCATGATTTGCTCCTCGTCCAATCCTTGCGGGAACGCCACACCCTGCAAATCCAGTTGATCACGTCCGACATCGAGACGGGCGCTGGCCGCGCCTGACCCGGCGGGCCCCAACGCTCTGACAATCCCGACCCCAAGATAGCGTTTGCTGCGGCAGCGGGACCCGCCGCGTGCCTATTGCATCTCAGTCGCGCCTTGACGCAAAACATATCAACACATATTCATATAACATACATGAATATACGAGGTGGGGCGTGTTTTGCGACATTGAAAAACAAAATCGGGCCTTGGGAACGCGGTTTTCTGCGCTTTCCATGTCCCCGCTTCGTCACGACGCGGTGACGAGAAAATCGATTGGTCGACGCGAATCCGCGCTTGACCTTCCATTGCTTGGAACCCGCATCCCCGGGAAAACAGGTGGGAAGCCATTGTCCGGGGGTCCGGCAGAAGTGGCTGAATTAAGGAACGAAACTATGCGAAAATCAGTCGCGACTCTGCTGTCATCGGGGGCGCTTGGAATGGCACTGCTGCTTGCTGCTTGCGGCGGCCCCTCGGGGGGCTCGCAAGGGCAGGGTGGCCCCCCGACGCCTCAGGTGCCGGTTGCTCAAGTCATCGTCAGGGAACTGGCGCCGTCGAGCGAATTCAATGGTTCGCTGACTGCACCCAAATCGGTGGAGCTGCGTCCACGCGTGAGCGGGCAGATCATCGGGGTCGATGTACCCGAGGGTGGCATGGTTCGTCAGGGTCAGACCCTTTTCCGGATCGACCCTCGCCCCTTCCAGGTCGCTGTCGATCAGGCCGCGGGCAATTTCGCACAGGCGGAAGCCCAGGCGGCACAGGCACAGGCCGACTTCGCGCGTGCCGAGCGCCTGATCGCGACCGGCGCGATCTCCCGTAAGGAATATGATGCCGCAGTGGCGCAGCGCCGCGCCGGCCTCGCGTCAGTTCAGGCGGCCAGGGCCGCTGTTGCCGCAGCGCGCCTCGATCTGTCCTTCACCCGGGTGACAGCGCCGATCAGCGGCCGGGTCGATCGCATTCTCGTGACGGAAGGAAACGTGGTGGCGGGCGGCGCGCAGGCGACCCCGCTCACGACCATCAAGTCCGTCAATCCGCTCTACGCCGAATTCGACATCGATGAAGCGACCTATCTGAGCTTCGTGGAAAAGGCCCGGCGCGCCGGCACCGCGACCAAGCTGCCGGTCGAGTTCGGCCTCATGACCGATGAAGGGTTCCCGCGCACGGCCACGCTGGACTTCCTTGGCAACGGGATCGATCGCAGCGCGGGCACCATCCGCGCCCGAGCGCTCGTCCAGAACGCTGACGGTGCCCTCGCACCTGGCCTGTTCGCACGGATCCGGCTGGTTACCGGCGAGCGCCAGCAATCGATCCTGATCGACGACCAGGCGGTCGGTAACGATCAGGGCAAGAGCTTCGTTCTCATTCTCGCCAAGGGCAACAAGGTCGATTTCCGCCCGGTCGAGCTCGGCCCGATCGTCGACGGCCTGCGCGTCATCAAGTCGGGCCTGCAACCGTCGGACACCGTCATCATCAAGGGTCTCGTGCGTCCCGGCATGCAGGTCGTGCCGCGCAAGGGGCCGATGCAGCAAAGCCAGGGCAACGGTAACCCGCAAGCCGCTGCCAAGCCCGCAGCGGAGGCACGCTGATGAAGTTTCCACGCTTCTTTGTCGACCGCCCGATATTCGCGGTGGTCCTCTCGGTGCTGATGCTGATTGCAGGCGGCCTTGCGCTGCTGAAGCTTCCGCTTAGCGAGTATCCCTCTGTTACGCCGCCGACGGTACAGGTCACTGCGCAGTATCCCGGCGCCAATCCCGAAGTCATCGCCGAGACGGTGGCAGCTCCGATCGAGCAAGCCATCAACGGCGTCGAGAATATGCTCTACATGAGCTCCCAGGCCTCGACCGACGGCCGGATGCAGGTGACCATCTCGTTCAAACAGGGTACGGATCCCGACCTCGCTCAGGTGCAGGTCCAGAACCGTGTCGCCCGCGTCCTGTCGCGTCTGCCCGAAGAAGTGCAGCGCATCGGTGTCACGACCCAGAAGACGTCGCCAGACGTTCTCATGGTCTTCCATCTGGTGTCGCCGAACAAGCGCTATGACCCGCTGTATCTCTCCAATTATGCGACACTCCATGTCCGCGATGAATTGGCCCGGGTTCCCGGTGTCGGCGACGTCGTTCTGGGCGGTGAGGGTGAATATGCCATGCGAGCCTGGCTCGACCCCAACAAGGTCGCAGCCCGAGGGCTGACCGCCAGCGACGTCGTCGCGGCGATCCGGGAGCAGAATATTCAGGTGGCCGCCGGATCGGTTGGCCAGCAACCCAATGCGTCGGCTGCCTATCAGGTGACCGTGAATACCCTTGGCCGACTGACGACCGAGGAACAGTTCGGCGACATCATCCTCAAAACAGGCGAGGATGGTCAGGTAACGCGGCTGCGCGATGTGGCACGCCTCCAAATGGGCGCCGACGGCTATTCGATGCGCAGCCTTCTCGACGGCGAACCTGCCCTCGCGCTGCAGATCTTCCAGAGCCCAGGTGCCAACGCCCTCGATGTGTCGAGCGCCGTGCGCTCGACTATGGAACGGTTGAAGGGCGATTTTCCTGACGGCGTGGAATATCGCATCGCCTATGATCCGACCATCTTCGTTCGCGCGTCGCTGAAATCGGTCGTTGTCACGCTGTTTGAGGCGACCCTGCTCGTCGTTCTGGTCGTTGTCCTCTTCCTGCAGACCTGGCGGGCATCGATCATCCCGCTCGTTGCCGTCCCGGTGTCGCTGGTCGGCACGTTCGCGCTGATGCACCTGTTCGGCTTCTCGTTGAACACCCTGTCGCTCTTCGGGTTGGTCCTATCCATCGGCATCGTAGTCGATGACGCGATCGTCGTGGTCGAGAATGTCGAGAGGCATATCGGGCTGGGCCAATCCCCAAGGGAAGCGGCACGCCGCGCCATGGATGAAGTTACGGGGCCAATTCTGGCCATCACCTCGGTGCTTGCCGCTGTCTTCATCCCGTCGGCGTTCCTGTCGGGCCTTCAGGGCGAGTTCTATCGCCAGTTTGCCCTGACGATCGCTATCTCGACGATCCTGTCGGCCATCAACTCGCTTACGCTTTCTCCGGCCCTCGCCGGCGTGCTGCTGCGGCCGCACGGCGACGATACTCCGCGCGACAAGGTCACGCGGGTCATGGACAAGGTGTTTGGCCGCTTCTTTGGCGCCTTCAACCGCTTCTTCGACCGTTCCTCGGAGCGCTATGTCTGGTCGGTGCGCCGCGCCGTGCGTGCAACCGGCATCGTACTGATCCTCTATGCGGGTCTTGTCGGTCTGACCTGGCTTGGCTTCAACAAGACCCCTCCTGGGTTCGTGCCGATGCAGGACAAGTACTTCCTTGTCGGCATTGCGCAGCTGCCTACCGGGGCATCGCTGGATCGTACAGAATCCGTCGTAAAGCAAATGTCGAAGATCGCGCTCGCCGAGCCGGGCGTGGAAAGCGTCGTAGCATTCCCGGGGCTCTCGGTGAACGGCGCCGCAAACCTGCCGAACTCGGCTCTGATGTTCATCATGCTCGATAAGTTCGAGAACCGCAAAACACAGGATCTGTCCTCGTTCGCGATCGCCGGCAAGCTCATGGGCAAGATGGGCCAGATCCCTGACGGCTTTATCGGCGTGTTTCCCTCACCACCGGTTCCTGGCCTCGGCGCCATGGGCGGCTTCAAGCTGCAGATCGAAGATCGCGCCGGTCTCGGCTTCAATGCGCTGGCGCAGGCGCAAGGGCAGGTGATGGGCAAAGCCATGCAGACGCCAGAACTGGCGAACATGCTGGTGAGCTTCCAGACCAACGCCCCCCAGATCCAGGTCGACGTCGATCGCACGAAGGCCAAGGCTCAGGGCGTTCCGCTGACCGCAATCTTCGATACCATGCAGGTCAATCTCGGCTCGCTCTATGTGAACGACTTCAACCGGTTTGGGCGAACCTACCGGGTGATGGTCCAGGCCGATGCACCCTTCCGTCAGCAGGCCGAGGATATCGGTCAGTTGAAGGTACGCAATGCCAGCGGGGAGATGATCCCCTTGTCCTCCCTGGTCACGATCAAGCGCAGCACAGGTCCTGACCGCGTGATGCACTATAATGGCTATCCCTCGGCCGACATCAGCGGCGGTCCCGCGCCGGGCTACTCGTCCGGCCAGGCAACTGCGGCCATTGAGAAGATCCTCAAGGAGACCTTGCCCCCGGGCATGACCTACGAATGGACCGACCTCACCTACCAGGAGAAGGCCGCCGGCAACACCGCGCTCTTCGTCTTCCCCCTGTCCGTGCTGCTCGCGTTCCTGATCCTCGCTGCCCAGTATAACAGCTGGTCACTTCCCTTCGCGGTGCTGCTGATCGCCCCGATGGCGCTCCTCTCGGCCATAGGCGGGGTCTGGGTGTCGGGCGGCGATAACAACATCTTCACGCAGATCGGGTTCGTCGTTCTAGTCGGGCTGGCCGCCAAAAACGCGATCCTCATCGTGGAGTTTGCCCGGGAAAAGGAGAAGGAAGGGCTCGATCCGCTGCCGGCGGTACTCGAGGCAGCCAAGCTGCGCCTGCGGCCGATCCTGATGACCTCGATCGCTTTCATCGCAGGTGTCGTGCCTTTGGTGATCGCAAGCGGAGCTGGCGCTGAGATGCGTCACGCCATGGGCATCGCCGTGTTCGCCGGGATGCTTGGGGTGACACTTTTCGGTCTCCTTCTCACCCCCGTCTTCTACGTCGCCGTCCGTCGCTTCGCGCTGCGTCGCGAGACGCGGAAGGCCGTTCCCCCTATCGTGGAGCAAAGCGCATGATCGCGCCCTACAAGCAACGCGGCGCAAGGTTTGCCGCACTTCTCGCCTCGGTCGCGCTCGCAGGATGCGCGACCATGGCACCCAAATATGAGCGGCCGGTCACCCCGGTGAGCGAGAGCTTCCCTGTGGGCGCTGCCTATGGTGATGTCGCCTCGACAGGCGAGGAGTCGGCGGCTGACATTGGCTGGAAGGATTTCTTCGCAGATCCGCTCCTCCATCAGCTTGTCGAGAAGTCGCTCACCAACAATCGCGACCTTCGGGTCGCAGCCTTGAACGTCGAAGCGGCGCGCGCACGGTATCGCGTGCAGCGTTCCGAGCTCCTTCCCACCCTCAGCGTTGGGGCGGAGGGCACGGCGCAAAAACTCCCGTCGGATCTATTCTACAACCGGCGGCAATATCAGGTCGGCGCTGCTGTTTCGGCTTGGGAGCTTGATTTGTGGGGTCGCATCCGCAGTCTCAGCGATCAGGCGAGGGAAGCCTATTTCGCGGTCGAGGAGAACCGGACCGCTGCTCAGCTCAGCCTCGTCGCCGAAGTGGCGAATGCCTATCTGACGCTTCGCGCCGATCAGGCCATGTTGCGCCTTTCGCAAGATACCCTGGCGACCCAGAAGACTTCCTACGACCTCACAAACCAGCTCGTCGAGGTGGGCAACATTGCCAAGCTCGATCTGCGCAGGACGGAGGTTGCTCTTCGCACAGCCGAGGCGGATGTTGCGACTTATACCCGACTTGCAGCGCAAGATCGCAATGCGCTCGCGCTCCTGCTCGGCGAACCGCTTTCCCCAGACCTTGCGACCCAGCTCGACAACGCCACGACGCTCCCGGATGGAATCGTAACATCGAAAATACCGGCAGGACTGCCCTCGGACCTGCTCACGAGAAGGCCCGACATCCGGGCTGCCGAGCACAGTCTCAAGGGTGCGAACGCCTCGATCGGCGCGGCGCGGGCCGCCTTCTTCCCGACCATTACGCTGACCGGATCGGGCGGGACAGCCAGCTCAAGCCTCGATGACCTGTTCACGAGTGGCTCGGGTGCCTGGAGCTTCATGCCCCGGATCAACCTGCCCATCTTCAACGGCGGCGCGTTGCGCGCTAATCTGGAGCAGGCGAAGGTCCAGAAAAGCATCGAGATCGCAACTTACGAGAAGGCGATCCAGACGGCGTTTCGGGAGGTGTCCGATGGTCTCGCAGGACAGCGGACTTTCGATGATCAGATCAAAGCCGAGCAGTCGCGCGAGGCAGCCAGCGGAGCGGCCTACAAACTCTCCGAGCAGCGCTTCAAGGAAGGCGAGGACAGTAATTTGGCGCTGCTGGATGCGCAGCGCGCCCATTACGGATCGCAGCAGGCGCTCGTCAGGGCGCGGCTCGCCCGCCTC
>Ga0207914_100508_pt1 | contig 15452 bp, 14 predicted proteins | sample DeeseametaMP2497_FD_184171 | JGI IMG/M metagenome (GOLD analysis project Ga0207914, IMG submission 184171) | Marine microbial communities from East of Antigua and Barbuda, Atlantic Ocean - MP2497 (SPAdes) | ecosystem: Environmental > Aquatic > Marine > Oceanic | place: East of Antigua and... | reverse complement strand
AACGTCTCTCTCTGCTTATCGACAAAGAGGACACCTCTGCCTCGTCGTCGCCGGGGGAAGGGATGCTCCGGTTCTCCCCACTCGAAGCGAACTTCTCGACAATCTTCCCAATCCTGGGGGAGGCCGACCAAACCGAGTTCGAGGTCGAAGACTCTCACCGCGAGAGCCGCCAAGCTGGTGCCTATTCGACGACTCCCTCCAGCCGCGTTCTCGCCGCAAATTCGTCCCAACCTTGCCGCCGTGGTGGCCAACGGTATCCAGCGCCCCGGACCGCCTCGAGAATTGGGCACTTCCACTCCGTCACCGCAGGCGTAGACGCCATTTAGCCCCGTTTCTCCCCTGGCCGACACGACCACGGCGCCGCTTCGACCGGTCCGCGCTCCAGCCTCGACGAGGAGGTCGGCCACCGGTTCGATTCCGCAAGATATAAGGAAGGCGTCGAAGTTGACGTTGGCCGAACCGTCGGGACCTGAACTTTTCAGCTGTCCCGATGCGAGTTCAACTCTCTCGACCGTGGTGTCGAGACGAACTTCAACGCCCTTGTCGCGCAAGATCTCTAGTAGCCCTCGGTTGAGATGCTCGTCCAGCCGCACCAGGGTCGACTTCTGATGGAAGATCGTGACCTGCAGACCCCGGCGACAAAGAGCTTCAGCAGCCTCCAGGCCGACATAGCCTCCACCGATGACGGCCACTCTTCGGATGGAGAGAGCTTCGATCTCTCGACGAATTTTGCGGACATCCTCGACCGTCCTGAGTTGCCATACACGCGGCTCGCCTGGTTTTAACCCCAAAGACTCGGTGGATTTGGCTCGGCTTCCGGTCCCCACGATCAGTTTGTCGTAATGGTAGCTGTCGCGAGTCGTCTCCAGTATTTTTTGGGTAGGTCGCAAGCGAGTGGCTCGGGTTTCGAGCTTCAATTCGATGTCTTGTTCGGAGAGTCGCTGCCGGTCGGCGCCCCACAATTGCTGTTCGTCTTGCAGTTCGCCACTCAGGAAGTAGGGAAGGGAACAGGTTCCGCGCGAGAATTCGCGGCCGGCCTCAACCACCGTGATTTGGGCCGAAGGGTTCACGCGTCGGGCTCGTGTGGCCGCGGCCATACCGCCTGCGCCTGCCCCTACAACCAGGATCTTCATCTCGGCGGCTAGCTTCTCTCGTCTGCCGGAACTTCCTAGGCCTAGCTTCCGAACCAGTAGCCGACGGCGTCGGATAGTCGACGGAAGAAGGTTCGTCGCTTGGGGCTGCAGGTCCACTCGCTGTCGTTGGAAGGAGCAGGAGTGATTTTTTGTTCTTGACACACCTCGACTTGAGGAGCCGGTTCGGGGGTGGTTGGCTGTATGGTGAGTTCGTTTTCATAGGGAACGATGACGGGGAGAGGCTCGCCCTCAAAGACCGCGGGGAGCCTTCTGTTGCGACCAATCCACTCATCTGCGTCCTCGCGATATGTGCAGGCGACGTCGAGAAATCGGCAGTAGGCAATCGGTCCCAGTTGGCAGGCTCCTTCAGCCAGGCCCAGCAACATCTGGTCCCGAGCCATCTCTTCCTTAAATCCGTATTTCTGAGACAGAGACTCAAGCTGGTCCAGAAGACAGCGCCCGGTGTCCACGACGTTTCCATGGCATCGACCCGTCGCCAGGGTCACCGACTTGGCAATGCCCCGCAGCTTCATTTCCGGGTTCTTGGCTTTTCTGAGTCCCTCGAGGGTGGCTTCGAAGGTAGACAGTACGGTCTTTCGGTTGGCTCCTTGCCTGGAGAAGGCTCTATCGAATGAGCGTCCGACCGCCTCGGCGATCTCGTCATCACCCGAAAACTGCGATTTTTTTTCGGCTATAGTTAACATTGAAACTCTCCAAAACTTAATTGGAAATTTTTCAAGATGCGCGCGCTTCCTCCAGTTGAAAAGGGAAATCCTGGTCGGCATGTGGGCTAAAATCTTCGCAACGAGGATTCGATCTCGCTTCGACGAACGCCGTACCCATTCCTAAGATGTGGTCTAGCCTGAAGAAGATATTTCGCCGTTTGATGGGCGAAGGTCGAGAGTCCGATCACTCTTCGCTCCTTCCTGAAGACGTTGATAAGCTGCGCCTGGAATTTTCCGCTCAAGAGGAACTAGACGGACCGGGCGGCCCCATTACTGCCAGAGAAGCGTTCGAGTTGGCTCTGGAGATCGTCACAAGTTTTGACGAAGGTGCCCGATTGGCTTCAATCCAGTCGGAAGGTGCCCTTAACGATAAGGGCATGGCGGAGGGGTGGCTCTTAAACTTCCTGCTGCCTGAGCGCTGGGGTCATGCGCAGTTTCGATTCAAGAACACCGAGGGTCAGGAGAGCTTGACCCTGAAACTGCTTCCGTTTGCGCCGGCCGGCAGCGCTCTGGACAAGATGCTGGAAGAGGGGCAAGCCGGTTTCGTTGAGCAGCAGTGGAAAGTGGAATTGGACCGGCAGCCGTCGCTCTCTCATCATTTCCAGGACTCCGGCGAAGTACTTGCGGCCTGGACCGGTCAGGGCAAATCGATAAATTTCTCGGCTCCCCTCATCCTGAGGGCGGTGACCCCTCCACTCGGCCAGCCAAGATGGGAGCTTCTGGACTCTCCCAACGCCAAGAAGAGCCTCTATACGCTGCCGCTGAAGTAAGACTTCTCGCGCTCACGGAGAATACTGATAAGAATATGTCTAACAGAGCGTTGAAACTTTATGAATCCGCGCGACCTCTTGAGTCGTTGGAGAGCTTTATTTTTCGAGTAGCCCAGAGGGTGAGTCGGGGTGGCCCACCTCTGCTCCAGCTGAGGGAGGTGTCGAATAACGAGGGCTCTCTCGAATTTTCCTACGATGTGGAAGAGAAGGCCGCCGTCCAGCCGGAAGAGTGGGGGGCGTTGAGCGGTTTTGCCGTGGCTGCGGCCCTTACGGTCAGAGCCCTTGTCACTCGACAAAAGAGTCACATTTTGAGCGCGGTGCAGGCGACATCTCTTGCGCTCGCTTTCGGGGGCCGCGAGATTCCACGTCTTTCTCGACGAGTCATGAATACCGGGAAGATCGAGAAAGCCGTGTTGGGAATTCGCTCCGGTCAGTTGTATCTTAAGACCGGGGGAGAAGAGGTATGGGTTGATCTGGCTCCAGTCACGTCTCTCACGGTTCGTACTTTTCGCTTCCATTGGGATTCCGGACTCTCCAATCTCCACTTCGCGCAGCTTGAGATGCAGGATGGTCGCCTGCTGACTATCGCCGAGACCCAGGAAAGCATGACGGCTCGTCGTCTGGTTCATCAGTTAGTCAAGCCCGTGCCGGTGGAGCTAAATTTTCAAAATATCGATCTCTATAGAGAGGGAGATAAAGTCTCTTGGGAGCTGGGTCCACGTTTGGTGGAGCCCGCACTCAATTGAGGACCTACTCGAAGAGTCTGTCCCTAGACCATGGAGGAATGATATCCCTCGGAGAGCAACATGCGACCCGGGACCTGCTCATTTCAGCCGGGCTCTCGATGTGGTAGAGTAGAACAGATGTCGGAAACAGCTATAGTTAAAGGATGGACTGGAGAGCTAAGTCGCTTATCGGAGCGGCTCACTCAGTCTGTCAAAGGCGAGCCGACCACCCTCCTGAAAAGAGCTCAAGAAGGAGACTCCCTAGCGATTGAGAGGCTCATCGAGCTGTATCAGGACACCATCTTCTCCATGGCTCTCTCCTTCACTAGAAACCCTCACCAGGCTGAAGATCTGGCTCAAGAAGCGTGGATCAAGATCCTCAGAGGCCTGCCCTCGTTTCGTCAGGAGTCCAAGTTCAGTACCTGGATGTATCGGGTGACCATGAACACTTTCCTCAATGCCAACCGGGCGGTAAAGCGGGAGCAAGAAATTATGGGCACTTTGGAGACATCCGAGGTCGAGCCCGAGCACGTAGGCGTACGAGTCGAGACCGCTCTGGATGTCCAAGAAGCCGTGCGGGAGCTGTCCATCGATTTTCGCTCGGTGGTTCTGTTGCGGTACGTTGCCGATCTCTCCTATAAAGAGATTGCGTCAGTTCTGGATCTGCCCCTCGGTACCGTGCAATCCCGGCTCAAGCGAGGTCTTGAGAAGCTGGGTTCCCAACTCGGTCATCAAGGGTACGCCGCAGAAGAGTAGATTGGCGGAAAGCCTTATGGCCTGGGCCATGACGCTCCGGAACAGAATTCTTCCTTTCCTCATTCCCGTTGTTTTGATTTCGGTCAGTTTTTGGCGATCCGGGGTCGTTCAGAAATATTTTGAGGCTCAAGCGCTACAAAGGCGATCGGTGGCGGCGCAATCCAAACTTGATCAGCTGAGAGCCGCGGATGTCGCTTCCAACCTCAACGATCGAGAGTACAAGGAAATGGTTAAAGATTTCGCCGACCTGGCCGGTCTCAGTTTGGACCCGGAGACGGCCCCCACAAAGGGGGAGGTGAGCGCTAAGATAGGCCGGTTGATCGACGCCGTGGTGGTCGACATGGATAGGTTCGGAAGTTCGCAGCCGGAAGAGCCCTACCTTGTCTTCAAGGGCGTTGAGCCGGGAGTGAGCGAGGCCATTCCCCCTTTCTTGGTGGTGAACTTCGAGATGAACTTGGAAGGCAAATATCTTGCCATGCCACTCTTCTTGGACTCTCTTTCCCGAATCGCTCGAGAGCAGAAATGTCCGATTTCCGTTGGCGGGATAAAGGTGTCGCCGGTGGAGCCGGGCAGTAATAGTGGAGTCTTGGACATCACGATCCCGCTGAGGGCCTACTTTGTCGAGAAATGAGAGTAAATCCACCCGGGACTATCCTGATGCGGTATTCCTGGGGTCGATCGAAGTCGTTAGCTTCCTGTTTCTGTTCCTCTCCCCGTTCTTGAATGTTGGAGTGGTCAGGCTGGGATGGACCGCTCTTGTTCTATGGCGAGTGGCGGCGCTGGGCGGAGTTCTCTATTACGGAGTACCGGACCGGCTTCGATTTCTCGGTAGCAGTCTTCTTTACGGCCTCCCGTTTTGGGTCTCGTCTCTGCTTTTTCCGGTCACCAGAGGTCAAGAAGAGGCGATCGGTCAGGTTTTGGTGGGATATCTGATTTTGCTCTGCGCTCTTTGGGGGCTGTCCTTTTTGAAGACCCACTGGTATCCGGGGTTGCTGGGTTTTTTGAGCTTCGCTTTTCTTTATCAGGACGCCGGCAGTGTTCCCTGGCTTGGAGCGGGTGCGGGGTTGGTCGCTTTCTGGCCCCAAGGGCACGCCGACCGGCCTTATATTGCCAGGAATAGCTTGAGAGCCGTCGCGTTCGCGGCAGGGGCCGGCTGGGCGTTTTGTCTTTACCTGGCTGTAGTGGGAAGGGCGCTCGGATTGATGCCGCTTGCTCTAGGCTTGCTTCACTGGGGCATTCTACTCGCTGCCACCACCGATGTCCTGAGCCGCGCCCAAGAAGAGGATCGTGAGCGTCCTTGGGCACAAGAGGCCGAACTTGCCCTGCCTTCCCTCAGAGCGGCCCTATCCTGGAACTACTCGCGGAAGCTCTTGCGACGTTGGTTGCCCTGGATGATTGTGGCCGTGTGGGCTCCCTTCGTGTCGCTGGGGTTGGTGATGGGACTGGCTGTCCTGGCTGCTCTTCCGGGTATGGTCTATCTTGCCGCCAACAGATGCTCCGAGGGAGGGCCGCAGTGGTTTGTATGTTGGCACTTCATGATACTTTGGGCCATGGCCGAAAGTCCGGCTCAGTTCGTACCTGGAATTTTGCTGGTAGCGGTTCTGACTTCTCTCTTCCTCCGGGTCGGCAAAGAAAAGTCGCCAAAGTACCATCTCTCCTACTGTCCAAATCAGGCCGGAATAGAGGAGATGCTAAGGACGCTGCGCCAACCGGCACCGGTCGGTTTCAGCGGCGAAGTGATGAGGGTGTTGGAGCCCAGTGTCGATCTTGATTCCTCATCGTTGAGCGCCCAAGCACCTCAAGGCTTTCGCCAGAGATTGCTAGAGCGACTTCGTCAGGACAAGAACGACTAACTTTCTTAGGTCTCGGCGGCAGCCTGCTCTTGATTCGATACGGCGGCTTGTATAACGGAGTCGTATACGGCCATGTATAGAGCAACGGCTTCCTGAGGGTCCTGCACGTTTCGATTCCGCAGCAACGGCGGCGTCAACGAAAGAGCAATGTTTACAAACTGGGCGTGTATAGCTTGTTCATCCACAGAGCCTGACTTCGTACAGCTTCAGTCGGCTCCTTCAGAGCGACCATGTCTTTTGTCCGGACATCTCTTCCGTTTGGCGATTCTTCTGGATCGTCTTCAAGAGTTCTTGAAATTCGGGCCCGCCCAGAAAGATCTCCGGGATCTGAATGAAGTTAATTCCGTCGCTGAACATGATGGTCTTTAGCATGGCTTTTTCCGAAGGAGGGCTGAAGGCCATTTCGGCCATCCCGACGCTCATCATGACTTTTCGGTCTTTGTAAAGGAGCTCTTTGTCTCTGATTCCGATCGTGCGCCCCAGGAAATGGTGACACACGACGACCAAGCTCAGTAGTAGAATGGCACTAATGATCGCGGGCACTCCCACGAAAAAGATCCGGGTTGAGTCGTTAGGTGAGAACTTTCCCGCGGCATCCAATGCAAAATGACCAAGAACCAGAGCGGATACCATTGGAATGGCACCGTACATGGCTGCCTTGGGTGTCAGCTTGGTCTTATAAACCTTCCCCGAACTCATAGGCCTGTTCTTTGGCAATCTCTCCCTACACCCTGTTATACCCAAAGGCAAAAATTTGGGACACATGTCCTATAAAAAAAAGAAGAGAGCCTCGATAGGCTCTCTCCTTCTTGCTCAGAAGCGAACTAAACTACGTTAGTTCCACTGAATGTTGCTGAACTCGCGGGTTTCGTTATCGGTTCCGGCTTTGCGCTCAGTCTTGACAATGTTGCTGTCCTTGTCGGCCCAAATGGTGTAGCCGCCGGGGAAAACAAATTTCTTTCCACCTTTGTAGTCGGAGGCTTTAGGAGTGCCGCCGACTTGGCCCAGGATCATATCCCAGATCGAAACGTGGAAAGGACGACCGACCACGTCCTTGTGGTCCAGGTTACGAGCGATCGTACCGCCGCCGGTGCTCGCGATCACTTGCTTGGCACCTTTTTTGTAGATAATGACCGTACCTTTTCGGGAAGGGTCGCTCTTACTATCTTTGATCTGCGTTTTGATACTACCGTCGTCGTAGTCGTAGTCAAAGCTGTAGATTCCCTGAGGACCGTTGTAGTCGTAAGTCATATGATAGTTCTTGTTGGATTTAATCTTGTTCTTCACCGAATCCCAGGTCACGTCTGCCTGGGCAGGAAGGATAGCAGTCAGGACTGCCGCGCATAAGGCGGTCAGCCAAAGCTTACGCAAAGTATTCATCAAAACTCCTCCGCGGGAGGTCCCGCTCTAATTTGAGCCCATTTGAGAGTACGAGGTGGAGACGACCCCCCCCGCGTGGGCAGGTGTGTGTCCAACTATTCTTCTCACAAAGGCAATTTTCTAAACCGACCCTTTTCCGACATGTTTCTTAAGTCCGAACAGGGATTCGGTATTCTCCGTCGTGAAAGCGGCCACCGATGCCGCGGGTGCGCCACGCAACTCGGCGATCTTTTTCACTATGAGAGGTATGTACTCCGGTTTGTTGATTTTTCCTCGGAACGGAATCGGAGCAAGATAGGGGCCATCGGTTTCGACCAGGAGTCGGTCTTGGGGAACGTTGCTCGCCACCTCTTGAACTTGGAGGGAGTTTTTGAAGGTGACGATGCCCGTAATTCCGATGTGAAATCCGAGTTCCAGAAAGCGCCGGGCCCACTCCCAGGTTCCCGTGAAACAATGCACCACGCCTCTCAGGCCGGGGTGTCTTCGAAGCTCCTCGTAGAGCAGTTCTTCGGTTTGCCGGCAGTGTAATATGATCGGTAGGTCGTGCACTCGGGCGAAAGCCAGGTGGGGTCGTAAACTGGCCAGTTGCACCTCCATAGGGACGAAGTCGTAGTGACCTTCCAAACCTGTTTCGCCCACGATTGGTACGTCCAGTCGGGAGACGGCCGATTCCAGCTTCCGGGCTAGATCCAGGCAGCGCTGTTCCGAAGCCTCGTGAGGGTGGATGCCCGCAGCGGGATATACTTGAGGATCTGTTTCTCGAATCTTCAGGAGATTGTCAAAAGACTCAAAGTGAAGTGAGGGAGCTACAAATCTCATCACACCGGCTTCTCTTGCCTGGTCTAGTATATTTGTAACACCTTCTCCTTCGGTATACTTTTTCGCGTCAATATGTACGTGGGAGTCTATCATCATTTGCAAGGAGCCGTTTCTGTTCTTGGCGAAGCCTTCCCTCGTGGCAAGCTTTTTATTCAAAGTGATTGATGAACGAGACCAGGTGGTCTCGGGGACGCTCAGTGCTCCAAACGCTCAAGCGGCTCAGGAACGGCTTCGGGCCGTCTACAAGAACGTACTGGTTGTGGAAGAGCAGAAGTCTGGTGGCTCGCTCAACGCACTGAAGCGCTCACCGCGTGTCAAGGTCGACAGTCTGGCGGTGTACTGCCGGCAGTTGGCTGTGATGGTCAACGCCGGTATCGCTGTCAACCGGGCTCTCCGTTTCTGTTCACGCGGGGAAGACCAGAACCTCAACCTGGTCATGAACCGCGTCGCCGAAGAAGTTGAAGGCGGGAAATCCGTCTCCCAAGCTCTGTCGGAGCAGCCACGGGTCTTCGGAAATATCTTTATCGCGCTGGTGAAAGCCGGGGAGACTTCCGGTAACCTCGACATAGCCTTGAAGAAATTGGCCGACCTTCTGGAGAAGGTCGTTGGCATGCAGAAGAAGGTTCAGAGTACTCTGGCCTACCCAGCCGTGATTTTCGTCGTGGCGGTCTGCGTGGTGGCTTTCTTTACCTTCTACATCATGCCGCAGATGATTCCGATCTTCGAGTCGATGAATACGGCTTTGCCGCTACCCACTCGAATCATGATGTTCATCGCCAACACACTGCGAAATCCGTGGGTTTCGATACCGATGGCGGTGGGTGCCGTCGTCGGCTCCATCATGCTCTTTAACCTCTATCAAAACTTGGACAAAGCGCCCGAGGTCCGCTACTACGTGGACCAGTACATCCTCAGAATTCCCGTGGTCGGGCCTCTGTTTCGGATGGCCACCCAGGCTCGCGTCCTCTTCACGATGGCCACTCTCCTGGATTCGGGTGTGTCGCTTGCCGAGACTTTGCTGGTCGTAGAGAAGGTGGCCAACAACGAGGTCTATTCACGCCGGATCAAGTGGGCTCGCGAAGCGCTGCTTCAAGGTACCAGCGTCTTCGCCGCTTTCGAGAGCCACGAGGTGTTCAACCCCATGGCGCTCCACATGATCAAGGTCGGTGAAGAGACCGGTACGCTAGCCGAGATGGTTCGTCGTATCGGCCAGATGTACGAAGAGGACGTCGAGCACCAGTTGGACCAACTCTCGTCCTTGATCGAGCCTCTGATTATGGCTGTGATGGGCCTGGTGGTCGGTTTCATTACCGTGGCCTCCTTCTTGCCGATGGTGCAGCTGCTCAACCAAATCTAGAAATTCCCAGTTTATCAATCGATAAATTCGTGGCTTTGCCACTCTCCCGAAGACTCTGTGTTCTCGGTGGCCTCGGCGGTTATCCTATCCACGAGCTTGACTCGTCAACCGAGTAAGACTGACCAAAAGAAAAAGGCCCCGCCTGATGAGGTGGGGCCTTTTCCGAACCTGGAGGTTCTTACTTCTTAGCCACCGTGAGTTGTAGCCCAGTAAATCAAGAACAGACCGAGCACAATGCGATAGATGACGAAGGGGCGAAAGCTGTTGGTCTGCAGGTACTTCAGAAAGTATTTGATGCACAGAAAACCGGACACGGCGGAGACCAGGACGCCGACCATCAGCGGGCCCAGGATGTTTATTGTCGAAGCGTCCGTGGCTAACTCCAGTCCTTTCAAAACAGAGGCGCCGGCCACCACGGGCAGGGAGAGAAGGAACGAGAAACGGGCTGCTTCGGTGCGAGAGAAGCCGAGGAACAAGGCTATTGTGATGGTTGAGCCACTTCGGGAGGTGCCCGGCATGAGGGCGGCGGCTTGGGCGCAGCCGATGATGATAGCGTCCCTAAACGTCAGGTCGGCTATCGTCCTTTTGTGACTCGCGCCCTTCCGGTCGGCGAACTCAAGCAGAACTCCCCAAACGATCAGCATGGCGGCCATAAAGAGCAATCCACCAAGCTTGGCCTCGATAGCTTTCTCGAAGGTCAATCCGACGATTCCGGCGGGCAGGCAACCCACGAACAGCAACTTGACCAGCCGCTTCTCTTCGGGTTTTGCGGTCTGGCCCGGTACAACCAGGCCTTTGGTCCCGCGCAGCAGGGTGGCGACATCCTCTCGGAAAACGGCGATCAGAGCCAGGAGAGTGCCGAAGTGGAGAGCCACATCGAACGACTTGCCCAGGTAAGACCAGCCGAAGACCTTCGGGATAATGAGCAAGTGGGCTGAGGAGGAGATCGGTAGGAACTCCGCCAGACCCTGCGTTAAGCCGAGGATCGCCGCGTGGATAAGTTCTGTCATTTCGTGCAATGAAGTTTCCTTCCTAATTCTTCGCTGAAGTTACCGGAAAGGTCCTGGACGCGTAGACCTGGAGACCTGAGGCGATACCTCGTGCGATTCTATCTCTATACTCGGGGTCTGCCAAGAGGCGTCCCTCGGTGGAGTTGGTGAGAAATGCCGTTTCGATGAGGACCGCGGGCATTTCCGTGTGTGCTAAAACGTAGAAACGGTTCTTCACCAAGCCCCGGTTCTTACGGCCGGTCGCGCCCATAACGCCTGATTCGATGAGTTGGGCCAGGCGGTAGTCCGTGGACTTGTACCAGTGGATGGAAGAGCCGTTGATATCGGGATTGACGGATGCGTTGGCGTGAACACTGACGAAGAGGTCGGCGCCGTGCTGATTGGCCATGTTGGCGCGAGCCCCGAGTTCCTGTTTGGCCGAAGACCCGGCCCAGGAGACATCGCGGTCGGAGGAGCGAGTCATAATGACGTTCCAGCCCTGGGCTTTCAGGTATTTGGCCAATCGTAGCGAGATATCCAGCGTCACGGTCTTTTCGTTGATGCCGACGCCGCGGTTGAGGGCCCCGGGATCGGAGCCGCCGTGGCCGGCGTCGATGCAGATTGTCCGGCCTCCACCGCCACTGCCGGTAGCGGCGATCTTTTCCGACGTGTGACCGAAGCCCTGAGGAAGAGAGCCTGCGGAAACGCGATGTCCGGGGAATTCAAGGTAGAGGATCCGTTCGTTGTTCGGTTCGGTTTCCACAGCGATGCTACTATCTAGATCGCAAACCAGACGCACGATGGGGTGAGGTTCGGGCATGTTTTGTACGACTCTCACTTGCTGGAGGCCCGGAACAGAGGAGGGCAGAGCTTGCTTTTTGGTGGGGAAGATGACTCCGGGGAAATCGACCACGAACCTTTCCGTTCCGACGCCCACCCGCGACCATTGGTACTCGACGGGTTCGCTGAATTCGAGTTTGAGGCGATTATTCTCCCAGCTGACCGAGTTCAGGAGAGTTCTTCCTGATGACTTCGTGGCCGGTGCCGGGCTAGGAGTCTCCGCTTGGGCGGGAGGCTTCGGGGTGGAAGCCGGACGGATGGAAACGACCGCTTCCGGGCGATCGGGCATCTTGGTGGGCTTGATCTTCACCGTTTCGACCCGGCTCGGCGTTCCTTCTCTTTCCGCCATCGGACGGATACTACCAGGCCAATTGATGGTGAGCTGATGTTCGAAAAGGTCCAGGCTGCGCTGCTGGCTCACCTTAATGCCGCTGTCCGAAGGAATGACGATTCGGGCAATGGAGGGGGCTGTTTGAAACTGGCCCACGCGGATTTCTCCGAGGATGGGGTGTTCGACCGACTCGAAGCCTTCAGGCAAGCCGACTCCCACCAGGTCGATGACCGTCCTGGTCGGATGGTGCAGGGTGAAAATTTTCTTGCGGACCGGCACGGAAGTGCGTGCCACGAGCTCGGTGGAGTTGGGAGTGCCGTTGGAAAACGACAAATGCTCCAGGACGGGCTCTACATAAATGGCCCCGTTGTCGCTGATGGTCACCCGGCAGTTCATCAGCCCGTCGAGCGCTGAGCTGGGAACGTGGACGGCCCCGTCGATGATCTGGGAGGGCAACTCCAGCTCCTTGATGGTACCGTGGGTGGGGATCGCCGTCTGGCCTAACGCCAGCCGGATATCCTTCTCTCCATAAAGAGTGGTGTCCGACGGCGACCAGTGCAGATTTTTGCCCATGGCACGCGCCACCTCGAACAGCACCGGCTGATCGCCTTGGATCATCACGACATCCTGTCCGGAGGTTTCGTACACTGGTATCTTCCAGGACTGACCCATGCAATGGATTCGTCTGGTGCCGGCCTTGCCAACCTGATAAGGCTCTTCTTGGGTGAGTCCGGGAACGGACAAGAGAACAAGGAGCAAAAGCAGGTTAGCGCTCCTATAAGCAATGCTTCTCATAGTTTGAAACTCGTATTTCATATTGATGATCCTTTGCGACTGAATTTCAAGCCGCAGTGAAAGATGTTCAACAATTTGTTTCTGCCGCCTTCTGAGAAGACGCAAACTTCTCAGTAGGATTCACTGAACTTTCTCTCAAACCGTTTCCGGGTGGATGAGGTTTTGCCAGATCTCGCTTTTGAGTGGTGCCAGGACGACGGTAAGATCGTCAAAGTACGGCCCGCCGAGCTTGCTGATCTCGAAGGACTGAGGTCTCTTTACTACGAGACCTACGGCGATCGCTACGCGCTTCCGGAGGTGGTCGACGATGAGCGGAGCCGGGAGGTGATTTCCCGGCACGGCTGGGTCTGGCTCCTGGCCGAATGCGACGACAAGATCGTCGGCTCTCTCATTTTCGGCTGGGACAACGAGCATAGACTCGGGAAAAGCTTCGCGGGCGTGGTCGACCCCAACTTTCGAGGGCAAAAGACCATGCACCGAATGCTAGTCGAAGGCTTGAGACGACTTCTCTTCGAGGGAGATGTTTTTGACATGGTTTACGCCGTCGTCCGAACCTTTGTGACGCCGGCCTTCCACCGAGATTTGCTCCAACTGGGGTTTCAAGATGTCGGCGTTTTCCCTAACGTGCGAAAAGTGCGTCGCTATGAGACTCACGGTCTCAAGATCTGCATGGCTCCCAGGGCTCTTGAGAGACGCCGAAAACAGCCCCACTTGATCCCTCAGATTCGTTCTCTCTACGATATCGTAGCGGACCGATTCGGACTTGAGTCGCCGCTGATGGACACCGGCGCCGTAGCGGAAGTGCGAAGCGCCATGGATATGGGTGTGGAGCTGGCGCCGGTGGCTGAAGCCGGCAAGAGAGGCGTCACCAGAAGCCGAGTGCAGATGCTGAGGAGAGCCAGCCGTGGACTCAAGTACGGATTTTTTCCCTTCCACGAGCCCAACCAGATTTTGAGTGATCCGACCGGGAAGGTTCGTGTCTTTCTGTCCCATCAGGATACCGACGGACATTCCAGCATCCTGGGTGTGGACCCGGGGCCTTACGAGCCGGTGAGCGTGCTGCTCGCGGTGGCGGACTACTGCGCCGAACGCGGGGCTATCTATCTCGAACTTTTGGTGCCGGCCTACGACCCCAAACTGCAAGCAGCAGCCTATCTAGCGGGTTTTCTGCCTTGTGGATACTTTGTCGGGGCGGAGATGCAGCACCACCAGCGGTGCGACATCATCGTGACCAGCCGGACTTTTGTGCCTCTCCATTTCTCCGGGTTGCATCTGACCGAATCGGCGAAACCTTATCTACTGGAGTTTTTTAAAGTCTACACCGAGCGTTTGTGGGAAGACATGCTCGAAGCGTAGTGGTCCTGGCCAAGTTGAACAAGAAACAGAAAGCCCTTGCCGAGAAGATTTGGGAGCGCTATCGGGGCGCGACCGATGCTTTGATTGGTATCAAGAGAGGTCTTCACATCACAGGGCGTGTCGAGAGAGCGTTTCTTCGAGCGATGCAGGAAGCTTTCGCTTACCACTATTTGCGCTCACCGGAGTTTCAACGTCTGTGCGCCGACCAGGATTTCTACCCCTGGGATTTGAGGCGCCAGGACCAGTTACCACGGATTCCCTACTTTTTCGTCACCTGCTTGAAGTATCACGAAGTCAAGAGTGTGCCTGACGAGGATGTCGCGCTGACCTTGAAATCGTCGGGCACCGGTGGGCAAACCAGCGCCATCTATCTCGACCTGACTTCGCTGCGACGCATAAAGCGAGTGGTTCGCCATATCTACGGCGATCTGGATATGGTGAACGACATCCGGACCAACTACCTCTGCTTTACCTACGACCCGGAAGTGGCCAAGGATGTCGGTACGGCGTTTTCAGACAAATTGTTGACCGGCCTGACTCGAGTCAACCACGTCTGTTACGCCATTGTCTGGGATGAAGAGAAAAACGACTGGCATCTCAATGTTTCACGGGTCGCTCAAGCTCTGGAGCGTTTCGAGTCCTCCGGCCGCCCTTTCCGGGTCCTCGGGTTTCCCGCTCATACCTGGTCGGTGCTTGGTCAGATCGTTAAGGAGCGCGGCCGAAATTTCCGTTTCGGGCCGCGAAGCTGTGTCATTACGGGCGGGGGATGGAAGAATTTCGACGACCAGCAGATCGACCCTCGGATCTTTAGAGAGAAGGTTGGACGGTGGCTGGGGATCCCGGCCTCCAACGTCCGAGACCTCTACGGGATGGTGGAGCACGGCGTCCCTTACTGCGAGTGCGAAAATCACAGGATGCACGTTCCTATCTACAGCCGTGTTTATGTCAGAGATCCCATCACCCTGGAAGTGCTGCCCCCCGGGGCGGAAGGCCTTCTTCATTTTATCACTCCGTATCACCACTCCTATCCCGCCGTCAGCCTTCTGACCACCGACCGTGGCAGACTTCACGAAAGCTGTCGCTGCGGCAGGCGGTCTCCGGTCTTGGAGCTGCTGGGTCGGGCCGGAGTGAAAAAGCATAAGGGTTGCGCCATAGCCGCCCTGAAGGTGGGGGTCGGGAAATGAAGCAGTACCTTTACGGTGAGTTTTCTAAGGCCGAATTGACCGCTCAGGACGTGGACGATCTGATTTCCCGGGGTCAGGAGATGAGTCTGCAGGATGTGGCTACTCGGGAGATCTTGGACATTCTCGACCGAGCCGGGCGATTATGGAGGAATCCTAACTACCACGGTCGGCAGAAAGCCGTCGAGAAGCTTCCCTCGGTGGTGGGGTTTTCGCCTCAGATGGTGGAGCGCGGTCTCGAAGAACTGGCCAGACTCCTGGACCGTTCCGAGCTTCAGCGCAAGCTTCGATACGATTTGGGTCGCTCGGCTCGGCTGGACGGTTGGGTCTGGCGAAAGGGCTACAACGGCTACATCCGCGCCGTGCCCCTGGGAGTGGTGACCCATGTGAGCCCGGGGAACGTTTTCTTGGGAGCAGCCGACTCCTTAGTCCACGGATTGCT
>Ga0207914_100505_pt1 | contig 15538 bp, 11 predicted proteins | sample DeeseametaMP2497_FD_184171 | JGI IMG/M metagenome (GOLD analysis project Ga0207914, IMG submission 184171) | Marine microbial communities from East of Antigua and Barbuda, Atlantic Ocean - MP2497 (SPAdes) | ecosystem: Environmental > Aquatic > Marine > Oceanic | place: East of Antigua and... | reverse complement strand
AATTTCGGCTGCCCCGCCCCGGTGGTGAATCGCCGCGACGGCGGAGCGACCATCCTGAAGCACCCGGAGCGAATTCGCGATATCGTGAAAGCCGTGCGCGAAGCGCTGCCCCACGAGATTCCGGTGTCGGCGAAGCTAAGGCTTGGCTGGAGTCGCGTGGACGAGGTTCATAAGACGGCGGCGATGGCAGCCGAGGGAGGCGCGAACTGGATCACGGTGCACGCCAGAACCAAAGAGCAGCGCTATCAGCCTCCGGTAGATTGGCATCGACTGGCACTGCTCAGACGGGAGCTTTCAGTCCCGCTGGTGGCCAACGGTGATATCTGGACAGTGGAAGATTTCAGGCGCTGTCGCGAGATCACAGGCTGCGAACATTTTATGTTGGGACGCGGAGTGATGGCCGACCCAAACCTTGCCCGCGCGGTAGCCCGGGAGCTGGGCATCCTGAAGACGGACCCGAGTCCGCCGACTGACTGGTATTCGCTGGTCAGCCGTCTGTCGTACCACTGCAAGAACCAAACCGAAGATTTGAATAAAAAGACTCTGCATCGGCTGAAACAGTGGTTGAACTTCGCCGGCAGGTTTGGCAACTTCCGAGGCTTCGAAGCGCTCAAGCGAGCTAAGACCGAGGGGGACTTTTTCGAACTTCTAGGGGCGAGCCGCGAGCACTCGGTCATCACGTAGCCCGTAAAAAGTTAACTCCGTGTACCCAGGCCCCCGATCCGCCTTCTCCAATTCCTGCGATCCGGAACGCCCGCAATTCTGCGTTCCCGAAAGGAATTATCTATGCTAAATCACAAGCAAAAACGAGCCCATACCAGAGTCCAGATGAACATCGCCCAGAAGATTGAAAAGTACGGGTGGACCCTGATTTCGGTATTCAACCCGGACACCGGTTGCAGCTTCGTCTATACGGTGGGTCTGGAACACCGCTACGAGCACCCGGAATTGATCGTACTCGATTTGCCGGTACAGACAGCGGCCGACATTTTGCAACACCTGGTCGAGATGGTGGCGGCCGGGAGGCAGTTTCGAGTAGGAGATACCCCGGTCGACCTTCCGATAGACCCTAGACTAAGCTTCTTTGAGGTGGAGAGCCGCCACTTCGCCGAGTATCTGAATGTGGCCCGTTGGTTCTACGGAAACGGAGATTTCCGAGCACTGCAAGTCGCGCCGGCAGAACCGATGGAAGGCGTCTACCTGCTGATGAACGAGTAGCCGAGACAAGAGGTCACCTCCTGGAGGTGGCCTCTTTCAAGTTAGAAACCCACAGCCCTCACCGACCGGCAACAAACTGGACACCTCTAGGCAACAACTCGATGACATACTATTAAGGATTGAGATGATTAGCCGACCGCACCTAAGACGATTTCCAAGGTTTTCGCACTCCTTGCAGGTCAAAATTTGGGGAGAACCCCCTTCAGCTGTGAGCCATGGTCGCACCGTGGAGCTTTCCGAGCAGGGCGTGCGTGTGGCCACTCGAGAGCCGCTGACTCAAGGGCAAACCCTTCAGCTTGAGCTTTACCTCTGCGAAACCGACCCCTTCCCCATCCGTCTCCATGGCGAGTGTCGCTGGAGCACTCCGGAGATTCAGGAGGCGGTGGCCGGAATTGACCTGAGAAAATCGAACCCCCGGTCGTTGAGCGTGCTGAAAGATTACCTGGATAGCCGTGAACTCGAATCCGCCTAGCCCTTCCCTTATCAACCAGGTAGCAATTCTACTCTCTTGAAACGCAGCCCCGAAATGCGACGCGCGAAACTCATAGCGGCTCTTCTCGCCCTCGTCCCCCATCTAGGTCTGGCCGAACCGGTCCAACCGACGCCTCAGGAGCCGGTCGTGCCGCCCCAACCTCCGCTCGAAAAGAGGATTGTCCTGGAGGGCGACTGGAGAGAAACAGGTCATGCCAAATTAATCTTTGTGGGCGATGAGGAAAGCAGTCAGGTTGAGACTGTGCGGCTTAAAACCCGAGTCTCGGGAAAGACTTGGTTTGCCGCGATGGAGTGCGAAGGAGACGATTCCTTCCACCCTGAAACGCTCACCTTCCGTGCCCAGAAGGCTCTCCTGGGTTCTACCCGTGGGTTCGCCGCTTGGAAGGTCAGTGACGGAGAACACGCGGTGGCGACCGGGATGGAGACGGCCATCTTCGGACGCGACAAGCTGCGATTGCAGCGAGAAACCTATTTGACCACCGACCAACCACCCGCGATCCAAATGGAATACGAGTCGCCCGCTCTTTTCCAAACCAAAGTCGGAATCAAAGGCATCCAGCAAGGTTCGAGAAGCGAAATCGAAGGTTTACTGAAGCAAGAGAGCGGGATGGGCTGGGAATGGGGGGCGGCACTGAAAGCTCAAGTAAACGACGGCAACGGATTGACCGACGTCCTCAGCCGACCTGAGCTTCAGGGGAACCTTCGTTGGACCTGGTAGTCCAAGCAGTACGGGTAGGACTTGTCTGACCGGCGGGTAACTATCTCAGACAAGGATGGGAAGGGCAAACCGGGTTTTGCGAGTTTGGCTGATCGACGACCATGAATTGATCCGCGAGGGGCTTCGGATTCTGGTCGAAAAGAAGAGTATGCATTTTGTCGTCCGGGAATCGGGTACGCTAGCTGAAGCTGCCGATGCCGCGCCTGCGGCCAGCTGTGATATTGTCCTTTTAGATCTGACTCTGCCCGACGGTGATGGTATTCCGTTTATCAAAGTGCTCCGCAAGATGAGACCGGACCTTCCGATCCTGGCTCTCACCATGCACTCTACTCAGGAGAGAGTACTCGGGGCGCTGGAGGCGGGGGCCTCGGGCTATCTGGTGAAGTCCGCCTCTGAAGAAGACTTACTGTCCGCCATCGAAACAGTTGGAAACGGTGGCACCTACATTCACTCCGCCGTCACCCCCTACGTCCTGCAGAGCTTTCGAGAGCCCCATGCAGATTCCGACGAGCCTGTTTTGAAGGAGCGCGAATTGCAGATACTGCAGTTCCTGGCGGAAGGAATGAGCAACCATGAAATCGCCGAGAAATGCATGGTGTCCGTTAGCACCGTGAAAGCTCACGTCAGCAAACTGTTTGACTATTTCCACGCCACCGATCGCGCCAACCTCGTCTACGAGGCCATCAAAGCCGGGATCCTTTCCATAGAATAACTATTTGCACTTAAAGGATGGTCAAGTGGACAAAATGTCTTGACCACCTCACCAACAGCTGTTGCACAACAGGTTGCGGTATCCAGCTTCCAAGACGGAATTTGGAGGGATGCATAAACCTGTTGGACCACTTCCACCCTGTGATCTCGTGCTCAAAGGCGGCATTACCAGCGGCGTCGTCTACCCCAGAGCCATCTCGCGGCTGGCCAAAAACTATCAGATAAAGGGCGTCGGCGGGACCTCGGCAGGCGCTATCGCGGCGGCCTTCGCCGCGGCAGCCGAGTATCGGAGACGTCGTTCGGGCACCTTCGACGGATTTGAGGAAGTCGAAAGATTAGTGGCGGACCTGGCCACCAAAGTCGACGGTCAGACACGTCTTGAGGGACTTCTACAACCCCAGAAAGGGACTCGGCTGCCGTTCGGGTTTCTGAAGTTTCTTCTCTCCGCCGGCAGAGTTCGGAAGATGGTGGTGTTCTCGCTCGTCCCTCTGTTCAGCTTGTGGGTCGCCGTGTGCAGCGGAGTTTGGCTCTTCGAGGCCAGTTTCGATGCCCCACCGGACTTCTTCGACAAAATGGAATTCGCCGCAACCTACATCATTGGGTTGCTTCTGGTTGGCGCCATGGTCAAGAACTTCGTGGCCGGCCTGCTACGAGAGTTCTGTCACCAGAACTACGGATTGTGCCGGGGCTTCGATCCTACCAACCGCAATTGGGCAAGTCCTCAGTTGACGGAATGGATCCACGACGGCTTGCAACGGACGGCCGGTCTTCCCGCCGGCGAACCTCTGACCTTCGCCCATCTTGAAGCGACTGAAGACTTCCTGACCTCTCAACACTCTCCGGTCCGGGGAAAGAGCTTGAGTCTGTCCGAGCGCATCCGTCTTCGTCTGGTAACGACCTGCCTGACTCACAGCAGACCCTACACCCTGCCCTTTCGAGAAGACCGGTTCTACTTTGATCCGGCCGAGTTTCGACTGCTCTTTCCCGAGTCGGTGGTGAGATGGATGATGGAAAACGGCCGGGCCGAGAGTGTGGAAATCACTCCCAAGGAGGGTCGGCCGTTTCAGGTCTACCCACTTCCTGAGCACGGGCATCTTCCCGTGGTCGTGGCCGTTCGGATGAGCCTTTCCATGCCGATCATCCTGTCCGCGGTCAACCTCTACTGCCAGGATCGAGTGCATCCGGACAACCCTCTCGAAAAGACCATCTTCACCGACGGGGGTATCGTCAGCAATTTCCCCATCCATTTCTTCGACGAGTTTGTTCCCAAATACCCGACCTTCGGTCTCAACCTGATCTTTGCCCGTCGGGACCTCTCCCAAATGCAGCACCTACTGCGCGAGCTCAAGACTCAGGTCTTCGAAAAATCGTTGCGCGAGGTGAGTCCCGTCCTGGCCGATATGGCCAGCTGTCTCCTCGAGCACTGGGATAGGCGGCCGGGTCTCGGGGGCTTTCTGGAGGGAATCTACGACACCGCGAGAGGCTGGAAGGACACCACTCAACTACGTCTCCCCGGATACCGCGACCGAATTCAAGACATCTATTTGGATCCGCGTCGAGAAGGAGGCGTCCACCTCTCCATGTCGCCGGCCGAAATCGAGGCTCTAGCCCAGAAAGGTGAAGACGCCATCGAGCAGTTGCTGGCCAAGTTTTCCTCTCCCGACGGTCGCCCATCGGCGAGTTGGAAGAATCACGTCTGGACCCGATACCGCATCACCATGTTTTTGCTCAGCCAGAAGCTCCAGATGTTGAAGGACGTCTTCTCCGAGCAAGAGTTTCAGGAATTGCTGATGTCGGCCGGCCACGAGAGCGTGGGCTTCCATTTCGGGGAAGACGTTCCCAACTGCACCGACTGGAAAGGTGACTGGTGTGACTCCGGTCACCCTCCCACCGAGGAAGCGCATCGCCGCGGGCTTCACCAGGCCAACCAGGCGACGGCCCAACTGGTCCGTTTTCTAAAGGACTGGGATAGCTCCATCTTTCGCCAGTCCAACCTTCCCAATCCCCTACCGACCATGCGCATGGCCAAGGAGGTCTGATCTCATCATGGAAAAAGAATCTCTTCATATCGCCCATTACACCAACGTCTACAAGCCCATGAAAAACGGGGTTGTGAGTTCGGTGGAATCCCTTCGTAAGGGACAGATGGACGAGGGTCACTCCGTCTATGTCGTGGCTCCCTCACCGAGTGACAAAACCTACGAGCAAGAGCGATTCGTCTTTAACATCGCCGCGATCACCTTGCCGAATCAAGAGTACCCGTTCGCCCTCCCCTACGATCCGACCCTCAGCCGAGTCTTGCGCGGGGTCCAACCCGACATTCTACATACTCATCATCCGGTAGGACTGGGACGCTACGCGAGGCGCCTATCCAAACGTTTGGAACGTCCCCTGGTGTTCACCTTTCATACCTGGTATGAAGACTTCTCCCACTATTTTTCGCGCTACATGCCGTTCGTCTCTGAAGAACAAGTCGCCCGGTTCATTCGGTACTGGATTGGGAACTTCGTGAAACGATGCCATCATATCGTAGCCCCTTCCCATCATACCCGCTCACGTATCTTGGACGCCTATGGAAGTATTCTGCGAGAGTCCGACGTTTCGGTAGTACCTACCGGAATTGAGGCGGCCACCTTCGCCAAGTATGAAAAAGCGCAAGCCAGGGCGGCGCTGGGCTGGAAACCGGGCGACAAGTATGTCGTTTCTTGCGGCCGGTTGAGTCGGGAGAAGAACTTCGAGATGGTGATCAACGCCGTGGCACAGATGGAGGAAAAAACCAGACTGGTCATTCTTGGAGACGGCGACCTCAGACCGGAGTTGGAGAAACAGGTGGAGATGCTTGGTCTTCAGGGTTTGGTGGAGCTTCCAGGTAACGTGGAGCAGGATCAGGTGGCTCGATATTTCGCGGCAGCGGATCTCTTCTCATTCGCTTCGGCCAACGAGACTCAGGGGCTGGTCGTACTGGAAGCGATGGCCGCGGGCACCCCGACGGTAGTCGTCAACGAAGGCGGGATCAAAGATTTCGTGCGAGACGGAGAAAACGGCATCACATCCGACAACAATACTCAGGCGTTAGCACAAGCCATGGATCGGGTGTTGCGAACTCCCGATTTGGAGCGGTTGCGGAGCAAGGCCAGAGAAACGGCCTGGGGTTTGAGCGTGGAGAGCCAGACCCGACGCATCTCCGAAGTCTACTCTCGAGCGATGCAGAAGCAACGCTCAGGCGTCGACGCGCGTACCCAGGGAGATCGTAAAGACACTCCCCTGACCGAGTTCGCTTTCTAGCTCCAAGGTGCCGCCGCTGGACTCCACGATCAACTTGGCAATCCAGAGCCCCAACCCGGTGCCTTTCTTATCTCGGCGCACCTGAACAAAGGGGTCGAAGATGGTCTCCTGATGCTCGGGAGAGATTCCGGCGCCCTGGTCGATGACCTTGAGAACTCCCTTTTCATCCTCCATGCTCACTTCAACCTTGATGGGCGAGCCTAGCGGTGTGTGGGTGAGGGCGTTGCCGACCAGGTTGGCGACAGCCTGCCACAGGCGGTCTCTATCGCCGTTGACGAGAACCGTGTCGCCGCAGAATTCGATACGGGGTTCCTGACTCTCCAAGTCGAGCGAAAGATTCAGGAAATCGGAGACGTCTTTGCCCAGCTCAGCCAAATCGAATTCTGAGGCCTGGCAGGGAATCGTTCCGGTTTTCTGGGCCCTGGTTATATCAAGGTAGATGCAGACCATCCAGTTGGCCTTCCGGCAAATGAGTTGCAGATATTCCTCAGCCTTCTGAAGGTCTTCCTGACTCTTGGATCCCACCAAGCCCCGCGACACGCACTCCACCATAAAGATGAGATTCTTCAGGTCGTGAGAAGCGATGCCTAAGGATTGCAAGAGACCCTCCCGCCTGGCTTCCAGAAGCTCCAACTGTTTTCGTCGTTGTTGCTCCAACTCTTCGGCTTCTTTCACCGCCGCCCGCGAAGCCACAGCCTCCAAGGCGGCCGTACCGAGAGCAGAGAGATAGCTCGCCACCCGCAGCTCTTCCTCGGCGAAAAAATGACCTACAAGTTGATGAGTGATCTGCACACAGCACTCCCGGCTCTCCGGGGTGCCGAACGGGATACAGATAGCGGACCGAATCTCAGCCATCATCAAACTCTCGGTCAGCGGAAGGTCGTCGACACTGGTGGAGGGCATACCCTGCTTGATGGCGTGGCGGGCCAGCGTGCGGCTTATCGTTTTTCCCTGCCCACCACCCACTATCAAGAGCTCGTCCTCTTCTAGTTCAATAAGAAGACAGTCCTCGGTACGAAAAAGAGCGCATGCGGACTCCTCCATCACCTTAAAGACCGCCTCGTCGGTGTGAGCCCCGGTGAGCTTAGCGGCCACGGACAACACCTGCCTAAACCTCTCCAGCTGGGAGATGCTCTGATTCGAGCCGTGGTCCAGGAGCTTTCCGTAGTCCAAAATCGGTTGGCTGAAACGTCCGATCTCGACCTGAGATAAGTTGAGGGCGTCCTTGAGTCGAAGCTGAGCCCTCGTCGTCAAGGCAAGCTCTTGATGAAACCCCAACTCTTCGGCGACCTCCAGGCTCTCTTTAAAAGCGGCCAAAGATCGTTCCGCGCTTCCACGGAGAGCATGCAAGTAGCCTTCTTCCCGAAGTGCGTGAGGGAGGTTGTTGCGAAACTTGCGGCCCCAGGACATGGCCAACTTCGCGGCTCGACCCAGCTTTCGCATCAGCTCATCTCGCTCTTTGACGGAGAAAAGTGGCAAGGTCTCGAGATACTCGCGATAAGCGGTAGCAAGCCAACACGGGGTAGAGGCCACGTACTCCGTCCTACGTCCCAACTCTTCGGATATCGACCACGACTCTTCCAACTCTTTGACGGCCTTGCCCGGATGTCCCAAAGCCAGCCATCTGATTCCTTTGGCTTCCAGAAGCCAGGCTTTGGTGGCCGAGTCCAGGTCTGGAGAGTCTAGTTCGCGATCGAGTTGATCCTCGGAAATCTCAAGTGGTGAGCACCTTACCAAGACTCCCAGACTTACTCCCGAAGCCTGCACGTCTCCACACTCCATACCCACGGCGTAGGCTCTCTTGGCCGGCTCCCTGGCTCGGGGTAGCAAACCCTTTCGGTAATAACATAGCGCCAGATTGTATCGACAGACTGCCAGCTCCCACAAGTCTCCGGTAGCGTCCAAAAGAGTCTCGGCGCGTTCCACGACCTCGATGCACTCGTCGATCTTCGAAGAAGCGTAGAGCACGATGCCCAATGTATTTTGAGCGTGGGCCTCGCCCCAGGCATCCCGGAGTTCCCGACGGAGTTCCAGGCTACGCTGGGCAAAGCGATGGGCTCTCTCCAGTTGATGAGCTCCGATACAGGCAATGGCGTGGCTAGCGTAGGCCTGGGCCAGCTCCTTGCTTTTGGGATGCCAGGCCGCTTCCTGAAGGTGTCTGAGGTGAATGAACAGGAGGTCCGCCTGACCGTGGGTCCAAAACCAGACGTAAGACAGACGGCTGTACAGGTGAGCCAGAAGAAGGCTTCTGCTGTTCTCGGTCTTGCTGCCCTCACGGGGAACTTCGCTCGGTAGAACGGCCTCCCTGAGGATACGCCAACCCGTTTCGAGACGCCGCCCGAAGGCGCTCTCGGGCATCCTCCCTCCCAGCGACTCAATGGCTTTTAAGATCGCCCTGGAAGCCTCACCAACCTGCCCCATTTTTTGGTGCAGTTCCCCCAGCTTACCCAATAGTCTCGCCTGGTCTAGCGTCGCGGCCGCCTGCTGAAACGTTTTCTTATAAAGCTCCAGGGCTCTGGGGTAATCCCCGGTGAGCATGCAGCAGTCGGCAAGCTCTTCACGAAGGGCCACATCTTCAGAGTATGCCGGGTCTTTCAAGGCGATTTGGAAGTAGAAAATGGCGGTTTCAAGTGCGTTGCGGCGCAGAGCGGTACGGGCCGCGGTCGCAGCGAAACCCGAAGCTTGCTCGTACTCGCCTGCCAGATGAAAGTGGAAAGCCAATTCGTAGTGGTTGTCCGGCATCTCTTGACTGAGGTACTGAGCATAGCGGAGGTGAAGCTCCGTTTTTTGACGGCTATCGAGGGTCTCCGACAGGTGCTCACGGATTCGGTCATGCAAAAAATAGTACTTACCTGTCGTAGCGTCTTCCCAGACGATAGACTCCGCCCGGGCCTCGGCCAGCGCCTCGAACACTTCGGTATTGTCGAGTCCGGCTGCATGTCCCAGTCCCAGGGGCTGGAAAGACTGACCAAGCTGGGCTGCCAGCTGGAGAAACCGTCGAGTGGATTCGGAAACCCTGGCCACTCGACTTGCGAAAGGCCCTTCGGCTCGCAGACCGGCCAGTCTCTGGCTCAGCGTTGAGCCGTCATCCTCTGACGGGGTTGATATCTCGCGCAGAGTCTCCACCACCATGAGTGGGTTGCCGGCGGTCAAATCTTTGACCACGGACAGTTCCGAAACCCCGAGCGCGTTGCCGAAAGCGGAAAAGAGCTCTTCAATCTCCTCCGAGGTGAAGGGGGGGAGCTCTATCTGCACGGTGCAAGAGGCCTGCACCGCGGCGACTTCCTCCGCCGGACGTGAACCCACAACCAGGAGTGCATGAGAATCTTTGACGTGCTCCAATTCGGAGTTCCAGAAGAGCACGAAACGCCTGGTTGCGGCATCGGCCCATTGAAGGTCATCCATGATGATCAAGGCCGGATGAGTGGGCGAAGAGGTCTGGCGAAAGAGGCTCCGCAGAGCCCGTAGGATCTTGGCATCGAGCCAGGGCGTGGTCTCATCCTCGGTTCTAACTTCACTCAGTTCTTTGAGTGAAGGAAAGGTCGCCGCCAGAATCGCCGCATGCTCACCCAAGGCCTTTCTGAGACCCCGAAGTCTCGCTTCATCCTGACCAAACTCCTCGGCTATCTTGTCGACAATTCCGCCCAAGAGGGAAAACGGACCGCTAGACTCTTCCGCCTCTCCGCGGCCCCGATAGACAATGAACCCCTTGCGCACCGCTTGGAGTGCCAAATCGTCTAGCAACCGGGTCTTGCCGGAGCCGGCAGTTCCAACGATCCCAACTGTCGGGGAGCGACCTAGCAGAGTCTCCTTGAGCGCTCCTCCCAACCGCCGCTTCTGTTCCTGACGACCGACAAAGGGCGCGTGCACTTGGCGAAACCCCTGAAGCGCCTGAACGCCTGCGATCTGCTGATCTTCAATACGGTCGCGGAACGCTTGCAGCTCTCGGAGGGCGTTGGTAGCAGTTACAAACCTCTCTTGAGGTTCTTTCTTAAGCAGTCGCAGAATGAAACGCTCGAAACGTTCCGAGATATCGGGGCGAAACTGCGATAGCGCCGGCGGCGCTTGGGTGAGGTGTTTGCGGAGTAGCTCCGATAAAGAATCAGACCAGAAGGGCGGTCTACCTGCCAGACATTCGTACAACACCACCCCCAGACTGTAGAGGTCGGTGGCGGGACTGATTTCGCGCGAAAGTAAACCGAGTTGTTCGGGCGCCATGTAGAGAAGCGAGCCGGTGACCGGACCGATGTCTCGAAGCTGCCCGTCCCTGGTCCGAGATAGTCCGAAGTCTACCAAAGTCGCCCGGTCCGGGGAAGGCACTTTGATGTTGCTGGGCTTGATGTCTCGATGGAGGATATTCAGCTCGTGAATCTCCTCCAAGGCTTGTAGCAGCCGGATAGCGATAGAGATCGTGCTGCTCTGTTCCAGAGGCCCGTGAGCAAGAAGTTGCTCGAGATCTTCTCCCGGCACGTACTCGGTCACGAGATAGATGAGCTCGTCGGTTTCGCCGAAACGAAGCAGCTTAGCCAGGGAAGAAGCTCGAAGCTGATGGAGAATCCGACTTTCGTGGGCTAGTCGAAGACGGTTGGTGAGTCCGACCTGACCGGGGTGGGCGAGTTTGACAAAAACTCTCTCTCCGGAAGTGACATCTTCGGCCAACCAGCTTTCCACCTGGTCGTGCGCCTTCAGTCGCTCCGTACAAAGAAAGCGCTCCTCCAGCGTTAGCTGTCTCTCACCGCCCAAGATAGCCGTGGCGTTGCTCCTACTCTATCGGCACGTTGTGCCGTTCGTTGAAAAAGAAGAGGTTGTCGGGATCGTATTTCTTCTTGATCTCGATTAGCTTCGGCAGACTGTCCCCATAGTACTTCAACGGCGGCTTTTCAATATCGCTATCGAGGTATCCCACGTATGCTCCCTTGGTCCATGCGTCCAGTCTGAGACGGCTGGAAGCGACCCACTGTCGTACACCTTGTTCGTCTCTCGGATCGGTCCAAAATCCATCGAACTGCAGACAGTACAACGCATCACGATGAGCGATACAGTTCTTCTCGTTGGGCGTTCTGATCTCACCGCCTGCGCACAGGAGTTGAACCATGATCGGCTGAGAAGGCTCCACGTGCAGTGCGGGGGCGTTGTCGATTTGCTCCTTGAGTCGTCTGATGCCCTCAGCCGGCAACGGCTCGGTCACAAACGAGGAGGCAGCTTTGTACAGCTGCTTCTCGGAGTGGGTGTGAACGGCCCAAATCGGCTTTCTCTGGTCGACTCCGTAGAAGAGACGAGCCGCTTCCACACACGGGACCGTGTTCATAGACACGGCGGCCGGAGGCAGCGCCTCGGTGAGCGGAGCAAGGAGTCGATGGACCTCGCTCAGCTCCTCGTCCTGGGCGGTAAACTGCCCTACCATGGTGATCGTACCGTCGGTCTTGAGACTCAGGTGCATTCCGATGCGAGGATCGCAGTCGGGACCCCAACGCTGCCATCGGTCTACCAAGGGCTCAAAGAGATGCCACGGCCACCCAATGATAAAGGCGACGCAGTTCCTAACGTTGTTGAGCTTCATGCGAAATGAGGTGACAACTCCAAAGTTGCCGCCTCCCGCACCGCATAGGGCCCAGAAGAGATCCTGGTACTCCCCTTCCGGCTCTACTCTCACCAGCTCACCGGTCGCTAGAACGACATCCATAGCCAGGATGTGATCGCAGACCAACCCATAGAGACGTGAAGTGGGTCCGAAACCTCCGCCGAGTGCGCAGCCCCCGAGACCTACGCTGGCTCCGGTAGCCAGCGGCAGAGAAGCTCCCACGCGCCAGAGCTTCTCGGACAGGTCCAACATCCCGAAACCGGTACCGATCTCGGCACTCTCGGGGGCGCCGTCCTCACCCCGGAAGACCTTCATCCAGGTCAGTTCACTGACGTCGATGATCAAGCCGTCCTTGACGGTGCTCGAGAAACCCTCGTAGTCGTGGCGACCGCAACGGACTCGGAACGGCATAGAGTTCTCTCGCGCCCATACCACGGCGTTGGAGACGTCTCGACTGTCCTGGCAAAAAACCACGATGCGGGGAGGGTCGTTGTCGTGGTGGGCGGCGTTGAAGCCTTTCGTCGCCTGTTCGAAACTCGGGTCCCCGGCCCGTAATACCAAGCCCGTAAGTTGGGCGGAATTGCGCTTGTTGTCGGCCACTAGCCACCTCCAGGTACGTGAGGCTCCCGTAAGGCTCGAACCTCGATGCGACAAACTTGCAGGAATCAACCCTTAATCCTGCACATAGGAGCTATTTGTGTACTATGCGTTAGTGACAGGCGCCTCCTCCGGGATAGGTCGCGCGATTGCCCTACAGCTAGCCGAGCGAGGCTATCAAGTCGTCTGTTGCGCACGCTCTGAAGAGGCGCTCACCGAGTTGAGTGAGGAAACCGAGGGTAAATGCGTGCCGCTGCCTGTCGATCTGTCGGCAACAGGTTCCTCAGAGTTCGTATGGCAGCACTGTTCGACCAGGCAGTTGTCGATCGAGGTCCTGGTGAACTGCGCCGGATTTGGTGCGGTCGGCCACCATGTTCGTCACTCCCCCGAATCTCTAGCTCAAATGTGTCGGCTGAACGTCAACACACCGTCGGAGCTGTGCGCTCTGTTTGGTCGGGCCATGAGGGAGCGCCGTCGTGGCCACATACTGAATGTCTCCTCAGTGGCAGGCTACATGGCTATCCCCTACTTCGCCAACTATTCGGCCAGCAAAGCCTTCCTCATCAGTCTCTCCGACTCTCTCCACGAAGAACTCCGCCCCTACGGGGTGAACGTGTGTTGTCTCAGTCCTGGACCTGTCCGCACCAAATTTCACGCCCGCTCGAACCCAAACTACTCCGGCGACGAAGATTCGCTTTTCTCCTTGAGCCCGGAGACGGTCGCCCAAGCTGGTTTGGAAGGCCTTTTCGGGGGCCGACGTTCGGTGGTACCGGGTCTGGCCAACCGATGTTGCATCTGGCTGGAGCATCTGCTGCCTCGCAGCATGGTCTCCCGCTTCCTGGCGCTCAAGTCCGAGGGAAGAAAGTTGACCGACTAGTGGGAAAGCGACCGATCATCATCGGACATCGAGGTCACGACCGCGGGCCGGAGAACACGGTCGAGTCCTTCCTTCAGGCCGTGGAGGCCGGGGCGGAGATGCTGGAATTGGACGTGTGGCTGACCGCCGACGGCGTGCCCGTCGTCTACCACGATGAGTTTCTCACCGTGAGAGGAGAAAACCTCGGCCGCATAGCTCAACACACCTCCCACGACTTACAGGAGATCGAACTCGATGAAGGCCTGAGAATCCCCACGCTGGAGCGGGTCTTCAGCCAGCTTCTACCGCTCGTTCCACTCAATATCGAACTCAAGTTTTTCAACTTGAACTATCGCCCGCTCGTGGGCGCGCTCATCGAACTCATTTGGCGATTCAAAGCAGAGCGAAAATTGCTGGTAAGTTCGTTTTTTCATCACTCTCTCGAGATCGTCCAAAGAGCGGAACCGAGCCTGGCCACCGCTCCGATTTTCGGCGTTCCCACAGGCCCTCCTCACCCCCACGACCTGGAGAAACTCGCCAACCTCGGGCCCTGGCGGAGTCGACTGGGCTTCCACCGCCCGGCTGCCGTGGTGGACTACTTGATGCTCGACAAGGAGACGGTTCGCCAGTTTAAAAAGTCCAGGCTCGCCTTGATCGCCTATACGGTTGACGAGCCGGAAGACATGCGTCGCATGCAACAGCTTGGCGTCGAGGGAATCGTAACCAAACGTCCCGACGTGCTTCGCCGACTGCTGGAAGAGACCTGAACTCCGAGCAGAAATTCAGGAGACGTTCAAACCTCTTCGAAACGACTTCGAATTGAGAACGCCCCGATTCATAGCCTCCACCACCAACTTCGTCCGGTCGGAGACTTTGAACTTACGAAACAGACCGCGCAAGTCGTGCTTGACAGTGCTGGTGGAAACGAAGAGTTCTTCCCCGATCTCCTTGTTATTCAGGCCCTCGGAAACGAGCTCGATTAGCCGGACCTCGCGAGATGTTAGAGACCTTTCGGGCGCCGGCGCTCTCCTGCTACTACGGAATTCGTCGACTATGAATCCCAGAATATCGGTATGAATGAAACAGCCTCCATCCTCCACCATTTCGAGGGCCCGAAAGAGCTCGCTGCTGTCGGCGGCTTTGGGGAGGAAACCGTCGGCTCCGGCGGCCAGTGCTTCGCGAACGGTAAAGGGATCGAGGTGTCTGCTCACCACCAGTACGGCAATATCGGGAAACGCGTCTTTCAGGAGACCAACCGTGCCCGGCAAGGTCATTTCCGCGTTCAGTCCGGTGTCGAGAAGGATGACATCAGCTCCGCATTGCTTGATGCGGCCGAGCGCTTGACCGGCCGTCCGGGATTCGCCGGAGACCAGATAGCAGCCCATCTTCTCTAAGATAGACTTGAGCCCTTGCCTGAACATTACCTGATCGTCAATCAAAAAAAGCCGCATTAAATTCCTCCGGTACAAGATGTCGCTCTCACACAGTACCAGAGCCCATCGTCTCGAGGAACGACTACTAGTCTGATTGAACTATCCGATCGGCTAGCCGAGAATAAACTTTCAGTCAACCCTTATAACCAACAGGTTCCACGCCGCTCAAACCAACCCCGCATGTTGCCCACACAGCGCCGGCCCGCCCACCGAGCTTCGAAAAAAGCTCGGACTGTCGAACAAGTCGAAAAAAGATGACCTTTTGGCCATTTAGCGCATGGCCCGGAGGCTACAATTCACTAGTCTTTTCGAGTAAGCCCCTTTTGCACAACGACCGCTACCGCTTCTGTGCGGGTGGACACCTGCAACTTGGAATAGAGCGAACGCAAGTCAGACTTCACCGTGCTCACGGAGAGACGAATTTTCTCCGCGATTTCCGGATTGCTCAGGCCTTTCACCAGACAGCTGGCGATCTCACGCTCTCGCTCACTGAATCGAACCCTTCGTCGGGTTTGCTCCCTACATCGCAGCGCGTCTACCACGAGAGGCGCTATCCTGGCTTGCAGGTAGGACCCCTTCCCCACCAGGGAGTCGATGGCTTTCAGAATCTCTTGTTGCCCGGCCGATTTGGTCAAATAGCCGTCAAC
>Ga0207914_100501_pt1 | contig 15668 bp, 12 predicted proteins | sample DeeseametaMP2497_FD_184171 | JGI IMG/M metagenome (GOLD analysis project Ga0207914, IMG submission 184171) | Marine microbial communities from East of Antigua and Barbuda, Atlantic Ocean - MP2497 (SPAdes) | ecosystem: Environmental > Aquatic > Marine > Oceanic | place: East of Antigua and... | reverse complement strand
TGGCGCAGAAGGGCAGTGAATGGTGGGTGATGGCGCTGGCGCCGTTCCGCCAGGCCGGCGAAAGCGACGCCAACGGCATCATGGCCGACGCCGCGCTGCGCTATGCCGGCGACGCCGTGACGGAAGTGGGGGCGCCGCATCTGGCCGGGATGACGGTGGATGTGGTGGCCGATGGCGCCTGGCTGGGCCGCATGGACGCGGATGCAGATGGCTGGGTCGCGCTGGGCCGCGAAGCCAGCAATGTGATGCTGGGGCTGGCATTCCCCGCCTATGTCGACCTGTTGCCGATCGAGGCGGGTGGCGACAATGGCCCGGCGCAGGCGAAGATGAAGCGCAATAATCGCATCATGGTGCGCGTCCATGACGGGCTGGGCCTGCGCCTGACGGTGCAGGGCAACGCCATGCGGGATCTGGAAAACCAGATGGGCAACAGCCCGATGGACAGCGCATTGCCGCTGGTGACGGCGGATTTCATCAACGACATGGTGGGCGTGTGGGACCGTGCCGGGCAGGTGAAGCTGGAGCGGATTGCACCCAAGCAATGCACGGTGCTGGCGATCGGAACGACCAGCGAGGTGGCTGGGCGATGATCCGGGTCGATCCGTTTGCGTGGCATGATGCCGACATGATCGCGCCGCAGGACGCGCAGCTGGCAGACTGGCCGAGCGACATGCGGCCGCATCTGGCGGCGATGGCCGGCAAGGGCGGCGCGTTCACGCTGCGCCTGGTGCAGCCCGGCGACGCGCGCACGGATGGCCGGGTGCTGGCGATCATGGGCGTGATCGAGGTTCATGCGCAGGCGGGCACGGCGTGGGCGCTGATGGCGCCGGGATGCTGGGGCCATATGGGCGAGCTGACCCGCATCGCCCGCAATTATCTGGATGCGCGTCCCTATCGCCGGATCGACATGCTGGTGCGGGCGGAATTTGCCGCCGGTCATCGCTGGGCCCGGCGACTTGGCTTCGCGCGCGAGGCGGTGTTGCGGGCCTGGCGCCCGGATGGCGGCGACATGGTGATGCATGCGCGGATAGCAGGGGGCGAAATTGGCTGATCCGGTGTCGATGGGCGTAGCAGCCGGCCTGCAAATGGTGGGCACGGTGATGGGCGCGGTGGACCAGGCAAGCGCCCTGCGCCGGCAGGCGCGTGCCGATCGGGAGAATGCGCGGCGCACCGAATTGCAGGGCGAGATCGACGTGTTGCAGACGCGGCGCGATGAGCGCGGGGCATCGGGCGACGCGATCGCGGCCATGGCCAGCAGCGGCTTTGCGCTAGGCACCGGCAGCGCCGCCGACCTGATCCGCCAGAATGCGATCGAGCGGGAAGTGGAGATCGGCAATATCCGCTATCAGGCCAATCAGGACGCGACCAGCCTGCGCCAGCAGGCGGCCGACAAGAAGCGGGCGGCGCGCAGCGCCATCATCGGCGGCGTGCTGAATGCCGCGTCGCAAGGCGCATCGGCGGCCGCCGGTATCCAGCGGCAGGGGCGGATCGACGCGCAGACGGAAGCCGAGCGGACGAGCCGCCTGCCGCGCACCAGCACGGGCCTGCGCAGCTACAACAGCCTGAACCGGGGATATTGACATGGCCTTGCCGCCGACCTTTTCCAATCGCGTACGCTTACAGGCCGGGCGCGTGGCTGACCGTTATGCAGCGCCGTCGGTGCTGGGGCAGGTGGCCAGTGTGGTCGGCCGCACGATGGGCCAGATCGGCGAGCAGGATGCCGAGGCAGAGCGGCAGATTGCCGCCAGCCAGCAGCGGGTGCGCGAGCGCGAAATCGCGCGTGACCGTGAGGTGCAGGATGTCGAGCTGACAGAGAAGTTCGTCAACCTGCAAATGGACCGGACGAAACAGGCCCGCGATCTGGAGGAGAATTACACCAGCGGCCAGGACATGGCCGGGGCCGTCACCAAGCTCTACCAGGACAGCGACAGCGCGTTTCTGGACCAGATCGGCGACGAGGAGCTGCGCGGCAAATATCAGGTGATGCTCGCCCGCGACCGGGCGGAGGCGATGGACCGGGCCGACCTGTTCGTGCGCAAGAAGCGGATCGAGCGGGAAACCAACGCCACCATCGGCATCACGACGGCGCTGGGCAACAAGCTGGTGACGCTGGGGCCGGAAGGGTCGATCAAGGATTTCGACGACGCCGAGGCGACGGTGAAGGGGGTCATCACCGCCGACCGCTTCAAGGATCGCGCCGAGATGATCCAGCGCGATGTGCTGGGAAAACTGGCCGATAATTGGCTGGATGGCCGGATCGTCGCGGGCGATTACAAGGGCGCGGCCGAGGCCATCACCAGCGGGCGCTTCAAGGATTTCCTTGATCCGGCGGCGACGGCGACGGCGATGGCGAAGATCCAGCAGCGGACGGCGTCTGCCGCCGCCGCGCAGGTGAGCGATTTCAAGGCGACGGCGCGCACGGCTCTGGAAGATGTCGGCGCCGGCGTGGCGGTTGATCCGCAGCAACTGGAAACATTGGCGGCGCAGGCCGAGGCGGCAGGCGAGAGCGATCTGGCCCATGACCTGCGCAACGGCGTTGGCCTGGCGCGCACCAATAGCGTCTATGGCAATGCTTCGCCCGCCGAGATCATAGCGGCCCGGCAACAGATTGAGCAGAGCGGCACCAACTGGCGTAGCAACCCCCAGGTGGTGGCAGTTTATAACCGGTTGGGCGTTCTTCAGGGCCAAAATAGCGCCCGCGTGAAGGACGATGTGCTGGGCCTGTGGAGCGCCAGCGGACAGCCGGTGGCGCCGCTGGACATCAGCGACGGGGCCAGCATCCGGGCGCGTTACAAGGATGCCCGCGCGGCGCAGCAGCGTTATGGCGGCCAGTTGCAGGTAATGAGCGCGCTGGAGATCGAACCACTACGGCAGCAGTTCGAGCAGGGCGGTGCCGCCGACAAGGCCGCCATCATCAACAATTTCACCAGCGCGGGCGCCGATGTTGGCAAGGCGTTCATGCGCCAGATCGCACCGGCCAAGCCCGAATATGCCTGGCTGACCGACCTGGCGGCGATGCGCAATGTGAGCGTCGGGCGCGGCTATGTGCGCGAGGCGTTGGCGGGATGGGAGCAGCTGAAGGCGGACGGCACGCCGGTGCAGGGCGAGAATGCCACCAAGATGCGGCAGGCGTTCGATCGGTCGCTGGGCGCCGCGCTGCGCGGCGCGGATGGCAATACCCGCCTGGCCGTGATGCGGACGGCGCAGGGGCTTTATGCGGCGCGTGCGGTGCAGGCCGGCGCCAGGGATTTCGACAAGGATCTGTGGGGGCAGGCGATGCAGGATGCGCTCGGCGCCGCCAGCGACGGCACGGGCGGCATGGGCCGCACCCGCGGCGACGCACCGATGCTATTGCCGCGCGGCATGTCGCAGCGCGATGTCGATACGGTTATCGCCCGTGCCGATGGGCCGCGTATCGTGGCAGCGGCGGGCGGTAACATGCCGATGTGGGGCGGCCGCCGGCTGCTGGTCGGCCAGTTGCAGGACATGCAGATGGAATGGGCGGGCGACGGGCTTTATCGGTTCCGGTCGCCCGGCGGGCAATATGTGAGCGCCAGCAAGGCGCCCGCTATGCCGTTCGTGTTGGATATTCGTCGGCTGGCGCTGTCGGGGCGCAATGCCGCCGTCGCAGCGCCACAAGCGCCGGCACCGGGCAACGACGCCCGCAGTGCTGCGGAGAGTGCGCTGGCGACCGGATCGCTGATGGAAGGGCTGTTCGGCATCAAGCCCGCCCCGGCGGCGCCGAAGAAGGTTCCGGCGCTGAAAGGCAAGGGGTCGCAGGCGGCGCAGGATGCGCTGAGCTGGGGCAGTGACGACTGATGGGCGACGTATGGACCACGCCGACCATCGGCAGCAGCATGCGCGCGGGCGCCGACCTGCCGCGCGGCCAGGGCGATCTGGATGGCGGGCCGGGCGTGTTGGAAAGCATCGGCCTGGGCTGGCAGCGGGCGCGATCGGCGCCGGATTGGGGGTTCAACCAGCGCAACTATGAAGAGCAGATCGCCTTCGACCTGTATAAACCGTTGCTGGAAAAGGGGTATCTGACACGCCCGTTGGACGACAGCATCACTGCGCGTATCGGGCGGACCTTCCGGGGCAAGGAAGATCCGTTCTGGGCGGCAGTCGCCAAGGCGCGAGCAGATGGGCTTGTACTGCCGCATGGCGATGTGATCGATGCGCGATCGATGACGGCAGAAGCGCACCGGATGCGCCGGGGCGATATGGAAGCGGCGGACACGCGGCTGGCCAATGGATCGACGATCGGCGCGCTGGGCGGCGAGCTGCTGGCCGGACTGGCCGATCCGACCAGCTACCTGCCAATTGGCGGGAGCACGTCTAGAGCAACGAGCTTCGCGCGCCGCGTTCTAGAAGTGGGGCGAGACGGTGCTTTGGGTAATCTGGGGCTGGGCATATTGATGGAACCGGCGGTGCGCGCGGATGCCCAGGCGCTGGGCGTCGAGCGTGGGATGGGAGACACGGCGCTGGACCTGACGGTGCAGGCCGGTGCCGGTTTCGTGCTGGGCGGGATTGGCGGCGGGGTCGAGCATCTGCTGGGTGGCCGCGCGCGATCGGGGCCGGTGGGCGACGAGGAATTGCGCGCGGACTTCGACCGGCTGGTGCCGCCGGCCAACCAGACCGGCGAGGAGCGTGCCGCCGGCACGATTGTGGAAAACGCGATATCCGACGCCCGGCTGTCGCCATTCGTTCCTGCACCGGCGGGCGACGACGTCCATGCCGAGCGCATGACGCAGGCGCGGGACTGGATATTCGGCGTGCGTCTGCCGCAGGCGCAGCCGGTGCGGCGCATCAACGCGGCCGAGCTGGCGGGCGGCGTCACAGGCAATCTGCGCCATGGCGAGCGCTCGCGCTACAAGGCGATGGTGCGCCAGGCCGAATCCGGCGGCGACGATCGCGCGCCAGCAACGACCAGCAGCGCCTACGGCCGCTATCAGCCGATCAAGTCGACCTGGCTGGGATGGTGGAAGCAGCGCTACCCGGACAGTCCGTTGAGTGACGAGCAGATTTTGGCGAAGCGGGCCGATGGGGCATTGCAGGAAATCTTCATGGAGGATTTCACTGCCAACAATGCCAGGCGTCTGCGCGAGGCGGGCCTGCCCGAGACGGCCGACAATCTGTATCTGGCCCACTTCCTTGGCCCGCGCGACGCGGCGCGGGTGCTGACGGCGGATCCCGCCGCGCCGATCGCCGGGCTGGTGCGCGGCAAGTCGATCGCGGCCAATCGGTCGATCCTGGAAGGGCGCACGGCGGGCGATGTGCGCGCCTGGGCCGCGCGCAAGATGGGCAGACAGGGCGGTGCTGGCCCGGTGGACGTGCCGGCGGGCGCCGACTTGCCCGAGATGGACGTGACGGCGCTGGCGCAGCGGCGCGACGGGCCGGACATCTGGGCGCGCATGACGGACGATCTGGGCGACGGCGCCTGGCTGGAGGATATGGACATGCCGCGGCTGCGGCTGGACCTGTTCGACAGCCCGGAAAGCCATGCCCGCGCCCAGATCGAGATGGAGGCGGAGATCGACGCGCGCGAAGGCTTCGACATCGTCGATCGCTGGACCGACGCGGACGAGGCGGGTAGCGGCGTGCCGGTGGCCCAGCGCCGCAGCGTGCCGCGCGGGCGCATGGACCTGATGCAGTTTCTGGCAAGCCGCGGCGGACTGGTGCCCGAGGGCGTGGCCGCCGATGCCGCGCGCCCTGCCGGCGCGCGGGTCGGTCATGACCTGCCCGGCCATTTCGGGGAAAATCCGTTCATCCCCGGCATGGGCCGCCTGTTGCGAGAGAAGGGCCTGACGCTGGACGAGGCGCGCGAGCTGGCGGTGGAGGCCGGCTATTTCGGCGATCCGCGGCGCACCGATGTCACCGTGTCCGACCTGCTGGAAGCGATGGACCGGCAGCATCGCGGCGGCGACCGCATCTATGCCGGCGCCGACATGGCAGAGATGGAGGCGCGGCGCCAGCGGATCGAGGCCGACGATCATTATCAGGAATTTTTCGACCGGCTGGGGGATGCTGCGCACGCGCGCGGGCTGGGCGACCTGACCCAGGAGGATGCGCTGCGCGCGTTCGAGCTGTGGGATGGCGAGGATTTCGACGGGACGCTAGATCGCCTGATCAACGAGCATCTGGACGCAGCGCATATGGATGCGCTGGCCGAACATGATCCCGACATGCATGCCGAGTTGCGGCGGATACAGGAGCAGGGCGATGACGCTGGACGTGGGCAAGATGGACGAATTGCGGGCGATGCTGGCGGGCGACAGGCTGTCGGCGCCGACGCGCGCCAAGGCCGAAAGGGCGATGGCAATGGCCGAGGCGCAGCAGCGGCATCAGGACAGACCGCTGACGATGCAGTCGCCCAAGGGGCGCTGACGCCTGCCGACCTTGCCCGCTGGGATGAGCCGGACAGCGCGTCCGCCGCGCAGTTGATGAGTATCGAGCATGATGTGCGCGGCTGGGCCAAGGCCGATCCCGATCAGGGCTTTGCGCTCGAAGAGGGCGCCGAACCCCGCGCGCTGGCCGACATCCTTGCCGATATCGATGAAGAGGAGGCCGCGATCGCGGCGATGGAAGCATGTCTCTAGGTGTCTGCATTCCCGACCTGATCGAACAGGGCAAGATCCCCAAGGCCAAGGCGCGCCAGGCGCAGAAGCTCTATGATGAACTGCTGACCCGATATGACCATGAGATGGGCGACGCGGCCGCAAAGTCGGCGGCGACCGAACGGACGATCGCGATATTGAAGGGGGAGGCGCAGCAGGCCAAGCGTCGCAAGTTCATGGCGATCGCCGCGCAGCAGGACGCTGGCGCCAGAATGCGGACCTATAATGGCGGGGTGAAGGCCGGGAAGCCGGTCGATCCGCGCGCGGCCGTCGCCGTCATGGTGCGCGACGACAAGGCCAGCTATTCGCCGCTGGAGCTGCGCCAGCGCGCGATCAAGGTGCGCGTGCATGGCATGATGGACCGGATGCTGGCGGACCTGCGCAAGACGGTGACCGGCAAGGTGCGCGACCCGGCGCTCGAAAGCGATATCGTCCGCGCGCTGAATGGCGAGGCGGTCGACAGTCTGAATGCGCGCGAGATGGCGGAATCGGTGCGCGGGGCGATGGATTATCTGCGCCAGCGTTTCAACATGGCGGGCGGCCATATCCCCAAGATGGAAGGCTATGACCTGCCGCATCGCTGGTCCGCGCAGCAGCTGCGCGGCGTGAATTTCGAGCAGTGGCTGGGCGATGTCATGCCGGCGCTGGACCGGGCCCGGATGATCGACCGCGACACCGGCCTGCCGTTCAGCGACGAGAAGTTGCGCACGGTGCTGGAGGAAACCTTTCAGGGCATCCGCACCGAAGGATGGAGCCGCCGCAAACCCGGATCGGCCGGCGCATCGTCGATCGCCAATCGCCATGCCGACGAGCGGTTCCTGCATTTCCGGTCGGCCGACGACTGGCTGCGCATCAATGACCAATATGGCGCGGCCGGGCCGTTCGACACGGTGATGGGCCATGTCGAGATGATGAGCCGCGAGATTGCGGCGATGGAGATTTTGGGACCGAACCCCGAAGCGACCGTGCGCTTCCTGGGCGACAGCATCATCAGGGATGCCCAGCTGAAGGGCGACGCATCGGCGATTAACAAGGCCAATGCCGCGGCGGCGCAGGTCCGCACCCTGTGGGACGAATATTCGGGGCGCAATGCCGCGCCGGTGAATGAGCGGCTGGCCCGCAATTTCGGCACGGTGCGGGCGGTGCAGACCAGCGCCAAGCTGGGCAGTGCGGTGCTGTCGGCGGTGGGCGATTTTGCCATGACGGCGATGACGCGCCGCTTCAACGGCATGCCGGCCACGACGATCCTGAGCGACTATGTGCGGTTGCTGCGCCCCGGCAACAAGGACGACATGATGCTGGCCATGCACATGGGCGCGGCCGCTGACGAGTGGGCGGAAATGGCGGCGGCGATGAACCGGCTGACCGGCGAGGAACTGACCGGCGAATTTGCCCAGCGCCTGGCCAGCGGCACGCTGCGGCTGTCAGGCTTGTCGCGCCACACCATGGCGCTGCGCGCGACGCATGCGCGCCAGGTCAGCGGGCTGGTGACGCGCGAGGCGGGAAAGAACCTGGAGCAGCTGGACCCGGCGTTCCGCGCGATGCTTGGGCGCTATGGCATTGGCGCGACCGAATGGGACGGTATCCGCGCAACGCCACTGACGCAGGAGCGGGGCGCCGGCTGGATCCTGCCTGACAAGGTCGCTGACCAGAAGCTGGGCGACAAGTTGCTGGAGATGATCCAGAGCGAAACCGATTTCGCCGTGCCGACCGTGGACCTGCGCACGCGGGCGGCGATGAACACGGTTGGCCGGCGCGGCACATGGGTGGGCGAAATTGCGCGCAGCGCCTTCCTGTTCAAATCCTTTGGCCTGACCGTGCTGAACCTGCACGGCCGCCGCATGCTGGACATGGACGGGTGGAGCGCGGCGCGCTACGCCGCCGGCTTGACGGTGCTGACCACGCTGGCCGGCGCGATGGCGGTGCAGATGAAGGAAGTGCAGAAGGGGCGCGACCCGATGGCGATGAAATCGCCGCAATTCTGGGGGAAGGCGATGTTGCAGGGGGGCGGCTGGGGCATATTCGGGGATTTCATCGGCTCCAGCGAAAGCCGGTTCGGCACCAGCCTGGGCGTGACGGCAACCGGCCCGATGTTTCAGACCGCCAGCAACCTGGCCGACCTGACCGTGGGCAATGCGATGCGCGCGGCCCGCGGCGACGACACCAAATTCTGGAAAGGCACATTGCAGATCATGCGGCAGGAAGTGCCGGTGGCGTCGTCGCTCTGGTATGTGCGGCCGATCTATGACCGGCTGATCCTCAACAATATGGACCGGATGATCGACCCCGATCATGACGCCAATGTCGCGCGCATCATGCGCAAGGCGGAGGAGGATGGCGGCGGCTATTATCTGCCGCCTGACCTGAGCGAGGACGTGCGCGCGCCCGATTTCGCTGGAGCGTTCGCCGCCCCGCCCGAGCAATAGTTTTCCATTTGATACATTGTTGATCTGCCTGTAGAGATATCGGCCATCGGCCGACCGTCTCCAATCCCGTTCGGCGCAGCTTTTTTGCCCGCCTGCCAGCGGGCGCTGGGGGACGGGATGACGGTTTCGACCGAAATCATTATGCATAGTTATTACCCCGGCATCGCCATGGCCGAGGAGTCGATCCCGTTCCAGTTTCTGGATGCTGATGATGTGTCGGTTTCGATAGTCGGTGCGAGCGGCCTGCTGGTGGCAGGGACAGATTATGTCATCTCGGGGAATGGTCGCACCCTCGCAGCTACTATTCGCGCGCTACGCGTATTTGCCGAAGACGAGGAAGTGCGTCTGCTGCGGGATACGGTCGTGCGCCAGGACGCTGTCACCGATCCGTTTAAGCCTCTGCCGGCCGAACAGGTTGGTCGCGAGCTTGATCGGCGAGCATTGATTGAGCAGGAGCTTGCCCAGAAAGTCGACCGCGCGCCAAAGACGCCCCTGGGTGGCGGCGCAGAAAATCAATTTCCTGTTGTCAATCCAGACGGCTCTTGGGGTTTTTCCAGTGGCACGGGCAACGACCCTGCGTTGCGTCAGGATCTGTCGCTGCCCGGCGCTGGCAAGGGCGCTGATCTTGTTTGCTTCGATCAGGCCACGCCTTATCTAGCGGGCACGTCAGCGGCGCGGCTCCAGGAAGTCGTCAGCGTGCGCGACAAGCTGTTCGGCGCGAAAGGTGACGCGGTTGACGATACCGCCGCATTCCTAAACATCGCGGACTTTCTGGCGAATGAAGCGGTAAAAGGGCGAACGCGCTTGATGGAGATCCCGGCGGTTGAGCTTGGGTATCGCCTGAAAGAGCCCTTCAAGCCGGAGATCCTGTTCGCGATGCGCGGCCAAGGCATCGTGCCCTATCGCGGCAACAATGGACCGTCCGGCACTCAGGGGGGCGGCTCGTGGATCGAGATCGACCACGACGGCACCGGGCTCGACTTCGGCAATGGCATTCCCTCGTCCGGACTCGAAATCAGTGGCATCGGAATTCGGCGGCCTTTCCAGACGCCTCCCGGCTCGTCCGCATGGGAGCCGATCGATCACGGCTATGATATCGCGCTCAACAGCGTGGACGCGCGCCTGTCCAACATCATGTTCCTTGGCTCCGCGCGCGGCATTCGAGCCTATAACGGCAATTACGGCCGCCTGACCGCCGAGAATATCTTCGGTCATTTCTTCAAAGAGGGCATCAATCTCGACAAGCAGTATGACCTGCCCATTATCAACAATTTCCGCGCCTGGTCCTACTGGGCGGGCAACAGCCACGTGTCCGATTACACCCTGGAGAACCTCAACACGATTGTCTTGGGGCGCGTCGATAATCCGATCCTGCACAACATCTTTTCGATAGCGCACGCCAAGGGCATTCTTATTGATCGCACCAATGATGAAGGCGAATATCCGGGCGGTTCGGTATCGAAGGGCAAGTTCACCAACATCGATATGGATGCTGGGACGGTCGGCCTTTACGTGTCCCCCAATGTGGTCACCTGCGACATCGATATTGCCAATATGTCGATCCAGGGCGGCAGTGCCGATGCGGTGTCGCACGGTATCCAGATCGAGGGCGATAACGCACGGATCGGCGTCACGCATTTCGATGCGCGCAATTTCAAGGGTAACGCGATCCGCTGCGTCGGTGTCACCGGCAACGCCATCACCGTGGGTGGCCGCGTTCTCGTCGCAGGGTTCAATAACGAGCCAGCGTCCAGCTACCCCGCTTTTGAAATCGACAATGATAATACGATCAACGTCACGACCTGGCCGGTAATCGAAAGCGGTGCGGCCGGCGCCGCGGACTATGGCGGCGGCGGCACCTTCAATACGCTGGAGGCGTTCGGCGGTGACCTGTCGGCCCTCAACGACGCGATTGCCGCCAAGGCTGGCACGTCGGATCTCGCCAGCTCAACCAATGCTGCAAAGGGCGCTGGTCAGGTAGGGTTCAATCGCAACCGCCCCTACAGCGGCAACACGATCGCGGCCTACGTCAAGCAAACGGTTCTGACGATCAGCCCGTTGATGACCGAATTTGCCGGCGGCGCGCCCATGAACGGCGTGGACGATGCGGCCGCTGCGATGCGGGCTTGCCTCGCCTACGCGAAGACCACCACGACCCGTTACGACGGCACGTGCGTCCAGATCATGCTGCCAAATGGCAAGCTGCGGCTGGATAGCGCACACCCCAACTTCGCTGATCGCGCGCTCGACATTACCGGCTGCGATCATGTCAGCATTCATGGCCTGGGGATGGGCAACAGCACGCTTGCGCTCAATGGCAACTTCGCGGCCCTGAAAGGCGACGACGCTGCCGGCACGCCGCTGCTCGGCTTCACGATGAAGAACCTGCTGATCCTCGGCCCCGGCCGGTCGAACGCCAACGCGCATGCGATCATGATGGGCGGCAACAATAGCTGCCGGATCGAGGATGTGCGCGCCTGGTCCTGCCGGACCTATCTTGACTATCGCGACGCTTGGCAGCTCGAGGTCATACGCCCCCGTTGCGACGGGCAAGGTGGCCTCGCCTGCTATGATGGTCTGTTCGGCCGCGATGGCACCGCCGGGCTGGCGGAGTGCGTCGTCGATGTGCAGGGCGGCCAGATCGCTTATGTCGAGCGATACGGATGGCGGGCCCAGAACCCCACCGGCATCAAAGGCTTCGGCACTGAGATCCTCGCGTGCGGTGCGATCGGCGTCTATTGGGGTGACAGCCCTAGCGGCAAGGCGTTCAAATGGGTGACCTATAATGACATGATCGTGGACACTTGTCCCGATCTTGTCGTCCTGCGCGCCGGGACAGCCAGCTACGTCAAAGAAAACCAGATCCATTTTAAATGGCTGGGCTACGCGTCAGAGCCGCTTCCGGGGGAAGGTATCGGCCTCGACGTGAGCGGCATGAAGGATAGCGCCTTCACCGTCGATAAGATCACGAACGTGCAATACGGCGTGAAGCTGTCCGGCTGCGATGGGATAGTAGCGCGCCTGGGCCAGATCTCCGACTATGATCGTCTGCTGACAGGTGGCGTGGCGATCATCTGCGAAAACACGATTGGCAGCACATTCGATGTCGGTCGCACACGCAAGGCCGCATCGTCGCCGTCGACCGTCGCCTTTGTCGAGTCCGGCACCTCCAACAATAATCGCGTCACCGGCTTGTTCGATGGAGCCGTCAACACGGTGGGCGCAGGCACCGACAAGACAGGAGCTAAGGTCATATGAGCGCGCAGGAAACCAAGGTCGAAGCCGGCGATTTTGTGGTGCTGGCTGAGGAAGAAGACAGCATCGTCCCGGCCGGAACCTATCGCGTCAGCAAGGTCAATCCTGACGGCAGCTTCCACGTCGGAGGCAAAACGGCCGTGTGGCCGCGTCGTATCCGGACTGAGCGCTAGAGGTGGCGGACCCCACGCCCATAGCGGTCACGGCGCACGGCTTCGGCTGGACGGCGGCGGGCGCATGGGCGGCCTGCTCCTTAACCAACCATGCATAATAAACAGGGAGCTTCGGCGATGACGCCATGGGGTGAGGCGTTAATCGCAAAATACGGCGCGATCCTGACGGGCTGGGCGATCGGCACGGCCGCCAAGTACGGCCTGATGCTCGGCGAGGGGCGCCGGGTGACGCTCAAGGTGCTGCTGATCGACGTGCTGTTGATGGGCATGGTCGTGCTGCTGGCGCGCTGGGTCATTGCCCGGCTGGGCCTCAACCCGACCGACGCCGCCACGGCGGCCGCGCTGATCGGTCTGTCGTCGGATCGGCTGATCCGCATGGTCCGCGTCTGGTTCCTCAAGCGCGTGGACGCCGAGCTGCAGCAGCACGTCAAGGCGGAGATCCGGCAGACGGCCCAGATGGAGCTGAGCGCCGAGCGCAACCTATCCGACATCGCAACGGGCAAGCGGCCCATGGGAGGCGAATGATGGCGACCATCAACGGAATCATCGAAGAGGTGCTGGCCAAAGAGGGCGGCTATGTGAACGACCCGCGCGACCGTGGCGGCGAAACCAATTTCGGCCTGACGATCGCGACGGCGCGCGCCAATGGCTACACCGGGCCGATGAAGGATCTGACCCGCGATTTCGCGCGTGGCGTCTATAACAAGCAATATGTGCTGGCGCCCGGCTTCGACAAGATCGCTGCCATCTCGCCCGCGATCGGCGCGGAACTGGTCGACACCGGCGTCAACATGGGGCCGAAGGTGGCGGCGCAGTTCCTACAGCGCGCGCTCAACGGCCTCAACAATCAGGGCAAGGACTATGCTGATCTGCTGGTCGATGGGTCGGCCGGGCAGAAGACACGCGACGCTCTGACCGCCTTCCTGAAGAAGCGCGGCGTGGAAGGTGAGCGCCGGCTGTTGCTGCTGCTCAATGCCCTGCAGGGCGAGCGCTATCTGTCGCTGTGCGAAGGTCGCAGCGCGAACGAGGCGTTCCTGTTCGGCTGGCTGGCGAGGATCGCGGCATGAAGCTGCCCACCATCCGCCTGACCGACCATGGCAGCGAGATCGCGTTGCTGTCGGCGATCGCCGTGGGCGTCGTGGGGCTGCTCTGGCGCGCGATCGAGCGCGACCTGGTCGGCACCGGGTTCGATGTCGCGGCCTTCCTGCTGGTGCTTCAGCGCATCATCGAGGCCGTGCAGGGTCGCTGGACCCAGCGCAGCGTCGACCGGATGGGGCAGAGCCTGGCCAACGCGCCGCCGGCAGATCCTCCGGCGCAGGGGGTGCAGTCGTGAAGGGCCTGCTGATCGGCATCCCGGTTTCGGCCGCGCTGTGGCTGGCGCTGATCGTCGGCGCCATTCAATGGATCGCGTCATGAGCCGGCTCCTTGATCCGATCCGCCCCTATCTATGGGCCGCAGCGCTGGCGGTTGCCGCCGTCGCCATCTGGGCCGCCTATTCGCAGGGCGTGTCCACCGAGCGCGGCCGTTGGGAACAGGCGCAGGGCAAGGAAGCCACGGCCCGTGCTGCCCAGCAGAAGGCGAACGACGACGAAAGCGCGCGACGCCTGACCACACAAAAGGAGATCGCCGAAAATGCCGTCCAGGAACGTGATGCGGCGCGCGACGCTGCTGATGCTGCTGCCCTTAGCGGTGAGCGGCTGCGTCAACAGGTCCGCAACCTTACCCTATCCCTCGCCGCCAGTGGTGCCCGAACTCCCGCAAGCGGCGAGGCAGCCGCGGCGTCCGCCGATTTGCTCGCCTACGTGCAGCAGCGGCTTGACGAAAGTGCGGACGGAATTGCTCGATATGCTGATGAAGCCAGCATCGCCGGCAGCGCCTGCGAGGCCAGCTACGACGCCCTGAAAGGAGATCGCTGATGGCAATGATGGGGAATCGAACGCGATCGCCGATCGCCGTGGCCCGGCATCAGTCGGCGGCGACAGCTCAAGCGGTGGCGGCGGCAAATGTCCGCGCATCCAGTGATGCAGCAATCGTGGAAGAAAACGTCGTCGGCATCAACGACGCGATCAGTGCGCAGCAGGATCAGATCCATGATCTGGGCGTTCGCGTCGGGGATCTCGAGGACATACCGTGACAGCCGACTTTTCACCCAAATGGATGCAAAAGCGCGCAAACTTGGAAACCTAAGTCACTGATTTCTTTGGAGTGGATGCCACCTTACCATTAGAGGATCGGGCATCATGGGCGGGCCGTGACCCGCTTGGGAGGCCGCAGATAGGCGGCGGCCAGGGACAGGTCAAGAGGGTTTTTGGCCTCACGCGGATAGCAACGTGAAGGCGACTATGCGCTTTGCAAACCCAACACTGCAATAATCCTCCCCTGCAAGGGGAGGGGGACCGCCGCGTAGCGGTGGTGGAGGGGTGTCGCCCTATCGATAGCGCCACACCCTTCCGTCTGGCCTCCGGCCAGCCACCTCCCCTGCAAGGGGAGGATGGTTTCTTCCCGCACACGAATATCGGATGTGCAAAACGATATGAGCGCGAAAAAAAAGCCCGCCGGTGCGCGTCACGCATCCGGCGGGCTTTTTGCGTTGCCAGTCAAAGGCAAGGTGCGGGATGGCCGCTCCCCGTACAGGAAACAGCCACCCGCGCCCTCGAAGCGTCAGTCCATGTCCTGCGTGGTGAAATCATCACCCTGCACGGTCGCCAGCGGATCGTTGCCGATCGCGGCTTCCGGCCCCTGGCGCAGCTCGGCGGCATGTTCCGCCGCGGCGCTGGCTGGTGCGATCAGGTCGACCTGGCTCGCCGCTCGCAGCGCGGCGCGCATGGCTGCATCCCGCGAGGAGGCGGCGACGCGCAGACGATTCATGCCCGCGCCGGTACCCGCCGGGATCAGGCGGCCGACGATGACATTTTCCTTCAGACCGACGAGCGTGTCCTTCTTGCCCTGAACCGCCGCTTCCGTGAGGACGCGGGTGGTTTCCTGGAAGGACGCTGCCGAGATGAAGGAGCGGGTCTGGAGCGAGGCCTTGGTGATGCCCAGCAACACCGGCTTGCCAGCAGCAGGCAGGAAGCCCGGCGCTAGCTTGGCGTTGATTTCGTCCATTTCCTCACGATCGACCTGCTCGCCCACCAGCAAGGTGGTGTCGCCGGACTCGGTGATCTCGACCTTCTGCAACATCTGACGAACGATAGATCGGA
>Ga0207914_100496_pt1 | contig 15716 bp, 19 predicted proteins | sample DeeseametaMP2497_FD_184171 | JGI IMG/M metagenome (GOLD analysis project Ga0207914, IMG submission 184171) | Marine microbial communities from East of Antigua and Barbuda, Atlantic Ocean - MP2497 (SPAdes) | ecosystem: Environmental > Aquatic > Marine > Oceanic | place: East of Antigua and... | reverse complement strand
CGGGACCCGGCCGGAAGTTTTCAGGCTTCGGTGGAGGTTACGCTGCCCTACCTGATTGGTCGAAGCTTTGGAGGAACGATGATGCTTCTTTCTCACCTGATCCTCGCTTACAACGTCGGTAGCCTTCTTTGGGCCGGCCGTCGGGGCCGGAAGGAGGCCGCATGAAAAAGGCTTACATCTTTGTCTTTGGCGGTAGTAGCACGCTTCTTCTTTCCATCTTCTTATTGGTTGTCGCGCCGCGCTTGCAAATGGGTGTGGTGCAGAGCGAGGGAGTTAGCGTTCAAGAGCCTTACACGGAGCAACAGGCGATGGGTAGAAAGATCTACATTGAATATGGCTGTATCTACTGCCACTCGCAGCAAGTCAGAGATCCCGTGGCCGGTGCCGATGAGAGTTTCGGATGGGGACGACCCAGCGTGCCTTCCGACTACATTTACGATCAACCACACCTCATGGGTACTTCTCGTACAGGTCCGGACCTCTCCAATGTCGGCTCTCGGCAACCGAGTGAAGAGTGGCACCATCTGCACCTTTACGATCCTCGGCTGCTGGTGGAGTGGAGTATTATGCCCCGGCACGCGTTTCTTTATCAGCAGAGGACGGGTGAAAAACCCGCGGACAAGGCTTTGAAGGTACCCGAAACAGAGGATGAATGGATCATACCCTCCGAGGAAGCGGATGCTTTGGTGGCTTACCTTCTGGCTCTCAAGCGGGACGCTGAGCCTCCGCAGCCCGCGGGAGAGAAAACAGATGAGTGAAAATTTCTTAGCTGACCGAATTGAACGTGAGAAGCCCGATCCAGTTGAGGGCTCGTCTACCCGCTGGTTGGCCGTGCCGCCGATGTTGCTCTCCCTCTTCTTAGGATTTGGGATCACTTATCTCTGGTTGCAAACGGACAGTCTCCAGTTTAGAGAAGGGGATATGAGGTCGCCGGTCTCGGCAACCGAGAATGCTGAATCCGAACAAAGTGGCGAGTCGCTGATGGAGTTGGGGGGGACGGTCTATAAGCGGAACTGTCAAGCTTGTCATCAGGCCAATGGGCAGGGTTTGGGAGCGGCTTTTCCGCCTCTGGCGGGCTCGCAATGGGTGAATGGATCTCCAGAGAGGCTTTCAGCCATCGTGCTCTACGGTTTGAGCGGAGAGATCGAAGTCCAGGGGAAAACCTACCAGGGCGCGATGCCGAGCTTCAAGGGCAAGCTCTCCGAGGAAGAGTTGGCCGCGGTCACCTCTTATGTGCGGAACTCCTGGGGGAACAGTGCCGATCCGGTTTCGTCAGAGTTGGTGAAGACGATTGGCGGGAAGTTGAATCGCGAAGGGCCCTGGAAGGGGCAGGCGGAGCTAGACTCCGTATCTTGGGAATAGAGAGAGGACGAACTGATAGGATGAATACGAAACCTTATCCCGTTAATCGGGAGTTATTGCAGAAGCTTGATTTTGAAGCTCTCGGTCGAGAAATGCGAAGCGAAGAAGCCTACGAAAGGACATTGAAAACAGCTCGGACCCTGGTTCGCGGAAGTCAACTGACTATCGTCCTTGTGGCTCTCAAGGAGGGCGCGATTTTGAGGGAACATCATTCTTCCGGACCGGCAACCGCCGTGGTCATAGAGGGAGAGATCGAATTCATCTGCCCCGATGAACAAAAGACGTTCGAGCTGATTTCGTCCCAAAGCGTGGTTTTTTCGAGCGCTATCAATCACAGCGTATCAGCAAAGAAGGAGACGCTGTTGTTGGTGATCTTCGGTCAGAAAGAGCCTGCGATCTTAGACGCATGACCGATACGGAAACAGGTATATCGGTTCACGCCGAAAGGGTTCAAAGGTAACGTTGGTTTATACTTCCAAGTATGTACAGCAAAATCATGGTCCCATTGGATGGATCCAAACTCTCCGAGAGAGCTATCGCGCCGGCTTTCGAGATAGCTCAGCATAGAAAGGCCGAAGTGTTCCTGGTCCGAGCCTTCGAGCCGACTATTCTACCCCCCGCGGCTCGCGGATTTGTAGACCAGGATGCACTCCATGAGCAAGAGAAAGCGGATGTCGAGAAGTACCTAAAGAGCGTTGTTCCTAAAGGTCAGGAGAGGTGGTCGGTTGCGGCTTTAAAAGGGCCGGCAGCGGAAACTGTTCTCAAGTACGCGGAAGATCAGGAGATGGAACTCATTGTTCTGACGACGCGAGGTGGGTCGGGACTTGAGCGCTGGTTGTTGGGCAGCGTGGCGGAGAGAATTTCGCGTCACGCTCCCTGTCCTGTTCTTTCCATCGGCCAGAAGACTCTGAGGGCTTTAGAGTCAAAGATGGGGACGTAGTGGCCACTTAGTCTCGGCTGAGTCCGCTCTCTTAGAAAAAGCTTAGAGAGTCTCCAGACCCTTGCGCGCCTCCGCTGCATGGCGCATTCTGTCAATCGAAACTGAACATGGAATCGTGGTGACGAATGATAGAAAGCCAACTGGGAATGTGGATTGGGTTCAACGTTCTCGTATTAGTCATGCTTGCGGTAGACCTCTTCGTCTTTCATCGCGATAGCCACGAGGTCAGTATGAAGGAGTCGGCGACCTGGACGGTGGTGTGGGTTACTCTGGCCCTGCTCTTCAACGGGGGCATTGTCTGGCAGTTCGGGTCCGAGGTGGGCCTGCAGTTTCTCACCGGATATCTCATTGAGAAAGCGTTGAGCATAGACAATATCTTCGTCTTCGTTCTTATTTTCTCGTACTTCAGAGTTCCCGCCAAATACCAGCATCGCGTTCTCTTTTGGGGGGTACTGGGGGCGCTGGTCATGCGCGGGGCCATGATAGGCTTGGGCGCGGCGTTGATCAAAGAGTTTCACTGGCTCATCTATCTCTTCGGCGCCTTCTTGGTATTCACCGGGCTCCGAATGGCCACTCAGAAGGAGCCGGATATTGAACCGCAATCCAATCCTGTCATTCGGCTGATTCGAAAGATCTGGCCGGTCACCGACCATTACCACGGCGAGAAGTTCTTTGTAAAGCAGACAGTGGCGGGACGAATGCGTACGGTTGCGACACCCCTTTTTATTGTGCTCGTCATGGTGGAGACCTCCGACTTGATCTTCGCCGTGGATTCCGTACCGGCGATATTCGCCATCACTCAAGATCCTTTCATCGTCTACACGTCGAACGTCTTTGCCATCCTCGGTCTTCGATCACTCTATTTTCTATTGGCTGGAGTGATCCATAAGTTTCATTACCTCCAACTAGGCCTGAGCGTAGTCCTGATTTTTGTCGGGGCGAAGATGGTGCTTAGCGATATCTACAAGGTCCCGATCGGCGTATCGCTCGCTGTCATTGCTTGCGCTCTGAGTCTTTCGGTGGTTGCTTCGCTGATGTTCCCCAGGACGCTCGAGGAGCACGATCCGGTCATTCACGATCCGTTGCATCCGGAGATTGGCGAAAATGCGGAGCGGTCCGGTGTTTTGAGCCCCTCTATTCCGGAGCAAGAGCAAGAGCAAGAGCAAGACAACGCTAAACGTGCTGAAAGAGAATAAAACTGATGGCCGGTTAGCTTTCCTTGACGACATTACTATCATTCTTGACGATGTGGCTATTTTGTCGAAGGTCGCAGCGAAAAAGACGGTCGCGATTGTGGGTGATGATTTAGCGGTCAACGCCAATGTTGTGGTCGGGCTAGAGCCCAGTCGAGAACTACCTATCGTTGGGAAGATCGCTCTCGGATCACTGGCCAACAAGGCTGTCTTGATCCCGTTGGCGCTTGCTCTGCCGGCAGCGGTGATCGAGCCTTTGCTGCTTGCCGGTGGGGCTTTCCTTTGCTACGAAGCCTGGCACAAAGTCTCCCACAAGAAGCAAGAGAGTGGTCTCGGGCCCCGTTTCGGAAAGTTTTTAGTGGCTGCGATGCCCAAATTTATGAAGGCACTTTCGATTTTGGGAACGGTGGAATGTTTTCCGTGGGAGGCGGAATCTGGGTCCACGGAGTGGGCGCGATTCATCATTGGTTCGAGAATCTTCCGAGTATACTCGAGTTACCTATGACGCTACTGTTTGGAGTCGCGCTTGGGGCTATTGTAAGTCCGGTATTTCATCTTATAGGCAAGCTTCTTGGCAGACTGCGTCCCCGCTCCAAAGAGACGCTAGCCGCGTGATTAGAAGATCTTGTGCCGAACTCGAGCAACTTGGCAAGCACTCTTTTTAGATGTAGCTAACCTGGAGGGGTTCTGAGCGGACGGGCCGGATAGGAAGAGCATGTCCAACAATACTGCCCATTTCGAGGGGAGGATGGAGGTCCGACCCGGACGTGAGCGAGAATTTTCGCTCTGGCAGGACCGATACCGGGAAGTCGTTTCTCGGCACACCGGGCTGTTATCTTCAGAACTAATTCTGCCTGGTCCGGAATCCCGAACCTGGAGTATTCGCCTGGTCTTCGACTGTGCTGAGTCGCTGGGAAGCTGGCTCTCTTCGCCGGAGCGAACGGAACTTCTGTCGAAGGTTGCTCCACTCGCTGCAAGCGGAATGACCACACGCCTCTCTCCCGAGAGCGGCTCCTCGTTGGGGGTAACGGAAGCTTTTTTCACTCGCGTGCGACCTGAACGCCAGCGTGAGTATCAGCTTTGGCAGATAAAGATACATCAGGTGCAGACGACGTTCCCCGGCTATAGAGGGATGGTCTTTCAGCCTCCGGTGAAAGGTCAGAACGATTGGACCACGCTTTTAAGTTTCGATACCGTGGAGCATCTCGAAGCCTGGCTTGTATCGGAGGAGAGAGAACAGCTTCTCAAAGAGTTGGCTAACTATGCGGACGCAGTGCGGCAGTGGCGGGTACCGAGTTCATTTCCTGGCTGGATCCCGCCGGCGCCGGCCGATGCGGAGCAACCGGCCAACTGGAAGAGCGCGATGCTTGTCGTAGTCGGCTTGTTTCCCCTTGTTATGCTTCAAATGAAATATCTCAACCCGTGGCTCCTGGAGGCACTCCCACTCTCACCTGGGACAATGTTAGCGAACATCTTGAGCGTGAGCTTAATCTCTTATCTCACAATGCCACTTTGTATCAGGCTGTTTCGCTGGTGGCTCTATCCAGAGAGAGATAAGTCTCGCCGCGTGTCGGCTGCGGGAACCCTTGTTGTTTTATCGATCTACCTTATGGAGGTAGCGCTATTTTGGAATTTATGACCTCATACAGCCGACAAAGCCTGCTCTAGATCAGAAATCAAGTCATCTTCGTCTTCGATCCCGACCGAGAACCGAACAAGACTCTCGGGGATACCTAGGTGCGCTCTCTGCTCAGCGGTGAGTTCGACGTGGCTGGTGACTTCTGGCGGACCAGCCAGAGTGCCCACGGCACCCTGGCAGCTAGATGAGCGAGCTTGAGACGTGGCAAAAACCTCTTGACAGCATCATACCCGCCCGTCAGGGCGAAGCTCAACATACCGCCGAAACCTTCAGAACCATGGCGTTGTGATTCTGGCGTTCGATCCTCAAAGAAAGAGTCTTCAAGCCCCGGAGTAGCAGATAGGCGGACATCGGGTGCATCGAAGCTCCAGTAATCTCGCGATAGCGGAAGACCTGTTCTACCAAATCCGAAGAGCCGCACAGCACGCCCCCGATAGGGTCGGAGTGCCCGCCCAAGAATTTTGTCGCACTGTAGACGACGAGGTCCGCTCCCAGTGGAAGAGGACGCTGGTTGATGGGAGTGGCAAAAGTGTTGTCAACGACGGTAAGAGCGTCTGCATTTTTCGCGGCTCGGGCCAGTCCGGTCGCGAAGCTGGTCGCTCGCTCGGCTCCCTCCAGGGCTTTCAGTTACCCGAGAAGACCTGGCAAACGGGGGGAGGTCTCAGCCTCGTGTCTGTGGCAGCAGGAGCACCGGCAAGGAAGACCGTCTCGCTATGTCCTCCGCGGTACTGCCAAAATACCAGCGAGCGAGTCCGGTTCGTCCACGGGAGCTAATAACGATCAGATCGATTTCACGATCTTTAGCTAACTGAACCACGCGGCTCGCGGGATTACCGACCAGGACGGCGGCGTCGATCTTGAGTTGCTCCGTGCTCAGTTCATCAAGTTTCTGGTTGAGGTAGCTCTGACTCTTATCCCTCATTCTCTGCAATGTCTCGATGAAAGCTACCGAGGAGTATTCTCCGCATAGGTCGATGAGTGGAACCACTCTGGTCAAGAGAAGGGTCGAACCATACGATTTAGCTATCTCAAGCGCTTTTTTTAGGGCTTTTTCAGCAAGCTCCGAGCCGTCTAGAGGTATCAAAATTCTTCGAAACATATCTGCTCCTATTTCGACGAGTTCATCCTTGTCTTGAGTATACTCTATAAAGGAGTGGATTGTCTTCTTTGTTAAGGAAGCCGAGCACAATGGTATCGGGAACTGGGTGATTTGGCTCTCCCGGACATCCACCACGTTGCACCAGGTATCGAAAACGACCATAATGGTGAGCAGATGAATCAACCCATCGATAAAGGTGCTTGGGGTCGCCGCGGCTGGACTCTTATGGCCTATATTTTTGCCGGCTTGGGCGCTGCAGGTGCCTTCATACCGCTCTTGCCCACGACTCCCTTTGTCCTGTTATCCGCGGCCTGTGCCACTCGAGGCTCGGAGGCCTTGCATCGTAGGCTACTGGAGCATCCCCGATTTGGGCCGGTTCTTCGAGATTGGGAGGAGTGTCAAGCGATCCCTCTCTCCGGGAAACTGCTTTCAGCACTGGGCCTCTTGTTCGCCTGGGTGATGTCCGCCTCTCGTCTCTCCATGACGGGGCAGTTCGCTCTGGCGATAGGTTTTATAGCCGTGAGTGTCTATGTTTGGTCACGACCTTTTCCAAGTTCAGGAACAAGGGATACCTCATCAGTAGACGTGCGATAGACTGCCGTCCAAAGTTCGAACGAACTGTTACTCGAATGTGAGGCCCTGAGCCAGGCGCCTTAAGGAAGCTTATGCTATTTAGGGCCTGACCGCCCGCACGAGAACCGTCCGGTTCAGGACCTTATTTTGATAAAGAGCTTTTTCAGCCAGTCGAGAGAGGCCTGAATCGGACAACCGGAGCACTCTGGCTCCTGGTCGATTTGGTGGGATGACTGTGACATATTACCTCCAATCAGAAAGAGTTTAGCCGGGCTTGCCGTCAGCGCGCGGAGCGACCAATATCGGGCAGTAGACCCAAAGAAAGAGTAGGAAAGAGAGGCACCAAAGACCGCCTGAGAGGCCGTAAGAGAAGAAGCTCGTCAGTCCGGCCGGCGGTCCGAACACCCGTAGCAGAGCGGCCAGGTTGATGAGGACGAAGGAGCAGGTGGTCAGAGACGACGCCTTGAGAGGTCGTCCTGTGTGCCCCAGCGAGGCTCGAGACATAATGCCGAGACCCATAACTCCCATGGCCCCGGCGGTGAAGGCGTGAACGGCGGACGCGGGATAGGCGAGTCCCACGGCTGCCAATCCTTTAAGGGCGAGTCCGACTATCAGCCAGGCGTATCCGACGTGGAGAACCCACAGCAATGGGATTCGCCAAATCTTGGCGGAGGTCCAGCCCCAAAGGCGGACACTGTGGACCAGCACGGCGAGGAAACTCCAAGTGACGACGAGAGAAGGTCGCGGTTGAAGCACCTCAAGGAGTGGTAGCAGAAGGATGGTGAGAGCGGAAAGAGCTTCTACCTTAGGGTACTGTCGAGGCTCAGTCTGGAGAGCCATGCGAGTGAAGAAAGGTACGACTCGTCCTCCGATCAGGGCTATGAGTAAGATGATCAAGCTAACCCCGAGAGAGAGTCCGTGAGAACGAGTTTCGGCGATCCGCCAACTCTGAAGATGCATCATAAGGTTGGAGAACCAGAGCGCTGTCAGGATCGGTACAAAGACCAGCGTCTTGGGTTGTTTGGCGCGGACCAGAGGTGGGACCAAAAGTGCTAGTAGGGCTGGGAAGAAGGCTAGATCAACGAGTCCTCCGAGGTGAGAGTCGGAGAAGAGAAGGAGTAGTCTGGCTGCCAACCACAGCCCGGACAGCACAACGAGTGGCAGGCCTTGCCGCGCCTTCTCCCCTGTCCAGTTAGGGACGGCGGTAAGGAGAAATCCTGCGATCATCGCTCCCACGAATCCGAAGAGCATTTCGTGAGCGTGCCAGCTTACAGGGTCCGAGACCATCGGCGAATGAAAGCCTAGCAAGACACATACCCAACCCATCACTAAAAGCAGCGCGGAGACACCGCTGAGCAGGAAGAATACCCGAAATCCGTAGGCGAAAAGGTTCAATTTTCTAGACCTCCATCTAAATCTCGTCTGACGGCCATCTCCTGGCCGATAGCTTTGATCGATGGCTCATCCAAAATGGTGGCCGCTAGCGGGAAGAGTTCCTCGTCTTCAATGCGGATATGGTCTTGGTAAAGGACGATGAGTTTGGTGACGCACTCGGCGAATCGTCGACGTTGGGCTACACTTAGATGACCCTGTGAAAGCCACCGGCGACCCAGTTCTTCGACTTCTTGATGGTACGGCTCGGAGAGCGCGTGTTCGCTCTCCAGGCGCTCGATGATTTCAGAAGCCCTCTGGTTATGAGCAATTCTGGGGAACAACGAATCCTCTTCGTCACGAGTGTGTTTGGGAGCGGCGTCTCGAAAGTAGTTCAGTGCGTTGTGTAGTCCTTCGTCATATTGAGTCGGTAGCCAGTTCTCAGGGGCTTCTTGTCCCACAATTTCCAGGATCTTGAGAAAGCGCTCCACTCTACGATGACAATCGCTCAGCAATCCGAGCGGTTGGTCGAATCCGTGTTCCCGCGGTAATAATTGCACGATGAGGCTCTCCTTTCGCGTTTTCGTCTTTGAAAAGTTGGGCCGGTGGAATAGCATCTGCTTCACAGCGAACGGTTTCGCCGATGAGATAAGTCGCCAATATTAATCCTATGAAGATCATGATGCTGAGAAATTGAAGGCTACCCGCTAGGGCTAGCCACTCCAGGTTCATGTTCGCTTGAGCGGGGAGGCGTAAAGCGGTACCCAGAGTGACCAGTCCATATATGACCCACGGACCGCTTGTCCAGGGCAACCGTTTCGTCTCGAATGCGGGTATCATTCGCATCCCCATTCCCATCATCATGGTGATCACGAACCCGATCGCCAGAGTATGTCTGGCCGCTCCGGCAAGGGTGGGATATCCGAAGATGGTGGCGCAAGCTAGAGCGCAGGCTGCCAAGAGCCAGAAATAGGAGGTGCGAACGAACGGTCTGAGCCAAGCTCCTCCCGCCGCGGTAATATATGCCTTGCGAAACGGTCGTAGAGCCCACAGGAATAGACCCACGCCCGAAGTCAGAACAACAACCCACAGATTATCAGGACCGGTCCACCGCAAAGCGAGTCCGAGGTTCCAAAGTATGGCCGAGGGGGCGAGAAGGCTCCCGTGAATTCCCTTGATTCCGAGGATACCCGTATGCACCCTCAGCCCGATGCCGGCGATGAATAGTCCGGCGAAGCCCCACAGGACAGTCTCCAAGGCCGCGGTGGAATCTTTGAGGGCCAGCAGAGGGCCGGCCATCAGCCACAAAGATCCCGTCGCCAGGTACAGTGCGTGTCCGCGAGTGAGAGGAGTACTTTCGCTTTTACGGGGTGGAGCAGACTTTCTGGTGACTCGTAGAACCATCAAGAAGGCGAGAGTGGACAGCGTTTGGCAAATACCGCCGGCTAGAGTTGGACCGGACGCGTTGAGTGCTATCCCGCAAACCATGAGTCCTAACGAAACGAGTGCAAGCCAGCCAGGTTGAAGTTCTGTATTTAAGAAGGTCGGTAGTACCATCATGGCCACACCCATGGTGTAGAGGCCGACAAATCCGTAGACCTGGAGTTGAGCGTGGGTGGCCAGGAGGGCGGGGAAATCCGGGATTGCCAGGAGACCTAGCCATCCTAGAATCATCCAAAGGCCGAGAGTCGTACCGACGGTAGCCGCAAGGGCGAGAGAGAGGATGATAAATGCGCGATGAGGTTTCAAGTCGAACCCTCCTCCGTTATTAAGGACAGAATTGTCTTTAATTGAGAGTATTCGGTCTCAGTCATTTTGTCAATGCCTGAGCGAACAATCAGGTGGCTGCTGAGAGACGATTCTTACTCCCCCAGCGCCTCCACCAGGGTTTCCCTTAACTGGGTCAGTCCGAACGGCTTGGGTAGGCGGGCGCTAAATCCATATTCCTGATAACTCGCCATGATTGGCTCGTTGGAGTAACCGCTGGCCACGATCGCCACCACATTTGGATCGATTTCTTTGAGCTGGGCCAGAGTTTCCTCGCCGCCCATTCCACCTTGCACCACCAGGTCGAGAAGTACGCAGCGGAAAGGCTCGGAAAGCATAGCCTGACGATATTCCGCTACGGCGTCCTCTCCTCGCGAGGTTGATATGCATTCGAAACCGAGACGCTCCAGCATTCGCTGAAGGATACGCCTGATCGACTCCTCGTCGTCCATAATGAGCACGCGTCCCCCGGTCGAGAGCGATCCATCGGACCGGTCTTTGCCCTCCGGTCTCTGAGGTGTTTCTCCAGGAAAAGCTGGCAGATAGAGTACAACGGTCGTTCCATCTCCCTCGACCGATTCGACTTCTATGAACCCACGGTGCCTGGCCATGACGGAGTAACCGGTAGTCAGTCCGAGCCCGGTGTTACCGGGTTTGGTGGAAAAATAGGGATCGAAGATTCGGGTGAGCGCGTCCGGAGCTATGCCGGCGCCGTGGTCGGTAATCCTGACGACGACGTATGGGCCTTCCGAGAGTCTTGAGTCGCTATCTGAAATACGGCGATTCTCAGCCCAAACGACGAGCTTTCCCTCACCCGACATGGCTTCCACTGCGTTTAAAGTAAGATTTCGTAGGACCTGGCCGAACTGCTGGCTGTCGAAGCGGGCCGGCCAGAGGTCGGGCGGGAAATCGAACTCAAGCTGCAACCCGCTTCCCGCCAAAGCAAGCTCAAGACTCTTCTTGAGGAAGTCGGGAAGGTCTCTCAGTTCAAGGATGGGTTCGCCCCCGGGCGCGAAAGTTAGAAGGTACTTGGCCAGGGCCGCTGCTTCTTCGGTGGCCTGCTGCACGATTTCCAGGGCCCCTGCTAACTCCCTATTCCCCTTGTTTTGACCGACCAGAAGAGAAGTCTGCCCTTGAATCACAGTAAGAACGTTATTGAAGTTGTGAGCAATCTCTCCGGCAAGCAGGCTCATCGACTCCATCTTGGAGGCGATCAAGTGGTTTTTTTCGCTCTCCTTACGCGCGGTGATGTCTTGAAATGAAACGATCGAGCCACCGTTAGGGTGCGTCTGCACGGCCACCGATAGCCAGCGCTCCCTCTCGCCCTCCCGCTCGAGTTTGATCTCGGAAGGTTGAGCGCTCAGTTGGTCCAGGGAAAGCCACGGCAGAAGGGTGGAAAGGCTCAGGCCTTCAGCTGCCTCGCTCGGTCGGCCTAGCAGCTTCTCTCCTTCGTAGTTGGTGAATAGCACCCGGCCTTGAAGGTCAACGGAGACCACCCCGTCTCCGATGGCCTGAAGAGTGCGGTAGTGAAGCTCGCGCTCATATTCTGTTTGCTTTCGAGCAAGGAACTCTCGTTTCAGGAGGCTGTGATAGAGCGTGGAGGCGAATGTGGAGATAACACCCGAAGCGGCGAAGAACGCTCCCATTGCCAGAGCTGGAAGATCGTGGTTGGAGTATACGCTGATGTAAGTCCACAGGAACAAACCGTTGATAGCAGTGGTAGTGAGAAGGGCCGGAACAACTCTTTGCGGATATACGCTCAGGCCTGCTGAAATGAAGAAGCCGAGCGACCAGAAAAAAGAGACGGGCAGCACGGCGTCCAGGACTCCGGCTACGTAGCCGCTCAGAATAGACATGACCAAGAAGCTGAAGAGCACTAAGGGTTTGAGTAGTGTCGGTGGCGATCGCCGGCACCATTTGTCCACAATCCATTCGACAGCCGTGTGAGCTAAATGCAGAGCGAAGAGACGCCCGAGCGGAATGGCCGGATTGGAATAGAAAAGGTAGGCTTCCAGTAAGAAGAGCCCCCAGCTGACCCCTACAGACAGAACGGCCCCGGTGGACTGAATTTCGAACCACTTGTAGCGGACGTAGTCCGGATAGCTTCGATTCAGTGCGCCGAGTTGGTCTGAGCTCAAGGTGGATCGGTCGTTTTCAACCTTCTTCGATAACATTTCTACACCCAGAGAACTGGTTCGAATTCTCGGAGAATCGACCTTCTGGCAGGACCGTGGTTGGATGCGTTTAAGCCAATACGATGAGCCGCTTTACCCCTCGTTGCAACGATTGGGCCGGTAACGCCTTGATTCGATCAGCCTTCCGACATGCCATGGGTTATCGACCCACTCAGGTACGCGGGCTCTCCGGGGGTTTCAACAACGCAAATTATGCCATCGACGAGAAGTTGGTTTTGCGTCTCTACGCTCAGGATGCAGCGGCTGCTGCTCGCGAGGCTCATGTTTTGAAGTTAGCCGCAGGCGTAGGGGTAAGGACTCCCGAGGTCGTCGCTGAAAGCAGTTTTGAGGGGCGAGGTCTTTTAGTGCTCTCCCTAGTTTCCGGTCGCATCCTGGACCAAGAGGCCGATTTCGCCGACGTAGGCGCTCAGTTAGCTCTGATCCACTCTCTCGGTTTTGAGCAATGGGGCTTATTCCAAGCCGATGGTAGCCTGGAGACTTTCTTACCTCAACTAGGTGGTGAAATGGTCACGAGCTATCTCGATGGTCGAGCAGGGGTCCGCCTCGGCCCTCGGAGAGTGGCCGCCGTCCGCGCCCTAGAGCCCGCATCTCTGCATCCGCGCGCACCTACCTTGGTCCATAGTGACTTCAATCCTAAGAACATTCTGGTAGGTGCCAACGGAAAAGTAACCGCAGTCTTGGATTGGGAGTTTGCCATGGCCGCTGACCCATTGATCGACTTGGGCAATTTTTTTCGTTTCCCCGAGGATTACGAGGCGGGAGCCAAGGCTCTATTTCTAGAGGGCTATGAGGATGCGGGTGGAGTTCTGACCGAAGACTGGGAACGCCAGGCTCAACTTCACGACCTGGTCAGTTTACTGGACTTCTTAGATAAGAAGGAAGAGTATCCGGAGACCTTTTCGACCGCCTTGAACCGTTTGGACCGTGTTCTGGGTCTAGGGTAGATTACGCCGAGCGCCCGTTTCGAACTCCCATGGTTGCCCAGATGGGCATCGGTTCCGGTCAGCAAGTAAATTTTTCGGTCCAACTCCGGGTCGAAGACGAAGCAGAACAGCCGCTCCGTTCCAAGCTGATTAGCCAGTCGTTCCGCCGCTTCCGGACGAACAGCGGGATTGGCCGTCTGCTCGATCAACTCCAGCAGGGCTCTACCTCGGTACCACGCAAACAACGGCAGAGCGCGGCAGAATCCGGCGTCCCACTAGGAGTCGTTTTGCCAGGATGAGTGAGACCGCGTCGGGAAGCAGACGTCGGCAGTTAGCGCATGACGGAAATTTACTCAACTCCAAGAACTGATAGTAACCTTTTTGATACAGAGACAATCGGAAGTCTGTTTGAGCGGTTTCGTCGTGTCACGAGCATCGAAGTTAGTCTGGTTGAGATGGAGAGTCTCCGGATTCTTGCCCATTCGAAGACGACCCTTCATTCCGGTCGCGATCACAACTTTTTCGACGTCTCTTCTGAATCGCTTCCGCTCGAGCAAGCCAAGACTGAGGATTGGACTCTTCACGAGACTCCCACCGGTGCGCTATTCGCGGTTCGACTGGTGCAGGTGGCGGATCGCTTTCGAGGATTCTTGGTAGCCGGAAAAGCGAAAGCTCAGGACGAGCCACAGACCGAAAGGGAAGAGTTCTTAGAGGCTCTCGGTCTTCTAAACGATATCGGAGACTTGCTGGTCGAGCAGGCGGCGGTCAAGGTTCGCCTGGAGGCCGAGCACTCTCAATGCGGAGTGGCTAAGGAAAGCGCGGAGTGGCTGCGAACACTGATCAACGCCATGCCCGATATCGTTTGCTTCAAGGATGGTCAGGGGCGTTGGTTGCTAGCCAATCCTTCCGACCTTGAGCTCTTCGAGCTTGTCGGCGTTGACTACGAGGGCAAAACCGATGCGGAGTTAGCGGAGTATGCGGGCTTTTATCGAGAGGCTTTCCTGACCTGCATGGACAGTGACGAAGAAGCCTGGAAGGCCGGGGTAGTAAGCCGTGCCGACGAATTGATTCCTCGACCTGATGGGAGCACCGTCGTACTCGATGTCTTCAAGGTTCCCACTTTTTATCCCGATGGTACTCGTAGAGGATTGGTCGTGGTCGGTCGAGACGTTACCGAGCGGCGAAACGAGGAACTTCGACGTCGAGAGCTCGAGGAACAAGTTCATCAGTCCCAAAAGATGGAGGCCGTCGGTCGTTTGGCCGGCGGGGTAGCCCACGATTTGAACAACTTGCTCACTCCAATTTTGGGCAACGCCGAACTTTTAGGCGATTTCACAGAAGATGTAGAAGACGCCTTCGATTTCGTCGCCGACATCAAGGCAGCGGCTGTCAGAGCAAGAGACCTGGTCGCGGAACTCTTGACCTTTAGCCGGAAACGGGATATCCGCTTGGAGGTCTTAGATCTAAACGAGGTCCTAGGTGGATTTCGAAGGCTCCTGCAGCAGGCGACCAGGAGAGACATCGCGCTCACTTTTCAGTTTTGCGAGGAGTCTCTGGCCCTTCTAGCTGACTCTAGTTTGCTGGAGCGAGTCATTATGAACCTGGTCGTCAACTCCCAGGACTCTATGCCGACAGGAGGACGGATTTTTGTGGAGACGGAGATGCTTGTAGGGGGGCAGCCTGACAGGCCTGGTTGGGCGCTGCTTAAGGTCCGGGATACGGGTGTCGGCATTCCGAAGGAGATCGTCAACAAGATATTCGAGCCGTTTTTTACCACCAAGACTGCGACTGCTGGGACAGGGTTGGGATTGGCGACCGTCTATAACATTGTTCAACGGCTTGGAGGGGCGATCGATGTCTCCAGCGCTCTCGGAGAGGGCACCGAGTTTCAGATCCGATTTCCACTGAGTACCCGTCAAGTCTCTCCCACACCTCTGCCTGCGGGTGAGGTGCAGACATCTCTTGGGAGTGAGAGGGTGGCGGTCGTGGAAGATGAGCCACTCGTGCGGCAGATCGTGACCCATTCTCTCCGGCAACTAAACTATGAAGTTCTCATTTACGAATCGCCCCTTGACTGTCTCCACGACCTCTTGGAGAACGATCGTGCCGTCGAACTTCTGGTCACCGATGTCATGATGCCGGAGATGAACGGAGTTGAGTTGCACCGGGCGCTTAAAAAGCAGCGGCCTCAACTTCGAACTCTGTTTATGTCAGCCTACTCGGAGCAAGTTCTGGCCGACGATATGCAGCTCAAGCTGCAATCGGATTTTATCCAAAAGCCCTTCCTTCCCAGGGAGTTGGCGCGCCGAGTGAGGACGATCCTCGACAGATAGCTCAAGAAAGAGGAAGAACTCGAAAAAGCCATGGGAATCGCCGGTGATATCGCACTTATCATGTCCGTTTCTTTAATTTGTGCTCTCGTCGCACAGCGGTTGGGCTTCCCGTTGCTTCTTGGCTATATTCTGGCGGGTTTGTTGGTCGGTCCGAATACCGCCGGCCCTACCGTCTCGAGCGCTCACGAAATTGAGCTGCTCGCCGATATCGGAGTGGCTCTTCTGCTCTTCACAGTGGGTATGGAGTTTCCCATGGAGAAGCTTCGACCGGTGCGCGGTATCGCACTTCTCGGCGCCCCTCTACAGATGGCGCTGGTGACG
>Ga0207914_100495_pt1 | contig 15720 bp, 12 predicted proteins | sample DeeseametaMP2497_FD_184171 | JGI IMG/M metagenome (GOLD analysis project Ga0207914, IMG submission 184171) | Marine microbial communities from East of Antigua and Barbuda, Atlantic Ocean - MP2497 (SPAdes) | ecosystem: Environmental > Aquatic > Marine > Oceanic | place: East of Antigua and... | reverse complement strand
TGGGCCCAGGCTTCCCCTAAAGGATAGTTCTTGTCTTGGGCCAGGCTGAGACTGAGGCGCTCGAACTCCACGCCCTCTTTGACCTTTCCGGTCACCCAGGCCAGTCGCCCCAGCCCGTTGAGGGCATCCACCTCGCCGAAAGCCGACCCGCTTTCACGAGCGGCCTGCAGAGCCTGTTCAAAGTACCTCTCGGACTTTTCGTACTGCCCCTGGCGAAAGGCCAGTTGGCCCAGCGCCCCAAGGCACTCCGAGACTTTGGCCGGGCTAGACTCCAAGGAAAGAGCCCTCTCGCCGTGCTCTCGCGCCTCCTCATAAACGCCTTGATGGCGCAGCAGAACACTCAGCCAGTAGTGGGCCGACGACGATTCCGGACTAACCGCACCGGGCAGGGCAAGAGTGGATTCTAAGGCCCGCCTCCCCTCGGTCAGCAGACTGCAGGCCTCCCAGTACCATCCGAGGCAGCCCACCAATCGCAGAGCCTCCGACACCATTCCGCGTTCCTGGAAAGTCGAAAGCGCGACCGCCAAATTCCCTTTCTCATCGGCCAGTCGCTTGAGCCCTGTAGGATGGGCGTCGCCTCCGCGGCAAAGGGCCAACTCCTCGGCAAGCTTCAGATAGTGACGAGCATGGAAGAGCACTAGCTCCGCTCGATCCTCCGTGGGCTCTAAAGACTTCTCCGCCCAGGTCCGAACAGTGTCCAGAAGCGCATAGCGAGTCTCCCCACTTGAAGAGTGGCTGGCCGCCACCAGACTCTGATCGCTGAGACTCAGAAGATCACTCAGCGCCGAACCTGATCCGATGGCCACAGCCGCTTGCTGATCGAAGCCGCCTCGAAAAACGCTGAGACGGGCGAGAAGCTCTCGCTCAGACGGATTCAGCAAACGAGAACTCCATTCCAGAGTAGCGGCCAGCGTGCGTTGACGATTGGGACGATCGGGACCCCCACCGCTCAAAAGCTCGATGCTCTGCTCCAATCCTCGCTCCAACTCCGCCAGTCCGAGGTGCCGCAGCCGAGCAGCCGCAAGCTCCAGAGCCAGAGGAATCCCGTCCAGTCGGCGGCACAGTTTCTCCAGTAGTGTCCGATTCTGTTCGTTAGCTTCAAAGTCCGGACGCACGGCCCGCGCCCGAGCCGAGAGCAGTTCGATGGAATGCCCCAGATCCAGCGGGCTTAGTGTCAGCAGCCTTTCGTCGGTGAGCAACAGCGGAGCCCGACTGGTCACCAGAAAGCTCAACTGCCGATGCCGATGCAACAGATGACTGACTTCAGGTGCCTGCTCTCGCATATGCTCGAAACTGTCCAATACGATGAGAGTCCGAGTACGCAGCGACGTGTCCAGCCTCTTGTGCCACTCCTGCTCATCGCACTCGGGCAGCTCCAGGGCGTAGCCCAACTGGGTGAGCAACGACGGCCTCTCCCCTTTGACGTCGTCCAGGGAAATCCAGACCAGTCCGAAGTCCCAGGATTCCACCAACTCCAGAGCCATGCGCGTTTTGCCGATCCCCCCCGGACCGAGGAGGGTGACCAGACGACAGTCTTCGTCGGCCAGCCACTGCTTGAGCAGAGCCAGCTCCGCGTCGCGCCCGACCAGGTTGTTGAGGGACTGATTCATCTCGCCGAGATCCTTCCAGCTTCTTCGAAGATGGCCTATCGGCAGGTCTCGCCCGGGCGACCGAAAATCGGCCGAGGTGGTGACCTCGACAAGTCTGATAGAAGTGCGCTACGCGGAGACGGACCAGATGGGTGTGGTGCACCACTCCCACTACCCGGTCTTTTTCGAGCAGGGACGCACGCGGTATTTTCAGGAGCACTTGAAGCCTTATCAGGAGTTCGAGGAGGACGGGTTATTGGCGCCTGTGACAAGCTACCGAGTAGAGTTAAAGGGGCGATTGGCCTACGGAGACACGCTGAGACTGGAAACCTTCGCCGTGAAGTTTCGAGGTCTACGCGTGATCATGGGGTATCGCGGATTCAACAACGACGAGTTGGTAGTGGAAGGAGAGTCGGCCCACGCCCTCACCGATCCGAATCTCAAAGCCCTGCACCCCCGCCATCTTCCGGACTCCTACCAGTACCTCAAGAACCGCTTTACCGAACTATGCTGAAAGACGACGAATTCTATATGGAAAACGGCAAATTCGTCCTCACAGAGCGCTACCACCTCAGGCGCGGTAACTGCTGCGGCAACGGCTGCCGCCACTGCCCCTTCGAACACGAGGCGGTCCCACCCAAAATGCGCCGACTAAAAGAGCCACCCCGTCCCTTTTTTGGCGACAGATTCGAACTCACGGACTGACAACGGCCAGACGCTTCATCTCCCCAAAAAACGCCTCGATATCCTCGGAATTCGTGCGGATATGGCCGATAGCGCACCGCAGGACGATTTTGTTCTTCACCTTGGTATGGGAGATAAAAAACTGCCCACCCGAGTTCAACCGCTCCATGAGCTCTAATTGCTCCTCATCGGAGTGACCCTTCCACCGGAAGCAGACTAAAGACATACTAACCGGCAAAGAAAGCTCGAACTCGTCTGAATCCTCCACCATTCGCCCCAACTCATCAGCCAGCTTGAGATGATAGCGAAGCCTCTCCCGAAGCCCTTCCAACCCAAAGCATCGAAAGATCATCCACAGCTTGAGTGAGCGAAACCGCCGTCCGAGTTGGACGCCGGTGTCCATCAGGTTCATCACCTGTCCTTCTTCGGCGTTCTTCAAATATTCAGGAGTGAGGGAAAAGGCTTGCTTGAGCAGCTCCATGTCGCGCAGATACAAAACCGAAAGGTCAAACGGTGTGAAAAGCCATTTGTGGGGATTTAGGACGATCGAATCAGCTCGTTCCCAGCCCCGAAAAACGGCTCTCTGCTCCTCGAGTAGCGCCATCACGCCACCGTACGCCGCATCCACATGGAGCCAAACATTCTCTCGTGAGCACACATCGGCCACGGCGTCGATGGGATCGACCGCGGCCGTGGAAGTGGTACCGGTCGTCGCTACGACCGCGCAGGGATAGAGACCGGCGGCCCGGTCGGCCTTCATTTGCTCTTCTAGCTTGGACGGGCTCATAGCCAGATTCTCGTCGCACGGGATCTTCCTCAAATTGTCCCAGCCCAGACCGAGCATCAGCACCGCCTTGTCGATGGAACTGTGAGTGTGTTCGGAGCAGTAAACCACCAACTGCCGACCGGCGTGGCCCTTGCTCCGCACGTCCGGCAGCACCACATCACGGGCGGTGGCTAAAGCGTGTAAAGTGGAAACAGAGGCCGTGTCGTAGATCACTCCAGTGTAGTCTGCCGGCAAACCCAGCCCTTGGCGAAGCCAGTCGAGAGTCACCCCTTCCAGCTCCGTGGTCACAGGCGAGGTGCGCCACAACATGGCTTGCTGGTTCAGCCCGGCGCTCAAGAAGTCAGCCAAAACTCCGGGCATGCTAGCCGAAATGGAAAAATAGGCAAAGAACCGGGGAGAGTTCCAATGAGTCAAACCGGCCGATAACTGATCCCGAAATTCTTTCAGAACCTGAAGCGGGTCCTGACCCGTGGTCGGAGGCGTCCGGCTCTGAGAAGCCCGAATCTCTCCCGGCTTGACCTGACTCAAGACCGGCTCCGGTCTGGACTCCGGTGCGAGATAGTCGGCCAGCCAATCAACGAGATACTGTGCCGCATCCCGAAACTGCCGGGGGTCAAGATCTCCTAAAGGCCCTAAATCCCGAAGATCTGCATGAACTCTTTCCATCTGTCTTTATGGTCCTCCGAAGGTGTCAGCACCTTGCGCTTGGCGGCGTGGGCTTCCCGGGCTTTCTCATAGACCTCGACCATGGCCTCTCCCTGGCGCAACAATCCGAACGATTCGGCCCGCTTTCGAGCGGCCTTCCTATACGGCTCGAGGTCTTCCATGGACAGCATCTTTTCAATCCCCGCCGCCACCGCGTCGACATCGTGTTCGGTCAGAATAGCACTGGCCTCATCCACCGCTTCTCGGGTCCCACTGGCATCCACAGCCACCACCGGCAGCCCGCAGGCCATGGCCTCCAGAGTCACCAGTCCTTGGGTCTCGGTGACACTGGCGAACACGAACAGATCGGCGGCGGAGAGGTAGTTCGGGACCTCTCCAAAGGGGATGAGACCGGTGAAAGTTACCCGTTCGGCCACCCCGAGGTCGGAAGCCATCTCCTCCAGATTCTCTTTCTCATCGCCGCTTCCGATGATAACTAGCTCCAGGTCCTCGCGGTCCAGCTTGGCGAGAGCCTTGATCAAGATATCGAAGCTCTTCTCCTTGGCCAGGCGGCCAATGGAGACCAGATAGGTCTTTTCGTCACTCCAGCCGAGCTTATCACGCGTCTCTCTATGGTTGAGGTCCGAAAACTTTTCCAGATCGATCCCCGTGGGCACCACCGAAACGTCTTTCGACACGCGATACTTCTCGAACAGCATCTCTTTGATACTTTCACTCGGCACAACAACGTGATGGCAGTTACTCATGAACTGAAATAGCCAGGAATCGATGAACTCTTTGACATTCTCCTGGGGCAACGGATCGGCGTAGTGCGAGTAGTCGGCGTATCGGGTGTGATAGGTGTAAACCAAAGGCAGATCGAGCTCCTGACTCTTCTTGACCGCCACCCGGCCCAAGAGAGCGGGATGGTTGGCATGAAGCACCTGGGGCTTCAGATTCTTGATCACATGGTCAACGAACGGGCTCACCGGCAAAGTTAGCGGATACTTCTGCAGCGGCAGTTCCACGGACGGGTAGCGAAAAATAAAGGGGGCCCGATCCTCGATATCTCCACTATCCGGCCCAAAAATAAAAACATCATGACCCAACTGAGTCAAAGCGCGTCGAAACGTCTCCACCGAAACGACCACCCCGTTGGTGGTCGGTAGATAGACGTTGGTGAACATGCCGATTCTCCACCGGCCTTCCCATTCTTTCATCGAGATTCTCCATAGACTCGGTCGTAAGCGTACAGAATGAGGGCAGCGTTCCAGGAAAGCGGCTCCTCGGAGTGATAAAGTCGGGTGGAAAGTGGCTTGCCGGTTTTGTCGTGGACCTCGAAAACAGTGCGGTCGCGATCGACGATCTCCAGCATTCGGTCGACGTACTCTTTAGCTTCTTCCACCCGCCCGGTCTCTAGACAGGCCACCGCGTGCCATCCACCGATCCACATCCAACTGCAGTTCGTGTGATAGTTCGGAATCCCCGCGATCCACATCTCCGGACCAACCTGATAGAATTTGTACTCCCTATCGGTGACCCGAGAAGGGACGATGGCACTCATTCCCTGATTTCTCGCGTAGTCCAGAATGGAGTTAGCTTGCTCCTCGTTGGCCAATCCCCAGGCGCAGGCCATATAGTTTGGAGCGGCGGCAAACATCGGGTCCTCGGGAGTTTGGTAAAGATAGCCTGCCTCGGGTTTGAAGTAGGCATCCATGATTCGGTGAGCGACCACCTCGGCGGTCTCAGCCGAGTGCCGCATCCCCTCGGGCAGCAACTTTTCCACTTCTTCTGTGCCCTTCAGCGCTTTCCACCAGAGAACGTTGGTGTAGAGAACGGGACCGCGCCGGCCGATACTATCGGCCCAGTCGGCAAACGGACCTTGATGAATCAGTCCCGTTTTGCCCTCGTATCGCTCCACCCACTTGATAGCTCGCACGGCCTGACCGTGAAGGTCCACCGCCAGCGACATGTCCTTGGTCTGCAATACGCATTCGGACCAGGCAATCACAAGAAGGAGCACCGAGTCGAGGGATCGGGTCCCGTGGGCGGTGATGAACCTTGGAATCAAGGCGGCGTCCACCGGCTGGACTCGGTGAAAGACCGAGTGGAGGTAGCGTTCGGCAAGGTTCGTGGAGTGCAATTTCAGAGGCAGCTGTCCGTTTGACTTCTGGTGGCTGAAAAAAAGACGGACACCGTCGTTCACCACGTCCGCCCGACCCTCGGTCAGCAGTCCGAAGGCAGCAAAGCCGAAGTCCCTGGCCCACGGCTCTCTAAAGTGTCGAAATCCGGCACAAACCACGGTGGCTCGCTCGCCGGGTCCGACCCGACGATGCTCCATGCACGACTCCAGACAGGTCCGCACCACTTCCACCGGCTCCAATCCGTCGGTGTCCGGTTTGACGAGCCTGTCGCGCTTGAGCACTTTGCGGCCGGTTCGGTAGATGTCCAGGGCCCAGTATCCCGCGGCCCAGACAATAAATTGAATCAATCGTTGTAACATGTATATCCCTGTTGTGTTGTTTGGAGAAGACGGATCGAGTCCTGCGCTGCTCAATCCCCAAATCAATTCCCAAAGGCTTGAACAGGCCCCCGCCTAAACGTAAATATTTTAGGGGTCGCCTGACACCATCCACCAGGGTCGAGGGGGAGTATACCATTGTCGGGGGGCAGCCAGTCGAGACGAGCCTCCAGCGACTCCAAGCGCTCTGCGGAGTAATAGTCGCGGACGACATCGTGCCTGGCATATTTGTCGACCACTTCCCCCGGATCACCGCCCTCCTTGAGCTCATTCAACAACACAGCCAGCCAGACTCGAGTGCGAGTCTCGTGATAGCCTCTTTGGGGAGTGGTGTACACCCCGTGGAAGAGGTTGAGGTTCTGGATGTCGGTTCGTAGCCTCTCCAGAGCCTCTTGAGGCGGGTATTCGGTCAGATAGTGAAGAGCCACGATGAGATGGGCTCTGTGATTCCATTCTGTCTGAGGTAGCTCGGCCGCTTTGAAGCGGCGGATCAGCTGTTCGTCCATTGTTCGCTCCTTCTCACTTACCTAAAACACAGAAAAGACCGGCTCGGAAAGCCGGTCTCTCTGCGTCTGCTTGTCGTTGACCTGGTGTCTGTTATTCTCTCTCGGGGAGAGCAACCTTGACTTGTTTCAGTTGGTCTACGATCAGATTCAGATCGCCGGGGCCCAGCTCGGGAGACAGAGGAACCTCGTCTTCGGCTCCTTCCTCTCTTTTGATGATGGGCACGCTATCGCCGATTTCCGAAAAGTCGACGTCGCAATTCAGCGTATTGGTCGTCAGCTTGTACATCAACGGTACTTGCTCGTAAGGAGTGTTGGGGAAATCGCGGCCCCAAGTGTTCATCACACTGACCGAGAGCTCTTCCAAGCTCATCGGCTTGCCTTGAGCTTCCAAAACTCTACGAATGACTTCCACGGCGGGGGTATTCTTACCGATGTCTTTCAACGCCATCTAAAACCTCTTTTCATACATAGCCCCACGGTGTGGGGTGGGTGGGTGCCTCTGATTAGCTGGGTGCGCCACAAAATCCTTCGTGCTCCGGTCCACAGGTGAGCTACCGAGTTCGCCGAAGCCGAAGATCGACGAACGGAGGTCCTTCTTGGACGAACTATCGCAAAATCTGGTGCGAGATTGCTCCCGCGACCTACTGGGAGGCTGGGAGTCCGATCCCGACCTTTCCGGTGCCTACGTCGTGACCCTATTGGAGCCCAAAACCCTGGAAGTCGAAGTCCGACAAATGGGGAAAGTCGCCAAATTTTCGCCCGGACAGTTCCGAAACGCTCTCAAATTCGCTCAGGACAGCACCACCTGGGGTTGGCCCTGCGCCCCGAAGGGGTTGGGCTATCCCGTCAAGCTCGACGGCGCTCTCTTTGGCGTCTGCATTCTCTTCCCGGCCAGCGGCGCGCCCATCTCTCATCGGTGGGAGGGTCAGGTGATGGACTATTCCCGAAAAGTGGGGCCGCTGCTGAAGAGGAAGAAGAAGAAATCGGGTTCCGACGCCCCACCCCTAAAGACTCTCGCCAACGTTATCCCGGCCGAACCGTTGCCGGATAAACCCGCCACCAAACCCCATTGGGAACAGAGCAAGACGCGCGTGAAAGCTCCCGTTCCGGAGGAGTTAGCCGAACATCTGCTCCTCGATTTCCGACCACTCTTTTAAGGTAGAAACCCTTTGAATTCAAGCAAAGTCTGTATTTTGTATACCGGAGGCACCTTCGGCATGATCCCCAGTATGCCGGAAGAAGCCTCCTCCCCTCTCGCTCCAGCCGACAAGGCCACGCTTGTAGCTGCCTTGGAGGGAGCGGGCCATGGCCAGGGGATCGATTGGGACCTCCACTCCCTCACCGTGGACGACGGCTCGGAGTTGGCGCCCCTGGACAGTTCCGCGGTGGGACCCGAGCATTGGCTCACCATCGCCGCCAGCATCGAAAGGCTGTATCCACGATACGACGGCTTTGTGGTGATTCATGGTACCGACACCCTGGCCTACACGGCTTCCGCCCTCTCCTTTCTTTTGGTGAATCTGGCCAAGCCGGTTGTTCTCACCGGTAGTCAGCGCCCCATCTTCTTCGAGCGAAACGATGCTCACCAAAACTTTCTCAACGCGCTTTACGTGGCAGGCTACAACGCGGTGGGGTTGCCTTGCGTCCCCGAGGTGACGGTTTGCTTCGGCGACCATCTCCTGCGAGGCAATCGGACACGGAAAATAAGCGTCGAAGCAAGAGCGGCCTTCAGCTCTCCCAACTACCCGGTTCTGGGCACTTTCGGCGGCTCCATCTATATCGACCGAACCCGGGTGAGGGAAGCTCCCAGTTCAGATCGCCCCTTTTACGTCCATCGGAAGCTCGAAGACCGAGTGATGGACCTGACTCTCTATCCGGGCGTGCGCGGAGACCAGCTTCGCCCTTTCTTCGAGCGTGACGACATCAGGGGGTTCGTCCTTCGCACCTTCGGCAGCGGCACCACCCCCCGAGACCCCGAACTTCTCGAGGCGGTCGCCCGCGCGGCCCGTCAGGGCAAGCTTATGCTGGTGGTGACTCAATGCCTGGAGGGCAGTGTAGACCTGGGACGCTACGACGCTTCCACCAACCTTTTGCAGTCAGGTGTGGTGAGCGGATTCGACCTCACCCCGGAAACCGCGCTCACCAAGCTGATGTGGATGCTGGCGCTGGAAGAAGGTTCGGAGTTGAACGCTCAAGTCCAGGTGAGTCATCGCGGAGAGCAATCTTACGACCATCACCATCTGGTCTTTGAGGGCGGCCACCAGCATTCCGGCGAACCTGTCAGTGAGACATCCAGGTCGTTTTCGGCCAGACCCTCGGCCCCGTTTGCCCGAGCCAATTTGCGGCGCGCCTTGCTGCGAGTCAGCGATTGCGCCAACTCAAGATTGACCTTCTTTCTCAACGCCAGCGGGGTGGCTCCCGATACCTCCTCAGAAGACGTACGAAGCCTGGGAGCCATGAATATTGTAGGCGGGGAAGGCGTGCTCGACGTCACCCGCAACCTTCAGCGCCTTATGGTGGAGAATCGACCACTCCGCCTCACCGTCACCGCCGGAGGCGACAACCTTGGGCTCTCTCGAGTCGACCTCAGCTTGCTGGTGAGTTCGGAGAACTAGAAGGTATCGAAAGAGGGCTGAACCAAAATCAACTAGCATATTTCCGGCCACGAAAAAGGGACCCCCGAACGGAGGTCCCTTTTTTAGAGGCCGAAGCCTCCGAAGTTCGAGTAGAACTTATTTCTTACCGAACATCAGGAATCCACCGACTCCCACGAGCAGCAGAGCACCCAGAGCGATCAAGCCCCATTTGTTGCCACCGCCTCCGCCGGATCCACCAGCGGCGCTTTCAGGTCCGGCAGCCAGAAGCTTCTGACCTTCGGTCTGAACTTCGGCCAGCTTGCCGTCGACTTTGATCTCGGGAGCTTCGACAGCTACCAGTTTCACATCGTCGGCCGGAGCATCCATCGTCACCACGGCCGAAGCCGGGAGCCCCATCAGCTCTTTGATTTGAGCGTCGGTCTTGCCAGGCAAGAACTCCGAAAAGTAGACGCTGGCAGCGATGGTCGTGTCCTGGCCTTCAGGCATCTGCATATCCATACCGAAACCGGTAAGGGTAGCGTCAACCTGCGCTTTGGACAGAGCCAGTTTGGTGATGCCGGTCAGATCGGTGGTCTCGCTGTTTCCTTTGAGAGTGATCTTGTTGCCGGCCATATCGGCTTTGAAGGTCAGACCTTTCATATCGAAAGCTTCCAACTCTTTGATGACGTCGGGGGGAGCGTTGGCGCTCTTGGCCGCGTCCGCCATCATGCCTTTGTAGAAGTGAAAGAGGTCGCCGTCGGTGTAGACGTAGAGATTGCCCTTCAGCTGAGTGCCGTCGGTCATATCCAGGTCGATCTTCCCGACTGCCTTCTCGGCTACCGGCACGCCCTGCTCTTTCGCCTTAGCGACGTAGTCTTTGTAGTTTTTGCTCAGCAGGTTTCCGCTGGCCGTCAAGGTCATGTCCTTCGCTTGCTCGTCACCGGTCACGCCCATTTTAAACTCGGCGTTACCCGAGAGAGTCAAACTGGAAGCCAGAGCAGCTTTCAGCGCCGACACGCCCTGATTGGCGTTAGCGTTCAAGAGGGTCTCGATGAAGGGCTGGAAGCCCATTCCCGCAGGACCCATTTCACGAGCGATCTCGCTAGACAGTTCGCGGTTCTGCTGCGCCTGAACGGCGGGCAGAATGACCATATAGCCTTCCAGGAAACTGTTCATGTTCGAGACGTTCACTTCGAACGTGCCATCCATCTTGTTTCCTTCAGCTTTGAAGCTGAATGCGAACTTGTCGAATTTGATATCAAGCATCTTTTCGAAGGCGCCCTTGACGTCCACGTCGGGGCCCATTTCGCCCTGCAGTTGGCCGGAGGCCATACCGAGAAAGGGCTTGATGGTGCCACGCAGGTCGATCAAAGTCACTTTGCCGGTGCCAACCTTCTGCTCACCCTCTTCTTTGGGAGCGGGGAACTCCAGGTTTTCGTACTGGATGTTGGCCTGCTTGAGTTGGCCTTCCAGCATTCCAGCCATCTGGGGCAGCTGATCCAGCTGCGCAGAGGCCGGGTCGGACTTCGACATTCTCACTTCGAAAGTGATGGTCGTTTTATTCTCAGCCTCGGTAATCTCGAAAGTGAGACTATCGAACGGAATCTCGTCGGCGTTGATATCCGCGCCGGAGAAGCTGAACTTTCCGGAGCTGGTCATCGCTTTGAAGTCGCCGTCGAACTTCATGTCGCCGGAGCCTTCAGGGATCTGCTCGCCTTTGGTAGGCATGAGCATATCGAATTTGAAGTCGGCAGCCGACTGGTCGCCCTCGGTCACGCTCTCCACGTTGACGGTGAACTTCTTGGGAGCATCGGGGCTCGGAGGCACTTTGGCATCCAGGAATCCGATGGCTTCCAGGCTAGTGCCGCTGGCCGAGGTGTAGAAGGAGACGTTGGCGTCCTGGGTCTCGGGAGAGTTCTTTATAGTGATCTCTCCGTCGATGGCGCTCTTGCCAGCCTTGAAATCCGCGGAAGCTTTCACACTTCCGGATGCGTCGGGATCCGCCGACTCGGTACCGGTAAACTGAACGACGGCGTTGCGGTCGCCAGCTACCTTGACTGTAATTTCTTCGGCCCCCACACCGCTGAAGCTCAGGAGCATCAACAGCGCGAGGACCGCACTCATCTTTTTCATCATAAACTTTTTCTTCCCCCAAATTACTTTCCCACATGGGTTTGGGAGCCCCGGCCTTCTCTTTAGGATTGGGGGTTCCTTCCAGTCGTTTAAGTTCTGAGCTAATCCACTGGAGGTTTAGCCTCCGGATCATAGTGGGGATTCATGTAAGGAATATTTCAACTAGGAGATGAAAAATGGGAAAATCTAATTCCACGCTTCTTGTCAATGAAGCTCTTATCGATCTGCTCAACCAGCAAATCCAGAACGAACTCAAGGCGGCGGCCCAGTATATGGCCATCGCTGTCTACTTCGAACACGAAAGCCTGCCCGCTCTGGCCGGCTTCTTCTTTAAACAAGCCGACGAAGAGCGCGAGCACGCCATGAAATTCGTCCACTACCTACTGGACGCCGGTGCCAAACCCGAGATTCCCGGTCTGCCGGACCTTCGCAACGACTTCACCAGCCCCGCCGACGCCGTCGAGTGCGCCCTGGACGGTGAGCTCGAAGTGACTCGTCAGATCAACAACCTGGTGGGAACCGCCACCAAACACAACGACTACATGACTCACACTTTTTTGCAGTGGTTCGTGACCGAGCAGTTGGAAGAAGTCTCCACGATGTCCACCCTGCTCGACACCATCAAGCATGCTCAGGACCAACTCCTGCTGGTGGAAGACCTGGTACGCCGTGGCGAGATCGGCCACGACCACGAGGCTGTATAGAGCGATTCCGGTCCCGATTGAAAACGAAAGAGGCGCCCACGGAGGCGCCTTTTTCGATCACTCTACTCGGCGAACACCTGCACCCGGTCCACGCCATACGGCAAGGGAGCGTCGTTCGACGCCAGCACCACCTGAGCCCGAATACGTTCACGCAGGGCGGGTACGTGCGAGATAATGCCGACCGTACGGCCTTCCTGCTTCAAGCTCTCCAAACAGTCCAAGGCCGCATCCAGAGCTCGTTTGTCGAGATAGCCGAAGCCCTCGTCGATAAAAAGTGTCTTCAGCTTCTCTCGACTCTCCCGGTCTCCCTGAAGAATATCCCCCAAGGCCAAAGCCAGAGCCAGCGAAGCCAGGAAAGACTCGCCACCCGACAGGGTTGTCGCCGAGCGCTCCTTGCCCGCCATAAAGTCTACGATCTTCACTTCCAGTCCCGGCTGAAGACCCAGGCAAAATCGATTCGGTGCCAGCACTTCCAGTCGCAAGTTAGCGGCTTCAATGACCCGCCGAAACAGCTTCTCAAGATACCAATCATGAAAAGTCGGCCCTTTTTTTCCGGTGGCCAGAGTCGCCATTCGCTCCAGGCTCTTTTGGCGGCCCTCCAGATCTCGAATCTCCTCCACAACCTCGTCGTAGAGTCGCACGTCTTCTTGAGACTGCTCGATTGACTTCTCCAGAGTGGCCCGGCGCCCCACCTTCAGTTCCAGCTGCTCTCTCTCTCGAGCCAACACCTGGCGGATCTGTTCGGCTCGCATTTCCGGTACCGGCATAGTGGCGAGCAACTCCTGAGACTGATGCAGTTGTCGCTCCACCGTGCGGATCAAGGTATCCCGGTCGAGGACCGATACGTTTCCACGGCTGTATTCCCGAGCGACCCGGCTCAACGAGAAAGTGAGGTCGTCCCAGTTGGCAAATTCTAACTTGAAAGAGTCTTCCAGTTTGGAGCGCAGACTATCGGCCTTCTGCTGAAGCTCGTCTCGTCGGATCTCAGACGCTCTTGTTTCAGCTAGTTGAAGAGCGAACGTCTCGGCCATAAGTTCGGCTCGCTCGGTAGAGAAGCGATACTCATCAATCTCCTGAAGCCGCTCCTCGAGCCTTTCCTTCTCCGAGTCCACCAACCCCACAAACTCTTCGAAGGTGGCCTCCTCAAACTGACCAAAAAACTTTTTCATGGTCAACAGAACCGAATCTTTGCGACTTTCGTATTGGCTCTCCACCCCTTCCACGGTGGCCTCAAGACGCTCTTTGAGAAGTCGCATCTTCTTCAGTCGCACTCGTCCCGGCTTAATCTCGGAGCGCATCTCTCTCAGCCTCTTGAGCAGGTCTTCCTTCTTAGAGACCCGGCTCTCCACCGCTTGAAGGGTATTTCTCAGTCCAGCCATGGTGGCTTCATCGAGTTCCGGAACCTCTTCCTCCACTTCATCTTCACGCTCTTCCAAGCGGCCTTCCAGGCGAGCGATCCGCTCCCGTGACTGAGCCAACTCCGTCCGGGCAAGGTCGAGGCGGCGTTCGACCGCTTCCAGACTCTCCTCCGATTCGGCCGCCTCCCCGCCCTTTTTCCTTCTGCCCCTAAACGGCTTGGGATGGCTCTCGGAGCCACACAAAGGGCAGGGATTCCCCTTTTTCAGCTCTCCTTTCAAGTTGTGAAGAGACTCTTCCAGGTCCAGCGCCTGTTGTTTGGCGATACGCTCTTTGAGCTCTCGCTTCTCTGCCTCCAGATCGTCGATCAGGTCCAGAAAGCGGGTCTCCCGAGCCTGGGCCTGCTCGAAGGCGTCTCGGAGCGCCTCATTCTGGCGCTGCCTGCCCTTCTGACGCTCCACGGCCTTGAGGTCCGCCTTCAGGCTGGCCAGCTTCTGCTCCCCGGCCTTGATTTTCTCCAGCTCTTCCTCGGTCTCTTCGATCTCCGCCTTTTGCTCTTTGATAGTGAGAGCCAGATCCGACCTCAACTGTCCGAGTTCCGCCAAACGCTCTTCGATCCGCTCCAACTCCTCAGCCAACGCCTGAACTCCGCGATAGTCCTCTACCAGCGTATCCAGCCTCTCGAGTGAGCGTCGCAGATTGAAACGCTCCTCCTCCATCAGCCGGGCCTTTTCCACTTCCTCTTCCAGGAAATTGGTGTTCGACTTCAACTCCTCGTACTGCGACTTCTGCTCTTGGAGCTCCACCGCGATCTCTTCCGCCTGGTTCTGCACCCGTCGCCACTCTTCAAAGACCGGGAGACTATCCTGAAGACGAGCGGTCAGCGCCGACTCTTCGTCCACATCTTCATCCTCGCGTAAAACAAGGAGTTCCCGCTCCGACATCCCTCTCTGCCGGTCGAGCACCTCATAGCGGACAGCATCCTCTAGAGACTGCTCCCATTCCATACTACGCTCTTGCAGAGCGCTACAGTCCTGGGAAATGACCTCAAGCTCTTCCTGGGAACGCTGATACATCTCGCGGGGGTCCCCCTGGGAAGAATGGTATCGTGAAGTGATACGCTCTCGACGGACCCACGCTTCCTCTAGCTTCCACTGGGCTTCCACGTGAGCTTTCTGCACGGCCTCCTGAAAACGCTGGTAGCGACTGCTGTTAAAGATATTTGACAGAATCTGGCGTCGCTCATCACCCTCGGCCAGTAAAAATTTCCGAAAACTCCCCTGAGGTAAAATCGCTACCTGACAGAACTGCTCGGCGTTGAGCCCGAAAAGCTTCAGAATCATGTTTTCCACGCCGCTCACGGAAGAACTGAGGATGTCTCTCTTGGTGGGCTCTCCAATCTCCGGCAAGCGATACAAGGTGACGTCGTCGGCCAGACTATCCAGCCCCTCCATCAGAAAACGCCGATCGACGCGATAGCCCTGGCCGTGACTCTCGAAGTCCAGCGTGACCGCCGTCTCCACAGTGGGGTCCGCCCCCAGATATCGCAAACCCGACCGGTCTCTCTCTCCCCCCGAACTCCGACCGTAAAGTGCGAAGCAGATCCCGTCTAGAAGAAAGGTTTTGCCACTACCGACCGGTCCGTGGATGACAAAGAGCCTGCTGTAGCGCAGAGCGCGAAAATCCACAACCTCTTCATCTCGGTAAGGCCCGAAGGCTTGAAGCTTCAGACGCAAGAGCCTCATATCTGCTGTTCAAGCTCCTCCAACACGTCCAAACTCTCTTCGTCGAGCTGAACCTGCCCGACCTCTCGACAGAAATCCTGAAAATCTTTGAGAAGTGGTGAGGTGGCCTCTTCCCCCTCTTCTTCTGGGCCCTGAAAAGGAGAAGGCAACTCCACGGACACCACATTCGGGCTCAAGATACGAAGATCGGCCCGCTGTTCGGAACTCAGGTTCTTTTCATCCGAACGGAGCACCAGTAAATCGTCGGAGCGCATCTGGCGCCCCTGTTCCATCAGCTCTTCCCAGCTACCCTCGAGAACCCTCAGGTGACGTCGAGGCCGTAAGGGGTAGTGATCGATATAGACTTGACCCTTACCGGCTATATCGTAGAAAGATACCGAACGTCCCTTTTCTTCTTTCTCCGGCTCGTAGCATAGTAGACTCCCACTGTAGCAGGCGTTGATCCCCCCCATCTGCAGCGGCTCGTGACGCCCC
>Ga0207914_100493_pt1 | contig 15779 bp, 14 predicted proteins | sample DeeseametaMP2497_FD_184171 | JGI IMG/M metagenome (GOLD analysis project Ga0207914, IMG submission 184171) | Marine microbial communities from East of Antigua and Barbuda, Atlantic Ocean - MP2497 (SPAdes) | ecosystem: Environmental > Aquatic > Marine > Oceanic | place: East of Antigua and... | reverse complement strand
GGTTTTACCAAGATCGTCGGCTATTCTGACGCAAACCACGGGCGGCGGGCCTCCATTTTTGGGAGGGGTGATGGTAAACGATCTCCGTCACGTGTGTTTCCACGCCAACGACCAGGCCCAACGGAAGGGCGTGTTCGAGGTCGACTACGATGCCGACGGTAACACTTCACCCCTCAAGCACCTGGTGCAAGAGGGCGACACGCTGCCGGACGGTAGGGTGATCGACGATATTTCCGGCGGATATCTGAACAACAACGACGAGTTCGCTTGCGTGGTAAGCGATGCCGAAGGCGAAGCCGTCATGTATGTCTCCCGCGGACTCGACGATTTCGAACCGTTCTTTCAAGAGTACGACACGCTCTCTGAAGAGGCGGCTCTGGAGGGTGAACTTCAGCCGGAAGTGGGTCTGGCCGACAACGGCGATCTCCTTTTCGTCTGCTGCGGACGAGACTCGGAGGGCACTTCTATCGGCGAATGCCTCTACTACTTGCCCAAGGACGACGCCTCGGAGACAACCAGACTGCTCAGTGAGAACGACTTGATTCCGGGTACCAACTGCGCCTTTCGATCCTTCGGCTTATGCGAAATCGGAAACGACGGTAGTTACCTCGCGCAGGGGTCGGCCGAGTCTCTAGAGTCCCAGGAGGATATTCCGGGATTGAGCTATCTGGCTTCCGGGCGGGTGGGTGAGAATCCGGAAATTCTGGTTGCCGACCCGGCTCTCGGGATCGCCGACGCTATTCAGGGTACGGTGTTCATGGCCGCGCGGCTGGGCGAGAACGGAATCGGTTTCGTTTGCCAGACCGATCCCGAGCACACGCAGCTCTACCTCAACAAGGAAAAGCTGCTGGACGCCGCCGTCCAGGGCTCCGGCTCGCTCACCCCGCGCGGGGCAAAGATTATCAGCTTCTTTCCGCCTGTTTTCGGACCGAACGGGCTCATGCTCGTGCAAGTATTCACTACCACCGGAACGGAGATTCTCTCTTTCGACGGGCAATCGTTTTCTACGGTTCTGGCCACGGGAGACGTCATTAGAGGTCAGCGGGTAGCCATGATCCTCTTTGGATGTTTGCCCCACGCCATCAATGTACACGGCGAGTTCGTCGCCGTGGTCGAGTACACCGACGGAGATTCGGCGGTCCTTCTAGGGATGCCGGTGTAAGGAGACAAGAATGGGTATTATTAACAACCGAAGATTTGACACCGGTACAAGCTTCCATCGAGGCTTTCCGCTCCTTCCGGCCGACACCTCGCTCGGCATTCCACAGCAACTTACTTCTATCGGCGTAGGTCAGTTGACGCGCTTGTCTCGCCCGTTATTTTCGATCGAATCTCAGCTTGGCTGGCTTAGGCTTAGCGGCAGCTTCACCTATATGTCGGTCACCGGACTGTTTTTTGGATATCAGATGGGATACGACGTGGAAGGCCAGACCTTTCCCAGCGGGCTCGCCAACCTGAGGTTCTCCAACGAGTACGCCCAGGGTGGATTCGGTTTTGGCATCGGCGCGACCCTCTCTTTCAGTTTCCGTCTGGACGAGAGTTTTCTGGAGTTCAGTTTCAGAGACGGAATTACCAGCTCCTGGCGAGCGCTCCTCACCCAGACTCTCTCGGCCACCTTCGACCTTATCCAACTCGCCATCATCGGACTGGCCAAACTGACCCAGACGCCCGCCCTGCAGGAGCTCACCGAGCTAAGGGCGATAGCCGGTTCGGGGGCGGTATGGGGTCTATTCGCCAACAACACCTCTCGAGGGTTTACCAGCGGTAGTCATCTGGAGTTCAGACCTCGCCTGAATCTTTCCGTCAATATCCTGGAGAAGATCCCGAAAGTCCGCGAGGCTATTAAAGCGATGAAGAAAGCCGGTTTTGCGCTCAAGGCGGGACCGACGCTGGTCATCTCTTTTCCGGTCAGGATTCGGATAGCCAGGTTGACGACCGAAGACGGAGCCTACAACCCTGTCGGCACGAGTGGAGGAGCTTTTCTCTTCCAAGGACCTCCGGCTCCGAACACGCCCGTGAGTTCGGTGCAAATCACCCATTCTCACACCATCAGTATCGCCTGGGGACTGGAGATTAGAGCAAGCTTTACCTTGTTCAAGGTCCTGAGTCAGAGTGCGGTGATCAGGATCCCTCTGAACCTGGGTGCCAATATCACCGATCTGGAAGCTGCTCTGGGCCCGTATTTCACTGCTTTCACTGAGGACGACGTGGTGGCATCGGCGCCCGAAATGCCCGAGATGCCCCAGGTGATTTGGGGTTAAGGTTTGTCTCAAGAACCCATCCGCATACGCTGCGCGGCGGACCTTTTCTCCGTCCTGAGTACCGGTTCTCTGCTCGCTCAGGCCGCCGTGCTTCAGGACATCGTGGCCGATCCTTTTCGAGCCACGGCGTTGGGGTCTCACGAGGGTGAGGATCTGGTCGATCTTCTGCTTCGTCTGGCCCCCCTTAGCTCCGGCGCGATCAAGCAAGCGCAAGTGCTTTGTTTGATGTGTTTTGACGACCCGCGGGTGAGTGAGTTTCTGGTGGCCGAGTTCGAGTCGGGCCGGGATGCTAAGACCATCTTGCATCTGGGAAGCAGGCTGTCTTTGATTAAGGAGCCGGAGTTCTTTCTTCCCTTTCTCTGGGATGCGCACTCGGTTCGAGCTCTGGCTGCCGCTCGCCAGTGTAGCCGGGGACTGGAGCTCACCCCTAAAGAGCGACTCCGAGTAGCGTTGCTTCTCGATCAGGACTTCGAGCCGCCCCCGCTGTCCGAAGCCACCGTGGGACTTTGGATGAATGAGTTGCGAGGGCCTCACCGAGCCAGAGCCCGAAAACTAGCTGGAAGACATGGGCCGGGCTGCCTCGTGCTGTGGACACGGTTCTCCGAGTTTGCCTCGGCTGAACGAGAATGGCTGCTCTCACTCACAGCCGAGTTGGGACCCGATATTCTAAGCTCAAAGCTGCCCGATTTGTTAAGTTGTCCCGATGTCTCTCGGCCAACCGTCGAACTCGCTGTCGAACTAGGGGTCGAGCTTCCGCCCAGCTTGCTTCGCCATGCCGATCCCAGAGTTCGCGCCGCTGCCATTCAGGTCGGTCTGGCTGATGAGCAAATCGAGGATTTCTTGAGTACCGAGGTCTCTCCCATGGAAGCCGCCGCGGCCGCCGGCCGGTGTTCGCTCGAACGACGGCTTCGTTTGCTCTCGGATTCGCGATGGCAAGTGCGAACAGCCGCGGTGGCCGCACTTTCCGGTCAGGAAGTGCCCATCGAAGAGGTACGGAAACGAACGGAATCTGTCAATTTGGGCGAACGAGTGGCCTCCATCGAGCTCTTGCGTCGTTTGGGAGACACAGAGTGGTTGCAAGGGCAACTTGTCGGTTGAAGTTCCATTTTGTAAGAATCCATGGGGTGCGACGGCCTTTGTAAGATAGTAAAGGACCGCTTGAAAACTGGTCGAACGCCCGGGCCATGCGACCCAGACTGGTAACAAAATTCGGGGGCACGTCGCTCGCCGATAAACGAGCATGGCTTCAAACTCTCTCCGTGTTGGAGAGCCGCAAAGACAAGAATCCGCTGATCGTGGTTTCGGCCGTGGGTTCGGTGCCCGGGCGCCGCAAGGTGACCGACCTTTTGTTGGAAATGATGGATTCGGAAGACCCGGCGCAGGCCAGGGAAGCTCTAGAATCTCTGCATCGCGAGCTGTTGAAAGACCTCGAACTTCCCACCGATCTTCTCGATCCTCTCTTCGACGAGTTGCGTCGAGAAGTGGCAGGACTCGGCAAAGTTCTCGGCCACGAGCAGCGCGACCGGGTCGTTCGTTTCGGAGAGAGCTTTTCCGCGACTATGATGAGCGAGCTTCTCAACCAGAAGGGCTGGAATACGGGAGTCGGCTGGCCGGCCGCTCTGAATATGTTCAGCACCGATCACTTCGGTGACGCCGATCTGCTGGAAGATTCGCTGGAAAAGATGGCCGGCGCGGTGATTGCGACCAATCACCTGCTGGTCGTTCCCGGCTTCATCGCCGTCTCCGAGGACGGACGACCCACCACGCTGGGCAGGGGAGGCTCCGACTACACCGCTGCAGCTTTTGGAGCGGCGCTGAAGAGAGACGTCGAGATCTGGTCCGACGTAGACGGGGTAGCCGCGGCGAATCCGACCTTCTTCAATAAGCAGCAACGAGCCGAAGGACATCCCAAAACCATCCAGCGCCTGTCCCACGAAGAGGCCTATCAAATGGCGGCTTTCGGCTCCAGAGTGCTGTACCAGAAGTGTCTTTCGGCAGCGCGTCTGGCCGCCCGTAAGGGCCGTCACCTGAGAATGATTCTGGGTAACACTTTCAATCCCGAAGGCCCTCGGACCATTGTGGAGAGCCATCGCGACGACAGCGCGCGCGCCAAGGGAATTACCGCCCTGGAGAAGGTTCAACTTCTCACGGTCTATCTGGCCCGCGACGAGGATTATCGAAAACTCTACGAGCAAGTGACTGCCGTTTCCGATGCCGATCTTCTCATGGCCAGCTACTCTACCGGCCGCGCCTCCTTTGTCTTCGACACCCTGACCCCCCAGGTCGAGGCCTTAGAACGGGAATATCGTGAAGCTCACCTTTCTCGAGACCAGGTCTTGATCAAGGTGGTGGGTGACGGGATGGCAAGCGATCATCATCAGCTGGCCAAGATCCACCAGGCCATCGCTTCGCTGGACAATCCGGAGAAGTATGGCGCACCCCTCGTGCACAAGAGTCCTCAGCTATTGACCAGTAGCTCTTTCGAGGTGATCGCCCTCAAGCGAGGCGCCAAGGCGCTCATCCGCAGGATGTATCGCGACCTCTTCCGCAGCGACGAAGTGCAGGTCGCCATGGTTGGGCTGGGAACGGTGGGGGGCGGAGTGCTCGAGTACGCCGCCAATCTCTTCTCCACCGAAAAGACGGCCGTCAAGCTGGGCTTTCCGTTGGCCCTGGTCCGGGACAAAAAGAAGAAGCGAGCCAACTTCGAAGGCAAGTTGGTGGAGAAGTTCGAGGACATTCTCAAGGATGAGAGAGTCGACGTGGTGGCCGAACTCATGGGCGGTCTGGAGCCGGCCCGAGAGTACGTGCTGAAGGCGCTGGAGGCCGGTAAAGACGTGGTCACGGCCAACAAGGCGTTGATGGCCGAGCACGGCAAAGAGATTCTCGATATGGCGCGCAAGCATCGTCGGAACATCGGCTTTGAAGCGGCTGTCTGCGGCGAGATTCCGATCATCGAGACCGTCCGCAACCTGCCCTCCGACGCCGATGTTCAGGGCTTCGTGGGGATCTTCAACGGCACGTCCAACTACATCATTTCCAAAATGATTGAAGGCCGGGATTACGGCGAGGCGCTGGCCGCGGCCCAGAAAGCCGGATTTGCCGAGGCCGACCCGACGCTCGATGTCAACGGCTCGGACGCCACCCAAAAGCTTGCGATCTTGAGTTCCATCATCTTCCACACACCGGTGCAGTGGCGCTCGATCTGGCGTCGAGGTATCGAGGAGTTGGAAGGAGACGATGTCAAGGAGTTTACCAGGGCCGGTCTGACCGTTCGTCCGCTCTCTTCGGCTCGCCGTACCCAACACGGCCTGGAGTTGTGGGCCGGGCCCGGATTGCTCCGAGAGCACCACACCATGGCGCCGGTAGAGGGGGAGACGGCTGGAGTGGCTCTCAATCTCTTTGGGAGAGACGAGCCGTTCGCCATGATGGGAAAAGGGGCGGGGAGCATTCCCACTGCTCGCTCGGTCGTTCGAGACCTCTACGAATTGGCGCGCAAAGCACGCCATCGGGTGGTGGAGGTTCCCTCCTACCACGAGGGTCATCCGCTGGAGACCGTGGCCCGACAGACCTACTCCTATCCCTGGTGGGTGCGAGTGAAGGTGGCCGACGAACCGGGTGTGTTCGGTCGCATCGCCAGCATTCTCGGCGAACATAACCTGAGTATTACCGAGGCCTTTCAGCGCGGAAAGCAGAGCTTGTCCGCTTTGGGAGAAGAGGTGCCGGAACCGGACAGTCTGGCCAGCATTCACCTGCAACTCAAGCGGACCCAATGGGGTTCCTTAGAGCAAGCCCTCAAAGCATTCGAGGAAGTGCCGGCGGTCAGCAGTACGATCGCCCTTCCTATACTTTAGAGAGAACACAAGGAGGCCCTGGTGGCGATCAATTGGTTCAGAAAAAAGAAAAAGACCGAGGCGGAGGAGAGCGACTCACCCGCGGGCGAGGTTGCGGACAACGAAGTTCTCTCTGAAGAAGCGAGCGAAGTGATCGAGGAGCCGGTCGTGGAGTCGCCCGTCGAGGTAGAGCAGGACGAGGAGGCGGAGCCCGATTCGGCAGAGGAAGAGTCCGACTCGGAGGCTGAAGCTGAAGCTGAAGCTGCCGGGGCGGAGGGCGAAAAATCCGGATTTTTTCGAGGCGCCTGGGAAGCAACTAAGAAGCTTGCGCTGACCCCGGTTGACCCTTTCTTCGAGAATATGGTGGCCGGACTTGAGCGTACTCGCAAGAATCTCCTGGGTCAGATCGCTTCGGTTTTTCGACTCCACAAGAAGGTGGACGAAGACTTCTGGGAGGAGCTGGAAGACACCCTCATCACCTCCGACGTGGGAACCTCCGCCACCGACCGTATTCTCGACGAACTCAGGGATTACGCTCAGGAACATAAGGTGTCGGAACCGGCCGGGTTGACTTCCCGGCTGCGCGAGGTGATCGAGGAGATTCTTCTGACCGACGAGGAGAATCGGACCCTCAATATCGAGGAAGGGCGAGTCAACGTCATCATGATGGTGGGCGTCAACGGCGCCGGTAAGACGACTTCCACGGCCAAGCTGACTCACTACTTTAAGAGCCAGGGGTTCTCCGTGATGCTGGCAGCCGCCGACACGTTTCGAGCAGCGGCCATTGAACAGCTGGAGAGTTGGTCGAAGCGGCTGGACGTGCCTCTCATCAAGCATAAGGAAGGCTCCGACCCGGCGGCGGTTGTCTTTGACGCGTGCTCTGCGGCCAAAGCTCGCAAGGTTGATATTCTGTTGATCGACACGGCCGGCCGATTGCAGAACAAAAGCAACCTCATGAAAGAGTTGGAGAAGATCCACCGGGTCATCGGCAAAGAGATTCCGGACGCTCCCCACGAGGCCATGCTGGTACTCGACGCCACCACCGGACAGAATGCCCTCTCTCAGGCTCAACAGTTCTCCGCCGTCACCCCCATCACGGGACTTGTGATGTGTAAGCTAGACGGATCGGCTAAAGGCGGTATCATGGTGGCAGTAGCGCAGGAGTTCGGTATTCCGGTGAAGTTCATCGGAGTAGGGGAGTCCAAGGACGATCTCAAGCCTTTTGTTCCCCAGCTCTTTATCGAAGCTTTGTTCGGTGAGTCGGAGTTCAAAAAAGCCTAGTAAAGTCCGGAGCTCCCTACCGTTGTGTGCTATAATGACTCGAAGTCGGGTCGAAAAAGCCAAAGTTTACACTCTGTTAACATGAGATTTACATCCCGTTAATGGATGAATCGACAAACTGCTTGATAATAGAAACAAGAAATTAGGAAAGTAGGAGCTACATGAGCGTAAGATCACACCACGTCGCCCACCACGCCGCGAACAATATCGGATTCCCCAACATTGGTGGTACCCCGAAAAAAACCGGTACCGAGGGTACCAAGCCTAAAAAGAGGCTTAGTGCGGAGGAGAGGGCGGAGAAGGCTCGTTTAGACGAGCCCTATGGTAATGACGGCTCCCGTCGCTCCGAAGGTGCCCAAGGTCGCACTCGTGTTGTTCGCCGCAGAGTTCGCCGTCGTCGGGTAGGCACCCAGCAGACCCAACAGCAGTACGGTAGTTCCAAAGCCCAGCAGGCGCAGCAGGCCCAACAGAAGGGCAAAGCCGGCAAGGCTCAAGGCCAAAACGGACCGAACCAAACTTCTAGCCAACAGCACATGATGCGGAAGATGAACTCGCAGTCGAATCTGAACCAGATGACGGCTCAGTTCCGCAGCGGCCAGGCCGGTTCCCCGAGTGGACCGCAGACCCCCGTGGGCAAGAAGATGGCCATGTTGGGCAATCTTCAGAACTACATGAAAAACGATTACGCGGCTATGAAAGCAAACGATCAGGATACCGCTTTCACCTACCGCACTTCCGAAGCCCGTCAGTTGGTGGCGACGCTCGGCTCCATGGTAGCGAGCACCACCAAGCAAGGCTCGAAGAAAGACACCAAAAAATCAGGTGGCGAGAGCAAAGGTCTCAGTCCCGAGGCGTTCAGCCGTCAGAAGGGTCTCCTGCGCCGCTTGAAAGCGATGTCCGACCCCAGCGGCCCTATGCCGGAAGGTCTGCCTGTCGATTACAAGCCGTTCGAAAGCGTAGCGTAGGAGCTTCCTTCATCGGTAGAGAAGGGTCCCGTACTTCGGGGCTCTTTTTTGTTTTCAAGAGAAACCCGGCTACAGATAAGGTTGGAGAAGAGATGAGTTTAAGCTTGTGGAAATCGGATCCCGAGGTCGCCAGAGTTCTAGAGAATGAGACCCGACGCCAGGTAGAGACCCTGGAAATGATCGCTTCTGAGAATTTCGTGTCGGAAGCCGTGCTGGAAGCTCAGGGGAGCGTCCTGACCAACAAGTACGCCGAGGGTTATCCCGGCAAACGCTACTACGGCGGCTGCGAACATGTCGACGTCACCGAGGAGCTGGCACGTCAGAGAGCCTGCAAGCTCTTCGGCGCCGACCACGCCAACGTTCAGCCGCATTCGGGCGCCTCCGCCAACATAGCCGCTTTCTACTCCGTCGTGAACCACGGCCAGAAGATGATGGCCCTCTCCTTGGACCACGGGGGGCATCTCACCCACGGGCACAAGGTCAACTTCTCCGGCAAGCATTTCGAGATCGTTCACTACGGGGTGGACGAGAAAACGGAGCGGTTGGACTACAAGGCCATTCAGGAAATGGCTCGAGAGCACAAACCTGACCTTCTCGTCACCGGATACTCCGCCTATCCGCGAGCTATCGACTTCGCACCCTTCCGCGAAGTGGCAGACGAAATCGGGGCCAAGTTTCTTGTCGATATGGCCCACTTCGCCGGGTTGGTTGCGGCCGGAGTTCATCAGAACCCTGTCGAGTATGCCGATATCGTGACCACCACCACGCACAAGACTTTGCGGGGACCACGGGGCGGTCTTATCCTCTGCAAAGAAGAGTTGGCTAAGGCTGTCGACCGTTCGATCTTCCCTGGATTCCAGGGAGGGCCGCTGGAGCACGTGGTCGCGGCCAAGGCCGTGGCTTTCGGAGAGGCTCTGAAGCCGGAATTCAAAGTTTATATCGAACAGGTCGTGAAGAACGCTCAGGCTCTCGCCGAGACCCTGGTGGCCGGTGGGCTCCGTTTGGTCAGCGGAGGGACGGACAACCACCTCCTTCTGGTCGATCTGACTCCGATGAACCTCACCGGCAACGTGGCGGAGGAGGCCCTGGAGCGGGCGGGAGTGACTTGCAACAAGAACGCTATCCCGTTTGACCCCAAGCCGCCCGCCGTGACTTCCGGAGTGCGTTTAGGGACTCCCGCGCTCACCACCCGAGGTATGAAAGAGGCCGAGATGCAAGAGGTCGGCAAGATGATTCTCGAGGTGTTCAAGGCTCCCGAAGATGAAGCGCATCTGAAGAGCATTCGAGCCAGAGTCAAAGAAATGACCGAGCAGTTTCCCCTCTACGCCGATCGACTCAAGAGTCTGAGAGCCCCGGAGACCGTAGCGTGAGTGATAAAGACGAAGAGCAAGAAGTAAACTCCGAGGAAGAGACCTCTGAAGAAGAGTCATCCGAAGCGACGGTGGCTGATGGTTCCGAGGAAGAGGACTCGGAGGAGGAAGAAAGGGCGTCTGCGGATTCCGATGAGGACGTCAGCTCCGACGACGAGGGATCTGCCGACGCGGAAGCGTCCGATGATGAATCAGACGACGGGGACGAGTCGGACGACGAGGACGACTCTGATGATGAAGACGATGAAGACGACGAAGACGACGAAGACGAATCTGATGATGAGGATGACTCCGCGGAAAGTTCCGAAAAGGGCGAGACCTATCAGGAGATGGTGGATCGTCGACAATCCGGTCGTAAGGGTGTCAAGCTCAGCCGGCTGATCTCGTCCAAGATCATCGACGGTGAATCCGAGCGCGAGTGCTATTTGCACCTGGTCGATATCTCCGACGGTGGGTTTCGAATCAACTCCGACGACCCTTTCCCCGAAGACCGTGAATTCGTCCTGGAGATCGGATTGGCTCCTTTCGGAAACGAGCTGGCAACCAAATCACCCAAACAGGCGTTCCCGGTGAAGGTTGTTTGGACCAGGAGTTTGGTTGGTGGCATGGTGGTCTCCGGTCTGGCTTTCCAAAACCTGAGCGACGAAGGCAAGGAGGTCGTTGCGAAGATTATGCAAGGAGCTTCCCCCCAAGGTCGCCGGATGCATTTCCGTCTCAACCGGGTCCTCGGCGTGGAACTCGGCAAGGAGGAGGATGAAGACCAGCAGTGGCTCTATCCTCTGACCCTGGATCTGTCCGTCGAGGGGATGAGAATCTGTCTCAGCGATCCGCTCGAAGTTGGGGCAAAGTTTCCCATAAAAGTCTTCTTGGAATTCGAACTTCCGACTGTTCAGGCCAACGCCGAAGTCATGTGGCAAGAGACCATGCCTTCGGGCCGCGTGCAAGTGGGTCTGAAATTCGACGAGATGTCGGAAAGAGACGCCATGGCTATCAAGACATACATAGACCAGTGTTTGAGTCAGGACGAAGCACACCGCAGGCTTTAAGTGCACAACGACTTCAGCCCTAATTTCGTTTCGGGTCAGTGCGACACGTGCGAAATGCACACGACCGAAGAAGGTCGTTATGAATGGAATTACGTTCGCCACGGGGATCGAGTTGTCACGGCGGGCATGCCGAGCGGCCCCGAGCGGGCCAGAGCGTTGGCGATCTTCGAGGATTGGTGCCGTGAAGAAGGTGTTCGGCCACTTCTCTTCGGGTGTGAACTGGCTGACCTCGAATATCTGTCCAATTGGGAAGTCACCGAGATCGGCAGACAACCCCTTTTCGAAGCCGGGTCCGAGTTTGAGCCGACCTTGCGTGGTGAGTCTCAGCCAGAACAGTACCGCAAACTCCGCCGGCAGGCGAGAAGAGCGCTTTCCAAGGGCGTTCAACTAAGAGAACTCGATGTACCGGAGCTATGGCGACTGTCGGAGTCAGGCGCCTTCGACCCCATGATGTACGAGCGGTGGCGAAAGCGCGGACTGGCCGACTTCTCATTTCTGGTAGAGTTTAAGATTGAAAAGGGTCAGGCGAAGCGTCGAGCGTTTCTGGTGGAACAGCCGGGAGAGGAAGCCATCCTCGGACTGATTTTTCTGGTGCCATGTGAGCGCGGTTGGCTGCTAGAGCACCAACTTCTCGCGGTCGAAGCGCCCAACGGTACGGCCGAACTGGCTCTCTGTGAGCTCTTATCCAAGTTTGTATCCCCGGGCGAATTGCTATCCCTGGGAATCACCCCACTTTATCAAGAACTGCAGGGTCGCTCCGGCAGACCCGACGCGCCCACGATCTTACAATCCTTCCCCGACGGTCTGACTCACCAGATGCTCGATCTATGGGAGAATTTTTACGGCTTCCGGAGTCTTTTGCATTTCCGGGAAAAGTTGGAGCCGGAGCGATGGGAGCCGGTCTACTGGGCGGTGCCTCGGAGGCGAGTGGTGCGCGATGTCCTGTCCGTGTTGAGGGCCTTTTCCGGCGGTTCGTTCTGGTCTTTCGCGGTACGCACGGCGGAAAAGCGTCTACACAGTTTCAGTCAGAGTATTCGCACCACGCTCCTACCGAAGATCAATCTGTTCTACATTGTCACCCTATTTCTCTGGATCCCAATCCTGTGGAACATCGACGGCATACCCCTCTTTGGAAACGCCGAGGCGTGCAAAGTTTGGGCGGTGTATGATGTTGTCTTACTGGCCTTGTTCGCCCTCCACCAGAAAGTACCCGAGTCCGGCAAGCCAAGCTTCACCACTGACCTGCTTCTCGGTCTGGTGACAGCCGATACGGTGTTGGCCTGGATTCAGACCGCCATGTATCACGGCGGTCTCCCCACCGTCCAACCGTTGGGAATCTTCGTTTTTCTCATCAACACGGCTCCGATCTCGGCCCTCTTTTTCCTAGGCCTGGTCAAGTATGCCACCAAACCTGTTCCTTTTCGGCGCAGGGACCTGCTCAATACTTGAAAATCTCTCCAGTATAAGAATTGGAGGTTTTATGAGAAGAGGCTATCGTTTTAAAGCTCTTACGCTTTTTGCTCTGTTGGGGCTATTTGTGTTGTCGAGCGATCGTTCTTCGGGCCAACTCCTATTGGCCTCCGGCGAGTATCGGGTGGTTGATATCGACCAGGACAACTTGAGGGTCGGCGTGGCTCTCATGGAATCGAGTCCGGACAAACGCCAAAACTGGATCTATCTGACTGCCAAAACAACTATCAACAAGCGTCACTCAAGCGGTGACGGTTGGTTTCGAGATGAGAAGCTCTCCTACGAGGGCTTCCTGAATACGGTTCGATCTGGAGACAAGCTCCGGGTTGAGGGAGGTAGGCGCTGGGACGGAGGTATCACAGCCAAAAAGATTTGGATGTGACTCACAGCGTCAATTTGGGTAGAACCTCGGCTTCTCGGTAGGTTGATGAAGTGCAGGGGTTCGAAGAGCGGCGAGAGCCGCTCTTTTTTTAATTGAGGATAAATTCCACCGTGAAGACGGTCCCCTGGTCGGGCGCGCGATGAACGCGGAGTAAGCCACCCTGATCGTCGACCAAACGTTGCGCTTCGTTGAGTCCGAGGCCGCGAAAGGGGTGGAAGATTCGCTTGAAACTCAGGCTGCTGGGCTGAAGATTGAGACTCTCAAGAGTAATCCTCATCAACTTCTTTTGAACTGAGACATTGAGACTGACAGGATCCGAGGGCTCCGTCTTGGCCGCCTTCACCAAGCTGTAAAGTATTTTGGAAAGTTGATCGAGATCGATATCCAAGGGGGGCCACCCTTCTTCCGGAGGCAGGGGGATGTCCAGCCCTTCGAAGTCGAGCGTCAACTCTTCAATGATCTCCAGGAGGTCCGCATTTCCCTCTTTTCTTCGAGCCGGATAGGCCGGGGGAAGGAGGGATTCCAAGAGCTGAAGACACTCCTGGGTCTGCATGCGCACCGGGTCGGATTCTCCGGAATTGGCGCCCACTAGAGACGAAAGGGCATTGAGAGTCGGCACAAAGTCCCTGGTGATGCTGGAGACGAGGTCGCGGTTGGCCCCGACACGCTCGCTTTGCACGGCGGTAATATGGGTCCAGTTTTTTTCCATCGACGAAGCCGCCAAATCGGCGATGATGGTCGCCAGAGCGAGGTCGGACTCTCGGAACATGCCCTTACTCATGGAGTTATCGAGGTAAAGAAATCCGAATCTTCGGTCTCGAGATGTCAATGGAACGACCATAATGGAGACCGTACCCATCATCTTGATGCTCTGCACCTCCCCCAGATTCGAGTCGGTCTGAGTATCCAGGCTCAACAGAGGCTTCTCTGTTTCCGCGACTTGACGTACCGCCGTCTGGCTGAAGCGTAGACCACGCTGACTGGCTGCCGGAGTGCCCTGCACGACGTCGACGGCAAACTGGTCGGGGCCTCGCTCTACGATAAAGAGTCCTCGTTCCGCGCTCAGAGACCGCCGCATCACCGAAACGACTTGCTCCACGGCGCTGATATAGTCTTGACAGGGGTTGAGGGTCCGACTTGCTTTGACGAACCTGGAGAGTCGGCGAAGCTCTTCGCTTCCGAGAGAACGGAGTGCCTTCACGCCCAGGTCTTCACTCTCCACCGTGACCTCGTTGAGGAAGCCGGTCAATTTACGTTCGTCAGCGGGGTCGGCGAACTCAAACTGTTCGAAAGTGACGGTCCACCTCTTGGGCGCTAATTCGCGTTTGGACATGACCCGCGCGGAGACTCTCACGGTGCCGGAACCGGGAAGATCGAGCTTCAATTCTAAACGCTCAGGTAAGGAGATGGCGTTGATCACGGCGCGTCCACCTCCGGGCCGCAGATCCATGACATAGATAGAAACTGCTCCCGACTCTAATAGGAGCTCCGCTGGAATGACCAGGTCGCTGCGGGTCTTTAAGCGGCGCTCGTTCTCTTGCTCTACGAATGAAGTCATAGAGGTTCGGGTTCGGGCGAATCAGGCGAGAGCCTTCTGCTTCATGCTCTCCGTCAAAATGGGGGAGAGTAGCTCGACGTTCTAGGGAGAAGTGTTTTGGAAGTGGGCCACGAGGAGAAGTGCGGGTCGGGTGGGGTCGTCTCCATCGGTAACCATCAGGACGGGTCCGCCTCTCACGGCGCACACACCTTCGATTTTCCAAGCTCCCTCTAACCTCTCAATCGAGGTTTCGCCGGTGTCGAGTGAGTAACGGCCTAGGACCGAGCCCACAATTGGTCCGTCCGAGTAGGTGTCGGCCGTATCTTCGGCGGCGGCGGTGAACAGGAGATGAGATGAGTCCAGAGGAGAGATATCTGTGAGTGTGAGGGGAACTCCGTCAAGGTTCCCAAGAGTGACCGGTCGGATTTTTCGAACGAAGTTCGCAGACCACGGCTTACTTTCTTCGGCAGCTAGGATACAGTCTTCGAGGCTAAGTTCGATGATGGCGTTCGTACCGCCGACACTGTTGCCGCGTTGCGCCAGATAAAGCGCGTCTTGAGCGGCGGCCACTCCTTCAATGTTGAGTTCTTGGAAAGGTAGAGCCGAGTAGAGCGGCGTGAGGTCGAACACACGGGGGTAGCCTTCGACCTCCCCGCATTCGTAAACCGGCTGTAAGACCCCGCGGCGCCTTTGGGGAGTCGAGCCGGATCCCAATGTCAGGAGTGCCGAACCGCCTTGAAAAGGCACCAGGGTTAGGGATTCGAAATCAGGTTTCTTAGCCTTTCTCTCCTTTTCGTCTGCGGGAAGTGTCGGGTCTGGAAGAAGCTGATGGATTCGTCCTCGGTCGAGGTCGGGGAAGCAGAAGGTAGCCAGGTGCAGGGCATCGTCGGCAACGACATGGATCCAGCGCCCGGTGGCGACCAGCCCACTCGCTGCCGAGAGATGGGGTGGACGGCCTTCCACGATCGGCTGCTGCAGTAAGAGCGGACCAACGACTTCCAGACGCATAGGTTGGCATGTTCAGCCAAGGGCCTCTAACCCCTGGTGGAGATGGTCGGCGCCTCGAGCGCGCTCGAGTCGCCGACCGGGTGTGAGTCTAGGAGCCTGTGTGAGCAATCTCCCGCACCCGCCTGCGGGTACCCGAGACTCGGTCATTATTGCCCTTCGTCTGGCTCGGTCCGATTACCCACACAGGCTCCTAGGCCGCCCGTTTCTGGTCCGACTTCAACGGCTTGGCATATCGCCAGCGTCTTTCGCGGGCTTTGCCCTGACGGCTGAAGTCGACCCATCGGACACAGACTTCACCGGGCTTCTTCTTGTCGGTATCTGTCCGCTGGGAAGGCGGGTGTTCAGGTTTATCGTTCATTTCTATTTCTCTCTCTCAATAAGATGTGCTCAGGATAGGATGGATGGCGTGAGGTTTCTGTGACATGTGTCAATTTGACGAAAGAAGCAACCTTCTCTATAATCACTGACGGTCGCGCCGCGTTGGTCTAGAGGCTTAGGACGCCGCCCTCTCACGGCGGAAATCATGGGTTCGAATCCCGTACGCGGTACCACTTCAGAAAGCTCCACTAGAGGAGCTTTTTGCTTAGAGCGCCGCCAGAGGCGGAAACCAGGGTGTCCTCGCCGCTTCG
>Ga0207914_100488_pt1 | contig 15857 bp, 15 predicted proteins | sample DeeseametaMP2497_FD_184171 | JGI IMG/M metagenome (GOLD analysis project Ga0207914, IMG submission 184171) | Marine microbial communities from East of Antigua and Barbuda, Atlantic Ocean - MP2497 (SPAdes) | ecosystem: Environmental > Aquatic > Marine > Oceanic | place: East of Antigua and... | reverse complement strand
CATGCGCGACGTCGAGGTGACGTTCCCGCTCATCGACGACGTGTCGATGGAGATCGCACAGAAGTACGGCATGATCATGCCGGGTGAGGACTCCACCAAGGCGGTCCGCGCGGTGTTCGTCATCGACCCCAAGGCCGTGATCCGGGCCATCATCTACTACCCGCTGAGTCTGGGCCGCAACTTCGACGAGCTGTTGCGCGTGGTCAAGGCCCTGCAGACCGCCGACCATTTCGAGGTCGCGACCCCCGCGGACTGGCGCCCCGGCGACGCCGTGATCGTGCCGCCGGCCGGCTCGTGTGGGACGGCCAACGACCGGATGACCGGCGGTGTCGACGGGGTCGAGTGCGAGGACTGGTTCTTCTGCACCAAGCAACTTCCCGCCGACGAGGTGGAAGCAGCGATCCGGCACCGTTGAGGCCGTGCTCGGTCTGGCCTCGCCGGAGGCGGACACTTGCGTGACAGGCGGCGGCGCAGCACGCTGCTAGGCGTGACCAGAATGACGGTGCGCGGGTAGCCGGCGATGGACGGATATTGGTTCGACCTGGCACTGGTCGCGTTCCTCGTTCTGGTGAACGGGCTGTTGGCCGGCAGTGAGGCGGCGTTCATCTCGTTACGGGAAGGGCAGCTGCGCGAACTGGAGCGCGGGGGCAAGCAACGTGACCGGCTCGTCGTGCGTCTGGCGCGTGAACCCAATCGGTTCCTGGCGACCATCCAGCTCGGTATCACGCTCGCCGGCTTCCTCGCCTCGGCGACCGCCGCCGTCACGCTCGCCGAACCGCTGACCGCGCAACTCCAATTCCTCGGCGGCGCAGCGCAACCGGTCGGGATCGCCATCGTCACCGTGGTGGTCACGGCATCGACCCTGGTGGTCGGTGAGCTCGCACCCAAACGTCTTGCGATGCAGCATTCCCGGCGCTGGGCAGGGTTGGTCGCCTCACCGCTCAGTGCTCTTGCGACGATCACCGGGCCCATCGTGTGGTTGCTGGGCAAGGCGACCGATGTGGTGGTCCGCGTGCTCGGCGGCGACCCGCATCGCGGGCGCGAAGAGCTGACCTTCGAGGAACTGCGGCAACTGATCACCAGCCACGGAGGCCTGACCGCCGAGCAGCGCACCATCATCTCCGGTGCGTTGGAGATCCACGAACGGCCGCTGCGCGACGTGGTGGTGCCACGCACGGCGGTGTTCCGACTGAATGCGGACATGCCGGTGGCGCAGGCGCGTGCCGAGCTGGCCGAGTCGGGGCACACCCGGGCGCCGGTCGTGTCCGCCGGCGAGCTCGACGACACCGTCGGAGTGGTACACCTGCGCGATCTACTCGGTACCGACGGCGCGGTCTCCGACGTGGCGCGCGCGGTGCTGAGCCTGCCCGACAGTGTCCGGGTCACCGCGGCACTGAACCGGATGCTCGCCGAACGTGAACAGTTCGCGCTGGTGATCGGCGAACGCGGTGGCGTGGCGGGCATCGTCACCCTCGAGGATCTGCTCGAGGAGATCGTGGGTGAAATCTACGACGAAGCGGATCAGGACGTGCGGTCGGCGCGGGTGCTGTCGGACGGTAGCCGGATACTGCCCGGCACCTTTCCCGTTCACGATCTCGTCGACGTCGGTATCGATGTCACCGATTTCCCCAGCGGTGACTACACGACGATCGCCGGGCTGGTGTTGTCGGTCCTCGGCCGCATCCCGACAGAACCGGGAGACCACGTCGAAGTCGCGAATTACCGCCTCGATGTCACCGCCGTGGACCGCAACGCGATCACCGAGGTGCGGGTGCGACCGCGGTATTCCTAGAGTCGACGAACCATGCTGCTGCGGGCGCGTAACCACTTTTCGGCCGCGACCACCAGGCTCACGACGACGGCGATACCGAAGATCCGAAGCCAGACCTCGGCGTCCAGAGGGGCGGTGTCGAAGATCGTGTTCATCACCGGCAGATAGGTGATCGCCATCTGCGCGACAGCTTGCACAGCGACGCCGACGACCAACCACCGGTTGGTGAAAAGGCCGATCCGCCAGGCCGAGCGGGTCAGCGATCGGCAGCTGAACAGGTAGAAGGCCTCGACCACGACGAACACGTTGAGCGCCGCGGTGCGCGCTTCGGCCAGCGAAGACCCCTGTGCCAGTTCCCATTCGAACAACCACCAGGATCCCGCGACGAGCAGGCTGGACACGAGAAGGATCCGGCCCATCAGGGCTCGGGTCAGCAGGGGTTGACCCGGATCGCGTGGCGGCCGCGTCATGATTCCGGCCTCCTTGGGCTCGAAGGCCAGCATCAGGCCGAGCGCCACGGCGGTGGTCATGTTGATCCACAGGATCTGGGTGGGCAGGATCGGTAACATCGCCCCCATCGCGATGGCCGCCAGGATCACCAGTCCCTCACCGATGTTGGTGGGCAGCGTCCACGTGATGAACTTGGTCAGGTTGTCGAAGACCCCGCGGCCCTCCTCGACCGCGGCTTCGATGGTGGCGAAGTCGTCATCGGTGAGCACCATGTCGGCCGCGTCCTTGGCGACCTCGGTACCACCGCGGCCCATCGCCACGCCGATGCTGGCCTGCCGTAACGCCGGTGCGTCGTTGACGCCGTCGCCCGTCATCGCCACGACATGCCCTTTGGCCTGCAGAGCTTCGACCAGGCGCAGCTTCTGTTCGGGGGAGACCCGGGCGAAGACGCTGGCCTCGTCGACGAGGTCGGGGAATTCGTCCGCGCTCAACGCGGCGAGTTGCGCGCCGGTCATCACCGACCGCCGTCCGGGCGCTCCCGGGACGAGGACGCCCACCGACTCGGCGATGGCGCTGGCGGTGCCCGGATGGTCGCCGGTGATCATCTTCACTGAGATACCTGCGGAGTGGCAGGCCGCGACCGCCGGTGCGGCCGCGTCTCGCGGCGGATCCAGCATGGCCTGCAGACCCGTGAACGTGATCGATCCTGATATCTGCGCCTCGGTGAAGTGCGACGGATCGGCCGGTACCGCCACTCCGCAGGCGAGTACCCGCAGACCCTCGGCGGCCAGTGCGTCCGCGGCCGCCACCGCCGCCGCGCGGTCGACGCGCCGGAGCGTCCCGTCGGCATCCATCTGTCGTTCACACAGTTCGAGCATGCGCTCGACCGAACCCTTGACCAGCACGACGTCCCGGTGCCGTTCGGACCGGTGCAGGGTGGCCATGTACTGGCGTTCGGATGTGAACGGGATCGCCGCCACACGAGGAAAGTCATTCCGGAGGTCCTCGATCGCAAGGCCCGCCTTCGCGGCGACCACGAGCATCGCGGCCTCGGTCGGATCGCCGGCGATCTGCCATCGTTGCCCGTCGGGCGAGAGCGCGGCGTCATTGCACACGGCACCGGCGACCAGCGTCCAGCGCAACGACTCGTCGGCGTCGACCGACATCGGCTGGCCGTCACCGGTGAGGAGCGCTCCGGTGGGCGCGTAGCCGGATCCGGTAGCGGTCACGGCATGGTGCGGAGTCCACACCTTGCGCACCGTCATCTGGTTCTCGGTGAGCGTGCCCGTCTTGTCGGCGCAGATCACCGTGGTCCCGCCCAACGTCTCGACCGCGGGCAACCGCCGGATGACCGCACGCCGCTTTGCCATTCGTGCGACACCGATGGCCAGCGTGATGGTGACCGCCGCCGGCAGGCCCTCCGGAATGGCGCCGACTGCCAACGCGACCGCGGCGGTGAAGGTCTCCACTGCGTCCTGCCGACGCACCAGACCGAGCGCGAAGGCGGCAGCGGCCAGCGCCAGGATGCCGATCGTCAGGATCTTGCTGAACCAGGCGAGTTTGGCCGTCAGCGGCGTGGCGAGCACCTCGGCCGAACCGACCAGGCGGTGGATCTCACCGATCTCGGTCTCCGAACCCGTGGCCACGACGACCCCGGCTCCCGAACCGGCGGTCACCAGCGTCCCGGAGTAGGCCATGTTGCAGCGGTCGGCCACGGGCGTGGCTTCCGGCAGCACGACTTCGGTCTTGTCCACCGGCACCGATTCCCCGGTGAGCGCGGACTCGTCGACGCGCAGTTCGCTTTCCCGGATCAATCGGACGTCGGCCGGCACCTTGTCGCCGGCCTCGACCAGAACGAGGTCGCCGGGTACCAACTGATCGGAGCCGATGGTGCGTTCGCGTCCGTCGCGGATCACCTTGGCCTCGGTGCGCACCATGGAGCGCAGGCTTTGCAGGGCGGTTTCGGCCTTGGTTTCCTGTACGAATCCGACGATGGCATTGACCACCACGACGGCGAAGATGACGGCCGAATCGACGTATTCGCTCAGCGTGGCGGTGACGACGCCGGCCACCAGCAGCACGTAGATCAAGGGGTGGTGGAACTGGCGAAGCACCCGTCTGACCAGGCCGGCGCCTCGAGGCGCGGGAAGAGTGTTAGGCCCGAACTCTTTCAGGCGTTCGTCGGCGACCTCGGTGGTCAACCCCCGATGGGGGTCGGTCTGCAACAGCAGCACGACCTCGTGGGCGGCGAGGCCGTGGTGAGCGTTCGCCGTCACTGCGTCGGTGGTCACCACTCCACCGTCTCAAGCCGACTCGTCTGCTGCCAGGCCCAGACGACGGCTACCTGTAGGGACTTTCGTCCCTAGCGTTGAAGGGTTCCGTTCAGCGGGGCCGCACGACCACGACCGGCACCGTGGCTGCCTGCACCACCGCGCTGCTCACCGAACCCAGGAGTGTCGCGGCGACGGTGCCGTGGCCGTGGCTGCCGACCACCAGCAGCTGGGCGGATTCGGCTTGTTCCACGAGGCGACGGGCGGGCTGGTCGATGACCACCTCGCGCCGTGTCGTCACGTCGGGGTAGCGCTGCTGCCACGGGCTCAGCTGTTCGGCGAGTTCGGCGTCGACCGCCGAGCGCATGTCGTCGAAGTCGAAACCGGGCATCTCGAAGGCGCCGGGTGACCACCAGGCATGCACGACCACCAGGTCCACTCCGCGACGGCTCGCTTCGTCGAAGGCGAACGCGATCGCCGGCTGCGAGGCCGGCGACCCGTCGTAGCCCAGCACAACCGGCGCCGCGGGATCTGGGTCGGTTTCCCTCTCCGGGATCACCGCCACAGGGCCGTGACCGCGGTGCACCAACCCGGTGCTGACGCTTCCCTGGAAGATCCGGCCGAGCGCACCGCGGCCATGGGTGCCGACCACGACGAGGGCAGCCGTCTTGGAGCGTTCCACCAGCGCGGCCGTCGGGGTGGTGACGGCGAACTCGGCGGAGACGGGGACGGTGTCCTCGGTGATCTGCTTGGCGATCGTCGTGGCGTCGTCGAGGATGTCCTGGCCGATCTGACGCTGGAAGTCCATGATTCCGGTGGGCACCGGCGCGATCGGCCACGTCCCCATCGGCAGGGTGGCAGCGTAGACGACGACCAGTGCCGCCTGCCGCAACTTCGCATCTCGGGCGGCCCACTCGAGTGCTGCCTGCGACGACGGCGAATCATCAACCCCGACAACGATCTCCGTGCTCTCGGCGGCGTCAGTCATCAGGGGCTTCCTTTCGCTGTCTGCGGGCATCGGGGCCGGCTGGCCCGGCCGCTATGGGCGACTCTATGACGACCGGCTCAACCGAGGAACACCGAGACCGCGGCGAAGTACAGCAGGATCGACAGCAGATCCTGGACGACGGTGGCCAGCGGTCCCGATCCGAACGCCGGGTCCTTGCCGAGGCGGTGCAGCAGCCACGGCAGACACAACGCCACCACGGTGGCCACCGTGCTCGCTCCCAGAATCGCCACCGAAACCGCCAGCGCCAGCGCGACGTTGCCCGTCATGACGGCGACCAGCGGCCACATCACGGCACCGAGCAGCACGCCCATCGACAATCCGGTCAGCGCTTCGCGACCGGTGATCCGGCGGATTCCGACACCGACCGACAGTCCCCGGATCGCCAGCGTCTCGGTCTGGGTGCCCACCGCGTCGGCGAGGTAGACGATGCCGGGGACGAAGTAGGCGACCGCGAGGTCGGCCGACAACTGCGCCTCGAACGCCGTCATCAACACCGCCGACACCATGGCCCCGAGCAACCCGATCAACAGCCAGGGCAACCGGTGCCACAGTCGGCGCTTGATCGACTCGACGCTGGTGGACCGCGCGTGCTCGACATCGCTGAGGAAGCCGCCGAGGCGGGCCAGGTCCTCGTCGTGTTCCTGGAGCAGCACGGTGAGCAACTGCTGCGGCGAGATCAAACCGCGGAAGCGACCGTCGTCGTCGACCACCGCCAGCCCTGGCTCGCCGCGCTGCACGGCCTGCCACGCGGCGTGCTCGCGATCCGTGTCCGGGGCGACCACCGGGGGACTCGCATCCATGACGTCACGCAGGCAGGCACCGGCAGGCGCGGACAACAACTGTTCGATGGTGGCGACGCCCACCAGGTGCCGACCGTCGAGCACGGCGACCGCGGCGGCGCTGTCGAATCGCTGGCCCCGCATGGTGGCGAGCGCCTCGTCGACCGGGGTCAGCTCACCAGCGGTGGGGACATTGGTCGAGGCATGGTGCAGTGCCGCATCGGCGGATCCGAGCAGATCGCCCCGTTCAGCTGGAACGCGCAACGATCACCGGCGTCCGGGCGGACTGGGCCACCGCGGTCCCCACGGAACCCAGCAGCATGCCGGCGAAACCGCCGCGGCCGTGGCTGCCGACGACGACCAGCTGGGCGGACTCGGCCTGCTCGAGCAGCTGATGAGCGGGGCGGTCGCGCACCACCACGCGCCGTACCTGCACGTCGGGATAGCGCTCCTGCCAGCCGGCCAACCGCTCGGCGAGCAGCTCCTCGGCCTGCGGGCGCAGCGTCATCCACTCTTCGTTGGGGAACGCGTAGATCGTGGGGTCACTCCAGGCGTGCACCGCCACCAGTGGCACCGCGCGCCGCGACGCCTCGTCGAAAGCCACCGCCACCGCGGCCTCCGACGCCGGCGACCCGTCGACACCCACGACGACCGGGGCCTGCTCGGACTGCATCGTCGCGTCGGCCTGCTCGTGGACCACCGCCACCGGGCAGTGCGCGTGGTGGATGAGGCCGGAGCTGACCGAGCCCAGCAGAGCCCGGCCCACCCGGCCGAGACCTCGGTTGCCGACCACGAGCAGTTGAGCGTCCTTGGACAGGTCGACCATCGTCTTCGTGGCGTTGCCTTCCTCCACGTGTTCGCTGATCGTGATCGGACCACTATTGGCGACCGCCTGCTCGGCCACCAGCGTTGCCTGGCGCAGGATTTCGCGGGCCCGACGCTGCGCGATCTCGTCCAGTTCACTGGATACCGACACCTCATACCAGGTGAGGGCTTGCGCGGTGGGCAGGACGTGGGCCAGCGTCAGCGGCACCCCGTGTAGGACCGCTTCCCGCGCGGCCCATTCAACGGCGGATTCGGACTCCGGCGAACCGTCCACCCCGACCAGGATTCCTCGATGTGACGCCATGATGATCTCCTCGAACCGACGATCCGGCAGTGCCGGCGAACCTGGATCGACGGTATGGCGCAGCGCCGACGCGCACCGGAGGCATACGTCACCGTGCGGCAGGGTCCAAATGCCTCTACCGGACAGCGTCGGATGCTCTAACGTCGATCCGGACCGGGGAGGGCCGCACGCCGAGGAGGGCCATGATCGGCGCCGGGTGGGTGACGCATGTCGTACCCGGGCTGGCCAACTTCCGTGGCTACCCCCGTACCGCGGTGCGCGGCGACGTCCTGGGCGGTCTGACGGTGTCGGCCTATCTGGTGCCGCAAGCGCTCGCCTATGCCACCCTCGCCGGGCTGGCTCCTGTCGCCGGATTGTGGGCCGCGTTGCCACCGTTGGTGATCTACGCGTTTCTGGGCTCGTCGCGCCAGCTGTCCATCGGTCCCGAGTCCACCACCGCGCTGATGACGGCAGCGGTGCTCGTGCCGGTGGTGGGTTCCACCGACCCCGGCCGTTACGCCGCACACGCGGCGACGTTGGCGCTCCTGGTCGGGGCGATCTGCGTCGTCGCCGGTCTACTCCGGCTGGGCTTCCTGGCGAACCTGCTTTCCCGGCCGGTGCTGGTCGGCTATCTGTCCGGCATCGCCGCGATGATGGTGGCCAGCCAGCTGGGCCGGCTGACCGGTGTGGCGGTCTCCGGCGAGTCGGTCATCGAGCAGGTGCGCTCCTTCGTCGTCGCGGTGCCCGAATTACACTGGCCCACAGTCGTACTCAGCGCCGCGGTGCTGGCAGCGATCTTTGGGCTCGACTCTCGCGCGCCACGACTTCCCGGCCCGTTGATCGGCATCCTCGCGGCCACCGCCGCGGTCGCGCTGTTCGCGTGGTCGGGCGACGGTATCGACGTCGTCGGCGCGATCCCGGCCGGCCTGCCCGTCCCGGACTGGCCCGCGGTGTCCGGCGACATGCTCGGCGACCTCGTCGCCCCCGCGCTCGGGATCGCCGTCGTCGCGTTCTCCGACAACGTGCTGACCGCGCGGGCCTTCGCGTCGCGGCGGGGCGAGGAGATCGACCCCCATGCCGAACTGCGTGCGCTGGGGGTGTGCAACCTCGTCGCCGGGATGTTCCGAGGGTTCCCGATCAGCTCGAGTGGCAGCCGTACCGCGCTCGCGGACGCCGCAGGGGCCCGCACCCAGGTCTACTCGCTGGTGGTTCTCGGGGTGCTCGCCACCGCGCTGGTGTTCGGGGGAGGCGTCATGGCCGCCATCCCGTCCGCCGCGTTGGGAGCGCTGGTCGTCTTCGCCGCCACGAAGCTGGTCGACGTCGCCGAGTTCGGCCGGCTGGCCCGTTTTCGCCGCAGTGAGTTGGTGATCGCACTGTCCACCGCGGCGGCGGTGGTCGCGTTCGGGGTGCTCAACGGCGTCCTGGTCGCGATCGGGTTGTCGGTGGCAGACCTGTTGCGCCGGTTGGCGCACGCCCACGACAGCGTCCAGGGCCTGGTGCCCGGCGTGCCGGGGATGCACGACGTCGACGACTATCCGGCGGCGACGGTGGTGCCGGGCCTGCTGGTCTACCGCTATGACGCGCCGCTGTTCTTCGCCAATGCCGCGGACTTCCGTCGCCGCGCCCTGGCGGCGATCGAGGACTCGCCCCAGCCCGTCCGCTGGTTCCTGCTCAACGCCGAATCCAACGTCGAGGTGGACCTGACCGCCCTGGACGCGCTGGAGCAGATGCGAACCGAGTGCGAGGGCCGCGGCATCGTGTTCGCGATGGCCAGGGTGAAACAGGATCTGCGCGACGCGCTCGCCGCAGCGGGGTTGCTCGACCGCATCGGGCCGGACCGGATCTTCATGACGCTGCCCACCGCGGTCGCCGCGTACCGCCAGGCCCACCCCGACGACGGGTGACCACGGCCGGGGTCGTCGTGCCGGCACCGCTGGTCAGCAGATTTTGGGCCCAGACGCTCTCGGAGTACCATGGACCAACGGTGCGGCTACCGCGCCGACTTCTTTGCGTGCCCTGTCGGGAATTCTCGGGAATTCTCCAGATCCGGCCCACGTTTTCAAGTCGGACCGAAGGCTGTGCTGACCAGGCCGACAAGGCTGAGCAGGCCAACAAGCCGATACGAAACGAAAGCAAGGATCGCTACAGAGTATGGCCAAGAAAGACGGTGCCATAGAGGTCGAGGGTCGTGTTGTCGAACCTCTGCCCAATGCGATGTTCCGCATTGAGCTGGAGAACGGACACAAGGTCCTCGCCCACATCAGCGGAAAGATGCGGCAGCACTACATCCGCATCCTCCCGGAGGACCGCGTCGTGGTGGAGCTGTCTCCCTACGACCTGTCCCGCGGCCGCATCGTGTACCGCTACAAGTGACGAGCGCTCGCGCGAGGAATCGACAACCGAGCGCGCGCGTCCGTCACAGACGTACAACCACCCCGACCGAAGCAAGAGAAGGATCGAACGAGCCGTGAAGGTGAACCCGAGCGTCAAGCCGATCTGCGACAAGTGCAGGGTGATCCGCCGGCATGGGCGGGTCATGGTGATCTGCTCCGATCCCCGCCACAAGCAGCGGCAGGGCTAGACAGCAGATCAGCTGAGCAGCACCCACAACTGAATGCAGAAATCCCAGCACCACTGAGGGCATACGGCCCTCGACAGACGTCCGGCACGGAGGCCGGACCCCATAAGGGGAACGGACTGGGACAAGACCTCCGCAGAGAACGAGGAATGGCACATGGCCCGACTAATGGGCGTTGACCTCCCGCGCGACAAGCGCATGGAGGTCGCACTGACCTACATCTACGGCGTCGGCCGCACCCGGTCGCAGGAAATCCTGGACGCCACCGGCATCAGCCGCGAACTGCGCACCAAAGACCTCACCGACGACCAGGTGACCCAGTTGCGCGACTACATCGAGGGCAACCTCAAGGTGGAGGGTGACCTGCGCCGCGAGGTGCAGGCCGACATCCGTCGCAAGATCGAGATCGGCTGCTACCAGGGCCTGCGGCACCGCCGTGGCCTGCCGGTGCGCGGCCAGCGGACCAAGACCAACGCGCGCACCCGCAAGGGCCCCAAGCGCACCATCGCCGGCAAGAAGAAGGCCAGGTAATCAGACATGCCACCACAGAAGAAGGCCGCGGGTACCGCCGGTAAGCGGGGTAAGACCACCCGCCGCAGGGAGAAGAAGAACGTCCCGCACGGCGCCGCGCACATCAAGAGCACGTTCAACAACACGATCGTCTCGATCACCGACCCGCAGGGCAACGTCATCGCCTGGGCGTCGTCGGGGCACGTCGGCTTCAAGGGGTCGCGCAAGTCGACACCGTTCGCCGCGCAGCTGGCCGCCGAGAACGCGGCCCGCAAGGCGCAGGAACACGGCGTGAAGAAGGTCGACGTCTTCGTCAAGGGCCCGGGTTCGGGCCGCGAGACCGCGATCCGTTCGTTGCAGGCCGCCGGTCTCGAGGTCGGCGCAATTTCCGATGTCACCCCGCAGCCGCACAACGGCTGCCGTCCGCCCAAGCGGCGCCGGGTCTAGGGAAGAGGAGTTAGAAACACATGGCTCGTTACACCGGACCCGTCACCCGCAAGTCGCGCCGCCTCGGCGTCGACCTCGTCGGTGGAGATCAGTCCTTCGAGAAGCGCCCCTACCCGCCCGGTCAGCACGGCCGTGCGCGGATCAAGGAGAGCGAGTACCGCCAGCAGCTGCAGGAGAAGCAGAAGGCCCGCTTCACCTACGGCGTGATGGAGAAGCAGTTCCGCCGCTACTACGAGGAGGCCAACCGCCTCCCCGGCAAGACCGGTGACAACCTGCTGCGCATCCTGGAGAGCCGGCTCGACAACGTCGTCTACCGCGCCGGCCTGGCCCGGACCCGCCGGATGGCGCGTCAGCTGGTCAGCCACGGCCACTTCACCGTCAACGGCGTGAAGGTCGACATCCCCAGCTACCGGGTCGCGCAATACGACATCATCGACATCAAGGACAAGTCGATCAACACCCTGCCCTTCGAGGTCGCCCGCCAGACTGCCGGCGAGCGCCCCATTCCGGGCTGGCTGCAGGTCGTCGGCGAACGTCAGCGCATCCTCGTGCACCAGCTGCCCGAGCGTGCGCAGATCGACGTCCCGCTCACCGAGCAGCTGATCGTCGAGCTCTACTCGAAGTAGCGCTCACTGTTCCGGGGCGGCATCCGCCGCCCCGGAAACACCTAACGGCATCAAATAGCGGTTGCCGAGAAGGAGAAGAGAAACACCATGCTGATCTCTCAGCGCCCCACCCTCAGCGAAGAGACCGTCGCCGAGAACCGCTCGCAGTTCGTCATCGAACCCCTCGAGCCGGGATTCGGTTACACCCTGGGCAACTCGCTGCGGCGCACGCTGCTGTCGTCGATCCCGGGCGCGGCCGTCACCAGCATCCGCATCGACGGCGTGCTGCACGAATTCACCACCGTCCCCGGGGTGAAGGAAGACGTCACCGACATCATCCTGAACCTCAAGAGCCTGGTGGTGTCTTCCGAGGAGGACGAGCCGGTCACCATGTACCTGCGCAAGCAGGGACCCGGTGAGGTCACCGCAGGCGACATCGTCCCGCCGGCCGGTGTCACCGTGCACAACCCCGACATGCACATCGCCACCCTCAACGACAAGGGCAAGCTCGAGGTCGAGCTCGTCGTCGAGCGCGGCCGTGGTTACGTGCCCGCCGTGCAGAACAAGGCCTCCGGCGCCGAGATCGGCCGTATCCCGGTCGATTCCATCTACTCGCCGGTGCTCAAGGTCACCTACAAGGTCGAGGCGACCCGCGTCGAGCAGCGCACCGACTTCGACAAGCTGATCCTCGACGTCGAGACCAAGAACTCGATCAGCCCGCGCGACGCGCTCGCCTCGGCGGGTAAGACGCTGGTCGAATTGTTCGGTCTGGCACGGGAACTCAACACCGAGGCCGAGGGCATCGAGATCGGCCCGTCACCGGCCGAGGCCGACCACATCGCCAGCTTCGCGCTGCCGATCGACGACCTCGACCTGACGGTGCGCTCGTACAACTGCCTCAAGCGCGAGGGTGTGCACACCGTGGGCGAGCTCGTGGCCCGCACGGAGTCCGACCTGCTGGACATCCGCAACTTCGGCCAGAAGTCCATCGACGAGGTGAAGATCAAGCTGCACCAGCTGGGTCTGTCGCTCAAGGACAGCCCGGCCAGCTTCGACCCGTCCGAGGTCGCCGGCTACGACGTCGCCACCGGCACGTGGAACAGCGACGCCGGGTACGACTCGGGCTACGAGGCCGACGACAACCAGGATTACGCCGAAACCGAACAGCTCTGAGCCCACCTGCTCTGAAGAGAAACCGTCCCGGTCCTACCTGATACGGGGGCCGGCCCCATTTAGGAGACAGTCGCAATGCCCAAACCCACAAAGGGTCCTCGCCTCGGCGGGTCGTCCTCGCACCAGAAGGCGCTGCTGGCCAACCTGGCCACCTCGCTGTTCGAGCACGGCCGCATCAAGACCACCGAGCCGAAGGCCCGGGCGCTGCGGCCGTATGCGGAAAAGCTCATCACCCACGCCAAGAAGGGCACGCTGCACAACCGGCGTGAGGTGATGAAGAAGATCCGCGACAAGGACGTCGTGCACATCCTGTTCGCCGAGATCGGTCCGTTCTACGCCGACCGCAACGGCGGCTACACCCGCATCGTGAAGGTCGAGAACCGCAAGGGCGACAACGCCCCGATGGCGGTCATCGAGCTGGTGCGGGAGAAGACGGTGACGTCGGAGGCCGACCGGGCCCGCCGGAGCCGCTCCGGCGGCGACATCGAGTCCGGCGCGGCCGGCGCTCAGAAGGTTGCCGCCGCGGCCGCGCCGCAGGCTGCTGTCGAGCCGGAGGTCGCCGAAGGTCCTACCGCGGAAGACATCTCGGACGAGTCGGGCGAGGAGCAGACCGTCGAGGAGATCAAGGCCGAGGACGCCGCGATCGAGGAGGCGCAGGCCTCCGAGGCCGAGGCCGTCGCGACGGAAGAGGCCGCTGAAGCCGCCGAGGCAGCCGACGAGGATGACAAGAAGTCCTAGCGATCCTGCTGTGAGCGAGCCCGCCATCGACACCGGTGGCGGGCTTGTTCCTTTTTCCTCGCGTGCGGGGTCTCCTTCTCCTTCGCGTGCGGGGACGCGTCTCCGGCTCGACATCTCCTACGACGGAACGGACTTCGCCGGCTGGGCGACGCAGACCGGGCAGCGCACGGTGGCCGGAGTGCTCGACGAGGCCCTGTCGACGATCTTCCGGGTGCCGGTCGTCACCAGAGCGGCGGGACGTACCGACGCCGGAGTGCACGCCGCCGGCCAGGTCGCCCACGCCGATATCCCGTCGACCGTGGTGTCGCGCGCCTATCCGCGGACGGTGCGTGCCGGTGACGCCGAGTTCGGGCCGCTGGTGCGCCGCCTCGCCCGGATGTTGCCCGAGGACGTCCGGGTGCGGGACATCACCCGCGCCGCAGCCGGATTCGACGCGCGGTTCTCGGCGCTGCGGCGCCACTACGTCTACCGTCTGACGACGGCTCCGTACGGCGCCGATCCGCACGAGGCACGGTTCGTGACCGCTTGGCCGCGTCCGCTGGATGTGGCCGCGATGGCTGATGCCGCCACTGCGCTGCTGGGCCTGCATGACTTCGCCGCGTTCTGTCGGCACCGCGACGGGGCGACGACGATCCGGGAGCTGCAGCGGCTGGACGTGACCGTCGACGGCGACCGCGTGAGTGTGCATGTCAGCGCCGACGCGTTCTGCTGGAACATGGTCCGTTCACTGGTCGGAGCGTTGCTCGCGGTGGGGGAGCATCGCCGCGATGCGGCCTGGTGCGCGCGGCTGCTGACCGCGACGGCGCGGTCGAGTGATTTCGCGGCAGCCCCGGCACGGGGCCTCACCCTGGTCTCCGTGGACTACCCGGCTGACACCGAGCTCGCCGAACGCAACCGGGTCACCCGGGACATGCGCACGTCCGACGAGGTCGGCTGACCGGTCAGAGCCGGCCCGCGACGAAGTCGGCGGCCTGGTTGACCATGCCGGCGTTGATGTAGGCCGGTGCGAGGTGGTCAGCCCAGTAGTCCTGCCAGTTCTCCGGATCGGTGGGGTTACAGATCGGGTCGTCGCCGTGGCACAGCTCGATGGTCCGGTCACTGTAGAGCGGGTTGAAGTTGGAGATGGGCCCCACCCAGGCGATGCCGTTGCCGAACAACGCCACCGCGGCGATGTGCCGGTCGGCACCGGCGGGTAGCGGGTTGCGGAAGCCGAATGCCGCGATCGGCACGGCGAGCACCACGTCGGTGACCGCCGCGCCCAAGGAGTAGCCGCCGAGCACCAGCCGGGTGTCCGGGCAGTTGTCCATCATGTACTGGATGCGCCGGCTCATGTCGTTGGCGCCGATGTCGATCTCGGTGTCGGCGGGATAGTTCACCGAATACAGGTCGATGTCCATGCCGGTCTTCTGGCGCAGCGCACTGATCAACGCGCTACCGATCTGGCCGGCACCTGCCGGTTCGATGCGGCCGCGCGCGAAGATCAGTTCGGCCTGCGGGCAGGACTGGGCCGCGGCCGCAGGTGCCAGCGCCACGACGGTCGGCAGCAGCACAGTCAGGACAAGGAACAGGGCTCGGCATCGCCGGGCCAGCGCAACGATCACCTGGCCGATATTAACGGCGAAGGTGAAAGCGGGCAGGCGGTCACACCCTTCCCGCGACGAAGCCGGCCGCCGGCCCGATGAATTCCGGGGTTTCGTAGCGGGTGTGGGCGAACGGGTTGCGGCCGTCCGAGCAGATCGGGTCGCCGTCGGCGCACAGGTCGATGGCCTTGCCCGCGAATGACCCTGTCGCCGAGACGGGATTGCCGAACTTGGTCGCCGGGTTGCCGAACACCGCCACCGCCGCGACATTGCCGTTGAGGCTGCCCGCCAGCGGGGGCGCCGACCCGATGTTGCCGATGCGGTTGCCCAGCGGCGGCACCCCGGCCAGCATGTCGACCACCGCGGCCCCTTGGGAGTACCCGCCGAGCACGATGCGGGTGCCGGGGCACTGCTGGGCCATCAGCGCAATGCGGTTCTCGGCGTCGGTAGCGCCGCCCGCGGCGTTGAGGAAGTCATACGTCGCCGGGTAGTTCACTCCGTAGGTGCCGACGGTGCGGCCGCCGAGCTGGGCGCGTAACGAGTCTGCCAGCGCCTGGCCGACTCGTCCGACCCCTGGCGCTTCGCTCGTGCCGCGCGCGAACACCACCTCGACGTCCGGGCAGGGCTGCGCCGACGCCATGGCAGGCGAGAGGACTGTCGCCGCCACCGGGAACACCACGGCGGCGGTCGCCGCCAGGGCACGGCGGACGAATCGGTCGGAAAGCACAAGACACCGTAGCGTATGCCGGTCGGAGGCCCGCGGTCAGACGAGACCGGCGACGAACGAGGCGGCCTCGTTGGTGAGTCCGCTGGAGACGTAGGCGCTGTGGGCGGGGACG